>VFQS010001137.1_pt1 | contig 25502 bp, 24 predicted proteins | sample 3512361 | NCBI WGS metagenome assembly VFQS01 (sample SAMN10412375, study PRJNA504923) | tailings metagenome | isolation source: Relicate 1 Philex TSF3 active mining | place: Philippines
AGCGACCCGAGCCGCTCTGCAGGATGCGCAGGGCGGCCATGGCCGCGCCGTAGCCGTTGTCGATGTTCACCACCGTGAGCCCCGGGGCGCAGCTGGCCAGCATCCCGTTGAGGGCGGCCGCTCCGCCGGCGCTGACGCCGTAGCCCACCGCCACCGGCACCCCGATCACCGGCTGGGGCAGCAGCCCCGCCAGCACCGTGGGCAGGGCGCCCTCCATGCCGGCGCAGGCGATCAGCACCCTGGCCGAGCGCAGACCCTCGAGCTGATCCAGCAGGCGGTGCAGGCCGGCCACCCCCACATCCAGCACCAGCCGGTGCGGCACCCCGTGGCAGGCCAGGGCGAGGGCGGCTTCGGAGGCCACCGGCAGGTCGCTGCTGCCGCCGCTGAGCACCACCACCGTGCCCAGGCCGGCATCCGGCGGCGGCGGGGCGGGGCAGCTGAGGCAGCGGGCCGCGGCGTGGTGGTGCAGCGGCAGCCCGGGGGCGAGCGCCGCCAGCCGGCGCCGCACGGCGGTGGCCTTGGCCGGCGACACCCGCGTGACAAGGGCCAGTTCGCCGGCGCCGTGAAGGTCGGCCACGATCGCCGCGATCTGGTCGGCGCTCTTGTGCTCACCCCACACCGCCTCCACCATGCCGAGGCGGCCGCGGCGGCCCAGGTCGAGGCGGGCGTCGATGGTCATGCCTTGATCGTCATGCGGCGGGGGGCTCCAGGGCGCGGACCTCCAGCACCGGGAAGCCCCCCGGTGCCACCCCGGGCTGCCGCTCGTAGCGGCGCTGCTGGCGTTCGATGTCGGCCTTCGGGATGCCCTTCCAATCGCTCAGGCTGGCCCAGTGGATCAGCACCAGTGCCTCCTCCCGGGCCCCATCCCAGAGGATCTCACTGCTGATGAAGCCGGCTTTCTGCCGCAGCCAGGGCTCCCACACCGCCCGTTCAGCCCGCTCCCAGGCCTGCCGCTGGGCTGCCGGCACGCGCAGGCGCACCAGTTCCACCACGGGGCCTGAGGGGCCTGCCGGGGCGGTGGGGCCGGCCAGGCCCGCCGGATCTGGTGCCGTGGTCGCCTCGGCCCGTGCCGGTGCGGGGAACAGACCCAGAGCCACAGCCAGCGCCATGCCGATCACCAGGGCCAGCAGCCGGGCCAGCAGGCGCGGCTGCGGCCATCGCAGCAGGGCCGGCAGGGCGGCGGGCCGGCTCATGGCTGCATCAGCAGGGCCACGGCGTGGCAGGCGATTCCCTCCTCGCGGCCGGTGGGGCCCAGCCGTTCGTTGGTGGTGGCCTTCACGCCCACCCGCTCGGCCTCGATGCCGAGCCGGCCGGCGATGGCGGCCCGCATCGCCGGCACGTGGGGCTTGAGCTTCGGGCGCTCCGCCACCACCACGCTGTCGACGTTCACCACCTGCCAGCCCTCGCGCCGCACCAGGCCCGCCACCTGCTCGAGCAGCACGAGGCTGTCGGCCCCCTTCCAGCGGTCGTCATCGGGGGGGAAGTGGAGGCCGATGTCGCCCAGGCTGAGGGCTCCCAGCAGGGCATCCATCACGGCGTGCACGAGCACATCGGCATCGCTGTGGCCATCGAGCCCCAGGCCCTGCGGATGCTGCAGCAGCTCGCCGCCCAGGATCAGCGGCCGCCCCGGCACCAGCCGGTGGATGTCGTAGCCGTTGCCGATGCGCAGCTGCATGGAGCGGGCGGAGGTTCGGGGCTCCAGTGTGCCCCGCTGGCCCCTCACACGGCGACCGGGCCGCTCAGCTCCTCCACCTCCGCGGTGAAGATGTAGCCCTCGCCGTAGATGTTGCGGATCAGTTCGCCCCGGGCGCCGGCATCGGCCAGGCGGCGGCGCAGGCCGTGCACCGTGCGGGCCAGGCTCACCTCGCTCACGTCCTCGTGGTTCCACACCTCCTGCATCAGGGAGGACTTGCTCAGCACCTGGCGGGGGCGGCTGCAGAAGCACTCCAGCAGGCGCCGCTGCATCGGTGAGAGGGGCACGAGGGTGTCGCCGTGCCAGAGCATCTGGTCGGGGCTGAGCCGGAAGGGTCCGAAGCGGTAAGCACCCACGCGGGAATCTGGCGGCATCTTTTGGAGATTGTTGGCCACTTGGTTGGAGCGTGTCGATACCAAACACTCGGTATCTCGCCACGGAAGGGCTCTGTCGTGCGTCGTGCACCGGGGCCACCTGGGCGCCCGCGCCGGCCCCCGGGTCAGCCGCCCTAGGGTGCCAACGTTTCGTGGTCGGACGGTGCACAGACCTCCCGCTTCGCCGCCGCCCCAGCCCGCGCCAGCCCCGTTGCGCTGCGTGGTGGTGGAGGACGAAGCCTCGATCCTGAAGCTGCTCCTGCGGCTGCTCGCCCAGCTGGAGGGCGTGGCGGTGGTGGGCACGGCCACCGGGGTGGAGGAGGCCCTCGCGGTGTGCCGCCGCACCGCGCCGGACCTGCTGATCCTGGATCTGTTGCTCCCCGATGGCTCCGGCCTCGAGGTGCTGGCCGGTGTGGCCGGCGAGGACACGGCGCTGCGGGCGATCGTGCTCTCCGGCGAGGCCGGCGCCTTCCACTGCCCGCCGCCGCTGCGGGGCCTGCTGCAGGCGGTGGTCGACAAGACCCGTGCCTACGACGCCCTGCGCCGTGAGATCGGCCTCCTCTGGCAGGCCCGCTGCGGCGGCGGTTAGCCCTGGCTCTCCTGCCAGCGCTGCCAGAGATCGGGCCGGCGCTCCCGGGTGCGCTGCTGCTGCTGCTCGGCCCGCCAGCGGGCGATGGCGCCATGGTCGCCGCTGCGCAGCACCTCCGGCACGGCCATGCCGCGGAACTCCGCCGGGCGCGTGTAGTGGGGGTGCTCAAGCAGCAGCTGGCTGTGGCTTTCCTCCTCCAGGCAGGCGGCGGTGCCCACGGTGCCGGGCAGCAGCCGCACCACGCCGTTGATGATCACCATCGCGGGCAGTTCCCCGCCGGTGAGCACGAAGTCGCCGATCGACACCTCCTCGTCGGCGAGGCTGCGGATGCGCTCATCGAAGCCCTCGTAGTGGCCGCAGAGGAACACCAGCTGGTCGTGGCTGGTGGCCCAGCGGCGCAGGTCGGCCTGGCGCAGGGGCTGGCCCTGGGGGCTCATCAGCAGCACCCGGCGCCGGGGCAGCTGCGGCAGCGCCTCGAGGGCGGCGAACACCGGTTCGGGCTTGAGCACCATGCCGGCCCCACCCCCGTAGGGCTCGTCGTCCACCTTGCGGTAGCGGTCGCTGGCGTGGTCGCGCGGGTTGTGGGTGTGCAGCTCGGCGATGCCGGCCGTGAAGGCGCGGCCGATCACCCCCAGGGAGAGCAGGGGGGTGAACGCCTCCGGCGCCAGGGTGATCACATCGAGGCGCAGGCCGCTCACCCGGCGCCACCGCTGGCGGGCCGGGCGATGCGGCGGATCTCGGAGCTGAAGCTGGCCCGGCCGGGGCTGCCGTCGGCCCCGTGCTCCACGCAGCTGCGCAGGCGCAGGTTGGGCTTGGTGAACCAGATCCGCTCGCGCACCTCGCTGCCGCCCTCGGCCAGCCGTAGCTCCAGGCTGCCGTCGGGCCAGAGCTGCCAGCGACCCTCCAGAGCGCCGCTCTGGAAGCGGCCCGCGCTGCCCTGATCGCAGGGCTCCCCTGGGCCGAAATGCAGCCGCCGGGGGGGGGCGCCCCCGGGTGGGGTGATCTCCAGGCCGCCGGGATGGTCGGCCTGCTCGGGCTCCAGGAAGGCCACGCGCAGCTCGGCCCGCTCGGCGCTGTGCCAGGGCTCCTCGGTGATGCCCTGGGGTTCAGCGTCCGCGCCGCCCTCTGCCCCGCCTTCTGCCGCCTCGGCCGCCAGGGCCGCCTCCGCAGCCGCCGCCAGCGCCTCGGCGGCCGCCGCCTCCGCGGGCGAGGCGAAGCAGCTGCGCAGGGCCAGCCACTCGCCGGCGCAGAAGCTCAGGAAGGCGCCGATGTCGGCGGGGGGAAAGGGGCTGGCCTCCGGGGAGGCGGGCGCAGCGCTCACGGTGGCGGGTCGGCGGGCGGGCAGGCGCCATCCTCTCAGCCGCCCGCCCCGGCTCAGTCGCCGCGGTAGCCCAGCTCCGCCAGCCGCCCGGGATGGCTGCGCCAGCCCGGCACCACCTTCACGAACAGCTCCAGGTACACCGGTCCGTCGAACACCTTCTGCATCTGCAGCCGCGCCCCCTGGCCGATGGTGCGCAGCATGCTGCCGCCCTTGCCGATCAGGATCCCCTTCTGGCTGCTGCGCTCCACCAGCACCGTGGCCAGCACCGCCGTGCGGGGGCCGTCGTCGACGATGCGCTCCACCCGCACCGCCACGGAGTGGGGCACCTCCTCGCGGGTGTGGTGCAGCACCTGCTCGCGGATCAGTTCGGCCAGCAGCAGCTGCTCCGGCTGGTCGCTCTTGGCATCCGGCGGGTAGAGGTGCGGGCCCGGGGGCAGGTCGGCCGCCAGGGCGTCGACCAGGGCCGGGCAGCCCTCGCCGTTGAGGGCGCTGCACAGGTGCAGGGGCCAGCCGGTGGTGTCCGGCCCCAGGGCGCCATCCACCAGCTCCCGGTAGCTGGCCACCAGCTCCTCCAGCCGCTCCGGCGGGATCTGGTCGCTCTTGTTGAGGGCCACGTGCACGGGGATGCGGCTCTGGCGCAGCAGGTCGACGATGAAGCCATCGCCGCGGCCGGCCGGCTGGCTGGCATCCACCAGCAGCAGCACCACATCCACCTCGCCGATGGCGCCGCGGGCGCTCTGCACGAGCCGCTGGCCGAGCAGGTGGTGCGGCTTGTGGATCCCGGGCGTGTCGAGCAGCACCAGCTGGGCGGCGGGGGTGGTGAGGATCGCCCGCAGCCGGTTGCGGGTGGTCTGGGCCACCGGCGAGGTGATCGCCACCTTCTCCCCCACCAGCTGGTTGAGCAGGGTGGATTTGCCGACGTTCGGCCGACCGATCAGGGCCACGAAGCCGGAGCGGAAGCCCGGCGGGGGTGGCGGCGGCAGGGCCGCGTCGAGGGGGAGGCATGGGTCCATAACCTCAACACTGCCAGCCGAGCCGACTGCGCGTCGTTTCCCCGCCATGACCGCCACCCCCGAAGCCACCCCCGACCCCAGCCCCGAGGCCACTCCCCAGCCGGGCCAGCAGACCTTCGTGGCCGCCATGCAGGTGAGCCAGGAGTGGCTGGCGGCCTGGGAAGCCGGCGAGCTGAGCGAGGAGGTGCTGGCCGATCGGGTGGCGGCCCTGGTGAGCACGCTCGATGGCGCCCGCGGCTTCTTCGTGGTGGCCCTCACCGGTGAGGCCCCCCTGCTGGATCGCCTGCCGGAGGCGCTGCTGCTGGCCTTGCGGCGCAGCGGCCCCCTGGTGGTGGACCTCACCGCCCGCAACCTGGCGATGAGCACGGCGATGGCGCTCCACCACTCCCGCAGCGGCGATGGGGAGCAGCAGGCCGCCTCGCTGCGGGTGCAGGGCCGCTGCCGCGAGCTGCTGCGCCAGCTGGAGCCCAGCGCGGTGAAGAGCCGGCTGGAGCCGCTGCTGGCCGCCGCCCTGGCGGGCGAGGAGGCCACCAGCGAAGACACCAGTGAGGCGGCGGTCGCCTCCGATCGGGCCTTCCTCAGGCGCTGGGGCTACGACGCTGAGCAGCGCGGCGCGATCGCGGCTGCGATCGAGGCGGTGGCCGAGGCCTGATCTCCGGCCGGCGCGCTCAGAGCCGCAGGTTCACGGTGAAGATCGTTTCCACATCGGCCCAGCGGAAGCCGCCGAACTGATCGGTGTCGTCGGGCTGGTCGTTGAAGATCCAGTTGAGGTTGGTGGAGAGCGTGATGTTGCGGCTCATGCTCAGCTCCGCCCCGAACACCATCATTCCGTAGTTCTTGTGGAGGGAATCCTTGTTGAGGGCCGCCCCGCCGCCGAAGTAGAGGCCAAGGGCGCCCTGCTGGAAGAAGTCGACGGTGCCGGCCACGCGGTACTCCGACTGGCAGCCCGGGCCGAAACTGCAGTTGTCGCGGGTGGGCAGGGTGGCCGTGGCGCGCGCCGAGATCGAGCTCACGATCGGATCGCCGGTGTTGATCAGGCGCAGGGAGCCCTGCACCACGGGCAGGCTGTCGTCCTGGGACATGATCCGGTAGCCCATGCCCAGCCCCACGGTGGGGATGTCGCGCTTCCAGCTGGTGCGGGGCGTGCCGTAGAGCTCCGAGATCGGGCGCGGATCGGGGGGTGGCAGGAAGCGGGGCGCCAGCCCGGCCTCATCCACCACGGCTTGCCAGGCAGGGGGGCCTGGGTTGAGCGGCGCCATCTGCCAGGGGGCAGGGCTGAGGCTGTCGGCGGGCCTGGAGCCGCTGAGTTCAGCCGGCACCTCGGGGGGGTCGAGGGAGGCGCGCACCGGAGCGAGCGGCAGCAGGCTGGCGGCCGCCGCCAGGGCCAGGCTCGGTGCTACGGCTGGTTTCACGCGGGCAGCGGCTCGTTGGGCGGAGTGTAACCGGGTTGCATCGGTGCCGTTCAGGGGTTGGTGGCGGCTGGGGCCGCCGCTGCCTCGGCCGGTGCTGGAGCAGGAGCAGGTGCGGTGTCCGGCGTCTCGGCCCGCAGGGGGGCCGCCTCCGGCATCGGATGCAGGTGCACCACCGCCGGTGCCACCTGGCCGGGCGGCGGCGCCTGCTGCTGGCTCGACCAGTCGCGGATCTCCTCCACCACGCCGGCCTCGCCGGGCTGGCTGAGGATGTCGACGCTGCCATCGCTCTGCAGGGCCACCGGCACCTCCGCGGCGGCCCGCACCCGGCTTGAGGGCACATGCACCACCCGCGCCATCGCCACCCGGCTGGGTGAGCCGCCGCCGGCGACGCCGCCACCGCTGCTGCTGCCGCCAGTGCCACCGCCGCTGCCCGGCAACTGGCGGATCGCTGCGCGCATCGGCTCGCGCCAGGGGCTCGGCAGCGGCGCCAGGGGATCACCGCTGGAGGCCCAGCGGGCCCGCTCGGCCTGGGCCAGGCCCGGCATCACCGGCGCCTGGAGATCGGCCAGGCCCAGGGGCCCGCCCAGCAGTTCGGAGGGCCGGAAGCCGCCGCGCAGCAGCTCGAGGTCGCTGCTGGGGCGGAGCTGGAAGGGCTTGAACGGCATGGCGGCGGCCCCGCCAGTCGGGGTGGCCCGGGCCACATCGAGCGAGCGTGCGACCGGCTCCTCGCCCGGAGCGGCAGCACCAGCGCTCCCCCCGCCGTTGGAGGCACCGAGCAGCAGGCCGCTGTTGGCGGAACCGGGGCGCTCCGGGGCGGCGCCGAGGGCCGGCGAATCGGGCAATGGGGCCAGGCCAGGCAGGCCAGGCGCTGCTGGGGCGGCGGCCTGCGCCAGCGTCTCCCGCTGGCTATCGCGGCGGGCCTGCCAGCGATCATGCAGGTCGATGGCCACGAGCGGGAGCCAGATCGTCTGGCTGAGCAGGGCGTAGGCGATCGCCCGTGAGGGGAAGGCCGAATCGGGCGGAAGCATGGGGCCTGAGCTCAGGGGTTGGAGAACCAGTTGTTGTAGTAAGCCCAGAAATTGGCGATCTGGGTGAGGGGCACGATGGCCTGGTTGAGCACATCCACGGCTTCGCCGTAGAGGCTGCGGTGCACGATCACCGTGTCGTTGGCGCGCAGCGGTGGGTTGAAGGCGTTGGAAACCCCCTTGGTGTAGTTGAGGGTGAAGATCTGGCGGGTGGCGGTGCCGTTGCGGTTCAGCCGCACCAGCTCCACGTTCCCCTTGTTGGCCCGCCAGTTGTTGGGGCCGCCGGCGCTGAGGATCGCTTCCACCAGCGGGGTGTTGGCCCGCAGGGCGATGCGACCCGGGGCCTTCACCTCGCCGATCACGTTCACATCGATGGTGGCCGGCGAGAGGTTGCTGGCGCCCATCAGCAGCACCTCATCGGGCATGGGCTGGCTGGCCCGGGCCAGCACCAGCACGTCGCCATCGAACAGCAGCGGATTCTGGCGCTGGTTGCCGAACTGGAGGAGCTCGCCGAGGTTGAGTTCGGTCTGCTTGTAGGTGCCAGCCGGGCCGGGCAGGCGCCGGCGCAGCATCACCCGGCGCAGGTCGGCCATCTGGGTGATGCCGCCGGCCCCCTGGATCGCGCCCACCACATCCGAGAAGGTGGTGAGGGTGTAGAGGCCGGGGCGGTCGACCTCGCCGAGCACCGAGATCTTCATCGGCCGCGGCGTGGTGAGGGTGAGGTTGAGCTGCGGGCGCCGCAGCAGCCGGCCGTAGAGCGAGGTGAGCCAGGCCGAGGCCTGGCTGATGGTGAGGCCGGTGAGCTGCACCGAGCCCAGCAGGGCCAGGCTCGCCGTGCCGTCGTTGAGGATGCTGATCGGTCCGCCCACGCCGGCGGCGCTGGGATCGAGGAAGGCGAGGTTGAGGGTGTCCCCCGGGCCAAGCACGTAGAGGTCGGTGTCGATGCGGGGATCGGCGGCCATCTGGGCGGCGGGGCCGGCGGGACGGGCGCTCAGGCCGCTGCCGGCTGCGGGGGTGGCTGCCGCCGTGGTGGCCGGGGAGGGGGCGGCCCGGCTGGCGATGGGGCCTGTCGCGAGGCCGGCGCCCAGCCAGAGCCCGAGGCCGAGGGCACACCCGAGCCGGCGGCTTGAACGGTCCGGACCCCGCAGGAGGACCGATTGGCGAAGGGGATGGACCACGTCTGCTCTGCCCGGGAAGCCGGCGCCCAGGGATCGAGGGTCGCCATCGTAACGAGCCTTATGATCCCCCCATTCGACTTGTCTGCGTGCCCACTCCCGCCGACCTTCCGGGATCCGGCACGCCAGGCCAGCCGCCGGCGGTGCTCGCCACCCCGATCCAGGCGGGCAACGGCGCCAGGCGGGTCGGCGCAGAGGCCGGCACCTCCTATTCGCCGCTGGCCTCCGGTGCGGATCAGCAGGGCAACACCGGCTTCGTGGCCATCCTGCGCACCGTCAAGCGGCGCCAGGGCCTGTTCCTCTTCACTTTCACCGTGGTCACCGGCCTGCTGGCGGTGAACACCCTGCGCCAGCGCATCTTTTCCCCCGTGTACCAGGGGGGGTTCCAGATGCAGATCAGCAGCCCCTTCGAGGGGCGGGGCCAGGCCGCGCCTTCCGTCGGCTCGGTGGAGGCGATCGCCCGCAGCCGCTTTGAGAACGACGTGCCCAGCCTGGTGGTGCTGCTGCGCAGCCCCCTGCTGATCAAGCCCCTGGCCCGCAAGCAGGGCGTGGACATGGGCGAGGTGATCGGCAACCTCCAGATCGGCCCTGAAGGCGGCGTCAACAACATCCTCAACGTGGGCCTGCGCTGGCGCGACCCGGCCAAGGGCCGGGCGATCCTCACCCAGCTCTCGCAGGACTACATCCGCTTCTCCCAGACCCAGCGCCAGGCGGCCCTCGAATCGGGCATCCGCTACCTCGACAAGCAGGCTCCCGACATCCTCAAGCGGGTGGATGCCCTTCAGGCCGAGCTGCGCGCCTTCCGCGAGCGCAACGTCACCCTCGAGCCCGGCACCACCGCCGGCTCGATCCAGGGGGAGCGGGATGGCCTGGTGACCCAGCTGCGGGGCCTGCAGCGGGACCAGGTGCAGCTGCAGACCCAGCTCGCTTCGGTGGAGGCCGGCCGGCTGCGCTGGTCGCCGAGTGGCACCCCAACGGCCGAGCAGCAGATGGGGCGCTTCAGCCTCGCCACCCCCGGCCGCGAGGGCGGCGCGCCCCAGCCCCCGGCCGGCAGCGGCAGCACGCCGATCCAGCAGCTGCAGATCTTCGAGCAGGACCTGGCCTCGGCCCGGGCCACCTACCGCGAGGATTCGCCGATCGTGGAATCCCTGCGCGCCAAGCGTGACAGCCTGCTGCCGGTGGTGCAGAAGCAGGCCCGCGACGCCCTGCGCGCCCAGCTGCTGGCCAACACCGCCCAGCAGGACGAGATCAACCGCCAGATCCTGCTGCTCAACGAGAACTTCCGCACCAGCCCGCGCAAGCTGCAGGAATACGAGCAGCTGCAGCAGCGGCTGGGGGTGGCGCGCGACAGCTACGCCTCCTACATCCGCGCCCGCGAGAACTTCCGGCTGGAGCTGGCCCGCTCGGTGACGCCCTGGCAGATCCTCTCGCCGGCGGAATTCGGCGATGTGCCGGTTGAGCCCAACATCCAGCGCAACCTGCTGCGGGCACTGATGCTGGGTCTGCTCGCCGGCCTCGGCGCCGCCCTGCTGCGGGAGCGCACCGACAACGTGTTCCACACGCCGATGGAGGCGGAGCGGGAGCTGCAGCTGCCCGTGCTCGGCCTGATCCCCTACCTGCCGCTTGATCCGGGCGTGGAGGTGGCCACCAGCATCTCGCGGATGTCGTCGAGCGAGCGCTTCGCCATCAAGGAATCGCTGCGCAGCCTGTTCACCACCTTCCGGCTGCTGCGTGCCGATCGCTCGATCCGCATGGTGGGGATCACCTCCTCCACCCAGGGCGAGGGCAAGTCCACAGCCGTCACGATCTTTGCGCGCACCCTGGCCGACCTAGGCCTGAAGGTGCTGGTGGTGGACGCGGACATGCGCCTGCCGATGCAGAACCGCTACCTGGGCGTGGAACAGGGTGAGGGCCTCTCCACCCTGCTCTCCGGCACGGAAGTGCAGGCCAGCTCCCTGATCATCAACGTGCAGGAGAACATGGATGTGATCCCGGCGGGGCCCAAGCCGCCGGATCCGGCCAAGCTGCTCAACTCAAACCGTTGCCACGACGTGGTGAACGAACTGCGCGAACTGCCCGACTACGACATCGTGCTCTTCGACGCCCCGCCCTGCCTGCTGCTGGCCGACCCGATCCTGCTCGGCGAGAAGCTCGATGGCATTCTCTTCCTGGTGGGCCTGGGCAAGGTGAGCCGGGATCTGGCGCCCCAGGCCTGCCGCCGCATCAAGGCCACCGGCGTGGATGTGCTGGGCCTGATCTGCAACCAGGTGAACTTCCCCACCCGCCTCAACGATTACGGCTACGAATACGGCTACTATTACCACTACGCCTACTCCACCGGTTATGCCCGAGCCGGTAAGAAGTACGGCACCTATGGCAACGGCATCAAGGGCTACATGAAGCGGTATCGGGATTCCTACATCCGCAACCGCTACTCCGACACCTACATCGCCTCCGCCAGCAAGCGGGCACTCCCGAACGGCCGTTACTCCGATGGCTATGTGGCCCAGGCTTACCAGAATGCGGCCGTGGAGGAGGAGGCGCGCCGCAACGGGAGCAATGCCAGCAATGGCAGCAAAGGAAGCAGCAGCGGCAGCGGTGGCCGCAACAGCGGGCGCCGCGGTGCCGCCGGCCTGCTGGCCCGGCTGCCGAAGCCGGGCAACTGGCTGCCCGGGGGCCTGGGCCTGGGCAGGGGGCGCGGCTCGCGCCGCTCCCGTGATGCCGCTGGCGGCTATGGCCCCGGCAGCTATGGCCCCGGCCCCGACACCGACCCCGGCGCCGACCAAAACGACAGCCGCCGCGACCCCGGCGATTCGCAGGGCTGAGCCGCTCGCCCGCGGCACTGCATCAGCGGCTCAGCAGCTGCTCCAGTGCTTCGAGGTGTTCCACGATCGGGTTGGCGGCCGGATGGCAGCGGCGCACCCAGTCGAGGGCGGCGAACAGATCCAGGCCCCTGCGGCGGGCCACCAGGCCCACGGCCATCAGCGGTGAGCGCTCCCGCCCGGCCAGGCAGTGCAGGTACACCGGCCCCGCATCGCGCTCGAGCAGCAGGGATTCCGCCAGGCTGAGGCCCTCCAGCACCCGCTCGGGCTGCAACGGTTCCTGGCGGCGATGGTCGGGAAGGGGGCAGCGGTTGCTGCGCCAGTGCTCCGGCACCGCCGTGATGAGCTCCTCTTCCGGGTAGCAGAGGCTGAACCGCCGCCGCAGGCCGGCCTCCTCCAGCTGGCTCCAGTGGCCAGGGGTGAGCGGCAGGGGGCCAAGGGCCAGCTCGCCGGTGAGGATCCAGCTGTAGGGGAGTGTGGCTGGTGGGCCGGCCCCGGCGCCGCGCCTGATGCGTGGCCCAAGGCCGAAACGGCGACGGATGCGCCCGATCACTGAATCCGGCGGCGGCGACGCTCCCGCCGTTTCTGGGTCTTGCGCCGGGTGGAGCTGCGTTGGTTGGCGGCCTTGCGCTGATTCGTCTTGCGCTGCAGCTTGCGCAGGCTGCGCCCAAGGCTTCGCCGCAGTTTCTCCAGGCGGCCGAGCGGCCCAGCGGCTGGGCTGGAGGAGGAGCGGGTCTTCGCTTTGGGCAGGACCCGCCGTGGCAGCGACAGCAGGGCCTTCACCATGCCGTTCCAGGTGCGCTGCATCGATGTGCCGGCGGGCGCGAGCCAGTCGTGCAGCCGCAGGGAGAGGGCGAAGAGGCTCACGCCGGAGATGAGGCTGCCCAGGGCCGTGATCCGCACGGTGTTGCTGAAACTGCCGATGCGCAGCTGCAAGCGGCTGAGGGCAGGCTCCACCGCGGCACTGATGCCCTGGTCGATGCCCGCGGTGATGCCCCGGATGATCTGGGCCGGGGTTTCGCTGTCCTTGATGTCGATGTCGCTGATGTCAGGAAATCGCTCCAGAATCGTGCGGAATTCTTCGGGGGTGCGCGCCTCGCTGACGGCATTCAGGATCTCCTTCTTGCGCTTGCCCAGGGATGTGCGCAGCCGCTGAATCTGGTTTGTGTCCTGCTGGTAGAGATGGAATTCGTTGAGGAAGATCAGCGGCACAAACAGCAGATACATCACCGCCGCGCCGAGCACGAACCATCGGGTGAATCGCTGGATCAGGTTGCCACTGGAGATGCGCCCGGCATTGGCGAAGAGCAGCACACCACTGAGAAGCACCAGCGGGAAGAGCGTCACCAGCTGGGAGATCCGGGTGAACACCACCTCCGGCCCCTCGCCGCTGAGGAGGAGCACCGCGGCGATGTTGTACAGGCAGTAGGCGAGCAGCCCCTGGCCCGCCAGCTGGAACAGCCGCCCCTCGCGGGTCTGCAGCACAAGCGGAGACGCCTGCGCAGATCCGGCCTGGGCCTCAGGTGCAGTGGCTGTCTGGTCGGGAAGGTCGCTCATCGGTCCAGGCGTCGGCAGGAGACTAACCGCTCTCCCCACGGATAGCCCGCAGGGGTTTTACCGGATCTTCGGGTTCCCTGCGGTATTCCGGTACGAGCTCCCGCAGCAGCCGGGCCACCGCGTCGTCGTCCCAGTTCTCGAGGGCCCGCTCCAGCCGCTCCACCAGCGGTAGCAGGCGTTCGGCCGGCTGCACCGGCTCGTTCGCCCTGCGGATCAGGGGGTGGGCCGTGGCGGCGTGGCCGGGTTCGATCAGCAGCTCCTCGTAGAGCTTCTCGCCGGGGCGCAGGCCCGTGAACTGGATCGCGATGTCGCCATCGGGGTTGTGCTCATCGCGCACCCGCAGGCCGGAGAGCTCGATCATCTGGCGGGCCAGGTCGGCGATGCGCACGGGATCGCCCATGTCGAGCAGAAAGAGATCGCCGCCGCTGGCCATGCCGGTGGCCTGGAGCACCAGCTGCACCGCCTCGGGGATCGTCATGAAGTAGCGGGTGATCGCCGGGTGGGTCACGGTGACAGGCCCGCCGCGGGCGATCTGCTCGTGGAACAGGGGAATCACCGAGCCCGAGGAGCCGAGCACATTGCCGAAGCGCACCATGGCGAACACGGGCCGGACCGGGGCGATGGGCTCGGGCGCGCCGTCGGCGCCGCCCTGTTCGCCCGTCACCCGGTCCGCCGCCGCCTGGATCAGCAGCTCGCACACCCGCTTGCTTGCCCCCATGGCGTTGGTGGGTCGCACCGCCTTGTCGGTGGAGATCAGCATCACCCGCTTCACCCCGCTGCCGCAGGCCGAGGCGATCACGGCACGGGTGCTGCGCAGGTTGTTGGCCACCCCGGCGCAGAGGTTGGCCTCCACCATCGGCACGTGCTTGTAGGCGGCGGCGTGGAACACGGTGTCGATCCGGTGGCGGCGGCAGAGGCTGGCCAGATGGTCGCCATCGGCCGCATCGCCGATCACCGGCACCACCAGGGGCAGCGGCGCCCTCGGGCTGCCGGCCATTCCCTGCCGCAGTTCCTTCTCGATCGCGTAGAGGGCGAACTCGTGGCGCTCCAGCAGCACCAGCGTGTGGGCGCCCTGCTCCAGGATCTGGCGGCAGAGCTCGCTGCCGATCGAGCCACCGGCCCCGGTCACCAGCACCGCCTGCTCGCGCACGGCCAGGGCCAGCAGGGCCGGGTCGGGGCTGGAGGGTTCGCGGCCCAGCAGGTCTTCGATCGCCACCGGCTGCAGGTCGGACACCGTCTGCCGGCCGCTGGCCAGCTGGCCGAGGGAGGGAATCGAGAGCACCCGCAGGCCGAGGTGGGTGAGCTCGTCGACGAGCTGGCGTTTGCGGCTGCGGCGGATCGAGGGCAGGGCCAGCAGCACCTGCCGCACCCCCTGATGCTTGATCAGGCCCCGCAGGGAGGCCGGGTTGGCGATCGGCAGGTTCTGGATCGTGCGGCCGTGCAGGCGCGGGTCGTCGTCGACGAAGCCGATCAGCCGCACACCGGGGGAGCTGCGCAGGGCCTGGGCCAGGCTGCTGCCGGTGCCGCCGGCGCCGTAGATCAGGGTCGGCACGCCGCCTTCCTCGCCGTCGCCGGGCTCGCCCGGGTGGTGGTTGCGGTCGAGCTGCTGGAGCAGCAGGTCGCGCAGCAGGATTCGGCTGGCGATGGCGCCGCCGGTGAACAGAAGCCAGTAGAGAAGCCAGAAGGAGCGTGGCGGCTGATCGCCGCCCAGCAGGGTGCTGATCAGCAGCAACACCAGCACCATCAGGCCCGAGCGGGGCACCAGCCCGTAGAGCGAGTGGCTGCCGGCATAGCGGGTGAGCCCCCGGTACCAGCCGGACATCACCAGGATCGGCAGGCCGCTCAGCAGCGCCAGCGGCAGCAGGTGCAGGTGCTGGGGCAGCACCTGCATCAGGGTTTCGCGCTCCTGCAGCCGCAGCGTGAAGGCCTCGAGGAAGGAGGCCACGATCAGCAGCCCGTCCACCACCACCAGGGCGGAGCGGCGCAACAGAACCTCGCGGTGGAGCAGGGGCGGCAGTCTGCGGCGCATCGAGGGGCGGTCCGGGGCGCGGTCTGGCAAGAGTCCCTTGCCGAACCTAGTCCGTTTTGTCTGATCTTCTGAGTCGGTCGCTGCCAGCGCCGGCCGCGGCAAACGGAACGGCCACGCGTCGCTCCAGCGCCAGGGCGAGCAGCAGCTGGGCGGCAATCACCGGCAGCAGGGCCTGCAGGCCGCCGGCCACCAGGGCCAGCCCGCCGCTGGTGGTGGCGGCGATGTAGAGCAGTGCCACCCGACTGTGGCTCCAACCGGCCTGCTGCAGCCGCTGGTAGAGGTGCAGCCGGTGGGCCTGGAACACGGGCTGGCCGGCGGCGAGCCGGCGCAGCACGCAGAGGCAGGCATCGCCGAGCAGGGGGAAGGCCACCAGCAGCAGGCCGAAGGCCCGCTCCGGTGTGGCCTGCTGCAGCACCACGCCCGCCAGCAGCGCCCCCAGGAAGGTGCTGCCCACGTCGCCCATGAACACCCGCGCCGGGCTCCAGTTCCAGGGCAGGAAGCCGAGCAGGGCGCCCACCAGCGCCCAGAGCGCCGGCGCCGGCGACACCAGCGCCGCCACCAGCAGCAGCACGGCCATGCAGCCGGCCACGAGGCCGTCGAGGCCGTCCATGAAGTTGACGAAATTGATCACGGCCGTGGCGGCGATCACCGCCAGGGGCAGCAGCAGCCAGGGCAGGGGCAGCTGCAGCGGGCTGAGGGCCACCAGCACCAGCGCCGTGAGCAGCTGGGCGCCGTAGCGCAGGCCCGCCGGCAGGTTGCGCCGGTCGTCGATCAGGCCCACCAGGGCGAGGGGCAGGCAGAGCAGCGGCAGCAGCGACAGGCTCGCCAGGCTGCCCACCAGCACGAAGGCCACCCCGCCGCCGCGGGGTGTGAGGGTGCGGTGGGAGCTGCGGGCGTTGGGCTGGTCGGGCAGCCGGCGCCGCAGCACCGGGATCAGCCGGCGCAGCAGCAGCCAGGTGAGGGCGGCGGCGGGCAGCCCCAGCAGCAGCTCCGGGGCGTCCAGGCTGGCGGCGAGGGCGGGCGGCGTCATGGCGGCGGGAGGGCGGTGGGCGCGGCGGCAGGGGAGCCCGCGCTCGGCACCGGGAAGGGGAGGGGGGCGGTGCCGGTGAGGCGGTGGGCCGGGGTGAAGCCTGCCAGGTCGGCGCCCATCCGCTGCACCGCCTCGAAGGTTTTTGGCGAGGCCAGCAGCAGCGGTGCCGCCAGCAGCTGCAGCAGCGGTGCCGGCAGGGGCAGCAGGCGGCAGCGGCGAGCGGGATCGCCCGGCGGCAGGGCGGCCCGCAGGCGTTCGAGCATGACGGCGTAGGAGAGCGCCTCATCGCCGCCCAGCAGCAGCGGCTCGGTGGGGGGCCAGGGGGATTCCGCGTCGCTGCCGCCCGCACCGCCCGCACCCTGCTCCACCAGGGCCAGGGCCACGGCGGCCAGCTGGGAGCAGTGGATCGGCTGGCGCAGGCCGCTCGGGCTCGGCAGGGGCAGCAGCGGCAGCCGCCGCATCAGACCCGCCAGCACGCTGAGGTTGCGGTCGTGCAGGCCGCCGGCACTGCCGTAGATGAGGGTGGGCGCCAGGATCCGGCAGGGCACCCCCAGGGCGGCCGCCGTGGCCTGGAGGCTCTGCTCGGCCCCGCGCAGGCGGGCCACCAGCTGCCTGTCGAATCCGTTGGCGGCGAAGCGTTTGGTGACCGACGAGGAGGAGGAGCAGGCCACCACCCCGCCCAGCCGCGTCAGCCAGGGGGCGCCGCAGGCGCGCTGCTGCGCCAGCCAGGGGGCCAGCTCCCAGATCGGCGCGAAGCTCACCAGCCAGCAGGGGGCCGGCTCCCGGCCGTTCGGCCCGCCCGGGCCGCTCAGCCCGTCCAGCGCGGACTGTCCGCCGCGGTCGGCCAGGTTGCAGGGCAGGAAGCGGGCAGCGGCCGGCAGCTGCGGCGGGCGCTGCCGGCCCACCGCCGTGAGCCGCTGGGGCTCCACCCGGGCGATCAGGGCGGCGCCGCTGGGGGTGCGGGCGCCGAAGAGCAGGAGGGGTGGCGTCATGGCACCAGGGCGCTCCAGAGGCGCTGGACGTAGCGCAGCAGGAAGGCCGCGCCCCAGAGGCCGCCGAAGGCCCGGCGGTAGGCGCGGCGCACCTCGCCCAGGCGCCGCTCCGTCTGGCGGGCGCTGACGCCGCCTTCGGCCATGTGCACCAGCTCGAGCGGCAGCAGCTGCACGCGCAGGTCGGGCCAGCGGCTGAGCTGCAGGAAGTAGTCGAGGTCGGCCGACAGCTGGAAGCCCGGGGCGTGGCCGGCCAGGCGGCGGCGGGCGCCGGGGCCGATCAGGGTGGCCTGGTGGGGCGGGGTGGAGCCGAGGAACAGCGACATCCGGTAGCTGCCGCGCCAGCGGAAGGCGGTGCGCCGCCCCAGCACGGGCTCGGCTGGGGCGGCGCCGGCTGACCCGGTGTCGCTGGCGTAGCGGCCGGCGCACACCAGCAGGTCGGGCGGCTCGCCGGCGGCGGTGGCCGCGGCGATCGCCGCCAGGGCGCGCTCCAGCACGGTGTCGGCCGCCGCCCAGTCGTCGCTGCCCCAGAAGAGGAGCCAATCGTCGGGGCCGGCGGCGGCGAAGCCCTGGTCCATCGCCCCGAAGATGCCCTGCCGCCCGGGATCCTGAGCCACCACCTGAAAGCGCGGGTCGCGCCGGCAGAGGTCCGCCAGCCAGGCGCGGTGCTCGGCGACGCTGGGGCCATCCACCAGCAGCACCCGCCAGCCGCGGTGGCTCTGGGCCTGCAGCGAGGCCACCAGGCGGCCCAGCAGCCGCCAGGAGTTGAGGGTGGGCACCACCAGCAGCAGGGGCGGCAGGGGTGGCGCAAGGGGTGGTGGCAGGGCGGCCGCCGCGTTGCCCGCGCGCCGGCCCACGGCCACGGCGGGGTTGCCGCGCAGCACGGCGCCGGCCGGCAGGCTGCCGGCGGCCACGGCCCCCAGCCCCACCACGGTGCCCCGGCCCACGTGGGTGCCGGGGGCCAGCACGGCCCGGGCGGCCACCCAGGCGTCGTCATCGATCCGGATCGGGCCCGGCCGCAGGCTGAAGGCCGGGCTGCGGAAATCGTGGTTGCCGGTGCAGAGGTAGGCCCCCTGGGAGAGGCACACCCGGTGGCCGAGCCGCACCGGCGCCAGGTTGTCGATCCACACCCCCTCCCCCAGCCAGCAGTGGTCGCCCACCTCCAGCCGCCAGGGGAACTTCACCCGCAGGCGGGGCTTGATCCGGCCGCCGCGGCCGAGCCGGGCGCCGAATGCCCGCAGCAGGGCGCGGCGCCAGGGGGTGCCGGGCAGCGGGCCGGCCAGCAGCGGTTCGCCCAGCAGCAGCCAGAGGGCGCGGCACCACAGGGGCGCGCCGGGGCGCCAGTGCTCCGGCAGCCGGTAGGCCCCGAGGTCCTGGAGGGGCGGTTCCGGGGGCTGTGGCAGGGGCGCGGGGCCGCTCATCGCGCCGGCGGCGGCGGCAGGGCGGCCTGGGCGCTGGCCGGCAGCAGGCCACGCGCGATCGCCTCCAGGCGGGGGCGCTCGGCCCGCCAGGCCGCCAGCAGGCGGGCATCGTCCGCGCCCTTGCCGCGGATGGTGACGAGCAGGCAGGGGGCGTTGCGGGCGGGTCGTTCGCCCAGCAGCTGGCGCCAGCGGTCGGCGCGGGTGGGGTTGGGCAGGCCCACCACCAGCTGGTTGATCGCCTCGCGGTCGAAGCCGTAGCCGAGGCCGAGCAGGCAGGTCTGCAGGGCGGCATCCGCGCCGATGCGGCCCAGGCCGAGCTGGTGGGAGAGGTGGGCGCCGCTGGGGGCCGGTTCGGTGAGCAGGCGGGTGCGGCGGAGCTTCAGGGCCGGCAGGTCGGCCGTCATGGTGTCGACCTGGCGCAGCTCGGTGGCGTTGTTGGCCAGGGCGGTGAGCTGCAGCTCCAGGGCCGGGCTGCCGCCCAGCCGGTAGCGGGCGGTGGGGCTGGCGCCCACGGTGGCGCTCACCTTGCCGGCCAGCGCGGCGCCGGCCGTGGGCAGGCCGAGGCCGGTGAGGGGCGGCAGGGAGGCCTGGGGCCGGGCCGGCCAGATCAGCACCTGCAGGCTGGCCGCGGTGGCCATGGCGGTGGCGGTTCCCAGCCCCAGGCGCAGAAGGAGATCAGGCATCGGCCGGGGGCGGGGGACCGAGTTCACGGTCGATCAGTTTGAGATAAAACCAACCCAGCAGGGAGCTGGAGATCGCCGCGAAGATCAGCGATCCCTCCTGGGTGTGGAAGAAGTCGAACCACCAGCGGCCATCGCTGCCCATGCGGTTGAACAGGGCCAGCAGGCTGATGCGCAGCGAATTGCCCACGAAGGCGATGAACGGTGCCCCCACCAGCACCAGCAACCGGTGCGACCAGCGGCGCAGCGGGAAGGCCAGCAGGAAGATCAGGGCGATCGCCATCAGGAAGATGATCTGATCGAGGCCGTTGCAGGGCCCCTCCACCGACACCGCCGCATCGCCGAAGCTGATCACCCGCTGCTCGCGGATCACCGGCAGCCCCAGGGTGGAGAGCCAGAAGTGGGTGAGCCGGGCCGTCATCAGGCTGATCTGCAGCTCCGGCAGCAGTCGGTCGGCCACCAGCCGCAGGGGGATCAGGCTCATCACGAAGAACTGCTGGTGGAAGTGCCAGAGCCGGCGGATCGGCACGCACAGCAGCGCCAGGGCGAGGGTTTCCAGCAGGGGCAGGATCTGCACGAGGCCGTCCTGGTCCACGATCAGGCCGGAGCGCAGCAGGCACCAGCCCAGCAGCAGCAGCCCTGCCACCAGGCCGGGCAGGCTGGGGTTTGGCCGCAGGTCCTCGAACTGGTCCTCCATGCAGGTGAGGGCGCCCCACCAGCACACCAGCACGAACACCAGCAGCTGGTTGGAGCGCTGGGTGGCGTGGATCACCCAGAGGTTGTGGCAGATCACCAGGGAGGCGGTGGCCAGCCAGAGGTTGCGGTTGGTGGGCGGCGGGATCGCCGGCAGCCAGCGGCGCAGCGCCGGCGGCAGACGACGGGAGAGGGCGCGCACGGGGCGGAGCTCAGGCACGCCCGCCAGTCTGCTGGACGCAGGCGGGGGCGGGGCCATCGCCGTTGAGCCAGCGGTAGAGGGCGGCGGTGTCGGCCGCCACCCGCTCCCAGCTGAAGCGCGCCTCCACCAGGGCCCTGCCGGTGGCGCCCATCGCCTGGCGCTGCGGCTCCGGCAGCTCCATCAGGGCGGCCAGGGCGGTGGCCAGGGCCTCGCGGTTCGGCTCCACCTCGAGGGCGGCGCCGGCCGCCGCCGCCTCGGGCAGGTGGCAGCCGGGGGTGAGCAGGCAGGGCAGGCGGTGGGCCATGGCCTCCAGGGCCGCCATCGGCAGCCCCTCGCTGAAGGAGGGCAGCACGAAGGCGCTGGCCCCCTCCAGGCAGGCCCGCTTCTCCGCCCCGAAGCACGGACCCGCCACCAGGCAGCGCTCCGGCCCGGCGGCGGCCACCCGGGCCGCCAGGGCGCCGTCGTCGCCGTAGCCCACCAGGGCCAGCCACCAGCCGTGGCGCCGGGCCTCGGGCTGGAGCTGCTGCCAGGCCGCCAGCAGGGGCTCGAGGCCCTTCTTGGCGTGGAAGCGGCTGAGGAAGAGCAGCACCCGCTCGCCGGCGGGCACGCGGCCGGCCCACGGGGGCGGCGGCAGGGGCGCGGCGCCGCTGGACCCGGGCGGCTCCGGCTGCTCCGGTGGCAGCACCACGCCGTTGGGGATCAGGGCGATCGGCCGGCCCAGGCCCAGGGCGGCGATCGCCTCCACCTCGGCGGCGCAGAGGGCCTGCAGGGCGCCGGCGCCGGCCAGGGCGCGCCGCTCCCACAGGCGCCACACCAGCCGCTTCTTCCAGCGGCTGCGGCGCAGGGCCCAGGGATCGAGCATGCCGTGGGGGGCGATCAGCAGCGGCATCCGGCCCGCGGCGCTGAGGGCGGCGGCAACGCGGGTGGGGCTGCGCCAGAGGCCGTGCACATGCAGCACCTCCGCCGGGGCCAGGGAGGCCTCCAGCTCGGCGCGCAGCAGCCGGTCGCGGCGACGGGCAGGGTGGCCGTCGGCCGCCAGCCAGCGCACCGCCAGCCCCGATGCCGTCTGGGCCGCCTGCAGGTCGGCCACGGCGGTGGTGATGCCGCCATCGGCGGCGCCCCGGCTGTGGCTGAGGTGGCACACCCGCGGGCCGGAGGCGCTCACGCGGCCGTGAGCCCCACCCGCCGCGCCAGGTCGGACTCGAACACGCCGCGGGGATCGAGCAGGGCGCGGCGGCGGCGCCACTCGGCCAGGCCGGGGTAGGTGCGCTGGAACATCGCCGCCGACTGGCGCGAATCCTTGGCCAGGTAGAGGCGTCCGCCGGCGGCGGCCACGGCGTCATCGAGCTCGCGCAGGGTGTCCTCCAGGCCATCGATGGCAGCGGGCACATCGGCGGCCAGGGTCCAGCCCGGGGAGGGGAAGGAGAGGGGCGCCGGGTTGGCCGGCCCGAAGCGCTTGAGCACGGTGAGGAAGCTGGGGGCCCCCACGCGACGCAGGGCCGCCAGGGTGCGGGGCACCAGTTCGGCGTGGCCATCGGGCACCACGAACTGGTATTGGAGGAAGCCACCGGGGCCGTAGATGCGGTTCCAGTCCTGCACGCCGTCGAGCGGGTGGAAGTAGGGCCCGATCGCCTGCAGCTCGCCCACCCGGTGCTTCGGCGCCTTGCGATACCAGGCCTCGTTGAAGGCCCGCACGGTGAGCTTGTTGAGCAGGCCGCCGGGCAGGAAGGGGGGCGCGGAGGCCAGGGCGCGGGGGTCGTAGGCCAGGGGCTCGCCGCGCTGGGCCGCCGCCAGCTGCCCGGCCGGCGCATGGTCGCCGCAGGTGAGCACGCCACGGCCGCCGGCGTGCAGGCTGTCGACCCAGGCCACGCTGTAGCGGTAGCGGGAATCGGCCTCCACCATCGCCGCCATCAGGCTGTCGAGGTCGCCGTGGCGGTCGGTGTCGACGCTGATCAGGGAGCTGGTGATCGGGATCAGCCGGAAGGTGGCCTCGAGGATCACGCCGGTGAGGCCCATGCCGGCCACCGTGGCCCAGAAGGCCTCGGCGTCGGCCGCATCGCCATCGGGGCGCAGCTCGCGCAGGGCGCCGCTGCCATCCACCAGCAGCAGGCGCCGCACGTGGTTGCCGAAGCTGCCCTCGCCGTGGTGGTTCTTGCCGTGCACATCGGCGGCGATGGCACCGCCCACGGTCACGTTGCGGGTGCCGGGGGTGACGGGCAGGAAGAAGCCCGCCGGCACGATCACCCGCAGGATGGCGTCGAGGCTGGCGCCGGCACCGGCCGTCACCGTGCCGGCCGCGGCATCGAGGTGGATGTGATCGAAGTGCCCCAGCTCCAGCACCTGGGCGCCGCCGCACTGGGCGGCATCGCCGTAGGAGCGGCCGAGGCCGCGGCTGATCAGGCTGCCGGGCGCAGCGGCGCGCACCAGCTCCTGCACCTGCTCGGCGGCGCCGGGCTGGAGCACGGTGGCGCTGCTGGGCCGGGTGCGGCCCCAGCCGGTGAGGCTGCGCTGTTCGGAGGGGATGGAGAGGGTCACAGCTTGTGGGCCAGGGCGGGGGGCAGGAGGCGCACTAGGGCCATGATGGCGGCCCACCACAGCGGCAAATAGGCGATGCCGCGCCGATCGGGGCTCGCCACCAGGCTGCGGGCGATCGCCTCGGGGCTGGCGCAGAGGGCCGGCGGCGCCTTGCCCTCGGTCATCGGCGTGGCCATGAAGCCGGCCTTGAGCACCCGCACGGCGAAGGGGGTGCCATGGCAGCGCAGCAGCAGGCCCTCGCAGAAGGTGGTGAGGGCGGCCTTGGCGGCGCCGTACACGTAGTTGCTGGGCCGGCCGCGGTCGGCGGCCACGGAGGCGAACACCCAGAGCCGCCCGGGCCGGCGGATGCGCTCCGGCGTGACGATCGCCGTGAGCCAGGGCAGCAGGCCGCTGTAGTTGGCGGCGGTGATCCGCAGAGCTTCTGCGGCATCGCTGCGCGCCAGCTCCGCATCGCCGAGGCTGCCGGCGGTGATCAGGTAGAGGTCGTGCTCTGCCACCGCCGGCAGGCGCGGCCGCTCCAGGGAGGCATCGGCGCCGAGGTCGGTGGTTTCCATGCTCACCTCAGCACTCCACTGGCGCCGCAGCTCCTCGCCAAAGCGCGCGTTGGCCTCCGGGTTCCGCGCCACCAGGTGGAAGCGGCGGCAGCCGCGGCGGGCCAGCTCCCGGCAGATCGCCATCGCCACGGCGCTGGTGCTGCCCAGCACGAAAGCGCTGCGGATCGGGGTGGTCATGGCTGCAGCGGCTCGCCGGCGTGGGCTGGATCCTGTCACAGGTTCCCGGGGCCCACGTCCGCCCTGGCACAGGTGATAATCCGCTCCTGACTTACATCTGATGGCCAGCAGCGCGAGCCAGGGGCACAGCCGCTACAGGCCCGAGATCGACGGGCTGCGGGCTGTTGCCGTGGTTGCGGTGATCGTCAACCACTTCCATCAGGAGCTGCTGCCGAGCGGTTACCTGGGGGTGGATGTGTTCTTTGTGATCTCGGGGTACGTGATCACGGCCTCCCTGGCGGCGCGGCGCAGCAGCGGCTTCGCCGACTTCATCACGGGTTTTTATGAGCGCAGGATCAAGCGCCTGCTGCCGGCCCTGGCCCTGTTCGTGCTGATCACCGGCCTGGCCACCTGCCTGGTGAATCCTGAGCCCGATCTGAGCCTGAAAACGGGCCTCGCTGCCCTCCCTGGCCTCTCCAACCTGTATTTGCAGCGCCTCGCCACCGACTACTTCGCCCCAGCCACCGAGCTCAATTCCTTCACGCACACCTGGTCGCTGGGGGTGGAGGAGCAGTTCTATTTCGTGTTCCCCTGGCTGGTGTGGTGGTCGGGCTTCAGCCAGGGCCGGCGCCATGGGGCCGCTTTGTTGTTTGGCCTGGTGGCCCTGCTCTGCCTTGGCTCCCTGGTGTTGTTCGTGCACTGGTACGCCACGAACACTTCTGCGGCCTATTTCCTCATGCCCGCTCGCTTCTGGGAGATGGGCGCGGGTTGTCTGGCGGTTCTGATCGGCGCGCTTTGGCCCCGGTTGCAGCGCTTCTGCGGCGGGCTGCCGGCGCTGCCGTTGCTGCTGCTTGTGCTGACGTGTTTCTTGCTGCCCCGAGCGTTGGCGGTGGGAGCCACGGTGGCGGTGGTGGCCCTGAGCAGCCTGCTGCTGCTGTGCCTGGGCGGCGGTGATCCGGCGGCCCGCTGGCTCAGTAGTGGCTGGCTGGTGCGCCTGGGGCTGATGTCCTATTCCCTCTACCTCTGGCATTGGGGTGTGCTGAGCATCAGCCGCTGGACGATCGGCATCCAGCCCTGGACCGTGCCCCTGCAGTTGCTGCTGATGCTGGCGCTGGCCTGGGCGTCCTACCGCTGGGTGGAGAAGCCGCTGCGGCGGGCGGTGTGGTGGTCCGGCCGAGGGCTCACACTGGCCACCGGACTGCTGGGCCTGCTGGGTGTGTCGGCGCTGATGGCCGGCCTGGTTCGCTGGAACGCCAACATCTACCTGGGAGCGACCCGTGAACGCGAGCTGGAGCTGACCACCCGCTGCTTCATGGACACCCCGGCTGCGGCGGAGGCCTTCATCAGGGGATCCCGCTTCCAGGAGTGCCGCCTGCTGCCTCGGGCAGGTCCAGGGGCTGAACGGCCCACCCATCTCTTTTTCCTGGGTGACAGCTTCGTGAATCACCACATGGAGCTGGCGCAGCTTCTGGCCGCGAAGGGGTTTGCCGCGTCGATCCCATCCGTTGGCCAGACCCGCTATCCGCTGGTGCGGAACTATTCCGGTCCGCTCCAGCCCAGGGACCAGGCCCAGCAGCTGCTGGCCCGCTCGGCGATTGAGCAAGCCCGATCCGGCGATGTCGTCGTGCTCTCCAGCGCGATCACGTCGGATTTCAGCAGGCTGGCGGCAGCCCGTGCCTTTGTGGTGGGGGATGATCCCGAGGCCCCGCAGCTCTCCAGGCAGGCGGCCTTGGCGCGATGGGGCGACGCGGTGCTGGCACTGGCACGGTTGTTGGCTGGAAAGGGTGTACGCCTGGTGGTGATGGCCCCGATTCCCCAGTTCCAGGGCTCGCTGGAGGTCTGCGATCGGCAGTGGTTCACCCTGCGGCCTCCCGGCGACTGCAGCGTGGAGCGCGAGGCGCAGCAGCAGAATTTCGCTGATCTTGATACCGTGATGGATCGGCTGGAAGCCTCCGGATCCGTGGTGGTCTTCCGCGCTTACGACCAACTCTGCCCGGTGCGCAACCGCTTCTGCTCCCCATTCGATGGCGACAAGCGGTTGTATCGAGATGCCTGGCATCTCTCGCGGGAGGGATCACGCCGGCTGGCTGGATCTTTTGAGGCTGTTTTGCGGCGGCACGGGGTCAGCGTGCAGTAGGCGCCTGCGGGTCTGCAGCAGCCGGCAGCAACAGGCACACCACCCCCAGCGCCGTGGCAAACCAGAGCGTCATCAGCCGGATCAGCAGGGTGGCG
>VFQS010001139.1_pt1 | contig 25474 bp, 30 predicted proteins | sample 3512361 | NCBI WGS metagenome assembly VFQS01 (sample SAMN10412375, study PRJNA504923) | tailings metagenome | isolation source: Relicate 1 Philex TSF3 active mining | place: Philippines
TCATAGATGGAATACTTCTTTTACAATCATCAATACTAAAGAGGATCATTTCATTGTTTAAAAAGTTTGAAACAGAAAGGTCTTGTACCACATAATCTTTACCTTCTTCTTGTTGTGAATTTTCATAATTCATAATCCATTCTTTACGAAAGTCTGCGTTTTCTTTTCCAAATATATTAACCATCATTTGGTCTCCATTTTCATCAACTTCAAATTCAACTATTCTTCTACCAAAATCCTCTTCAATATCTTCATCTTGAGCTGTACCCAACCCTTTAAAGTATTTTATATCATCCTTCTTTGGTTTATTCTTTTCAATATATTCTTCAGCTGAATATTGGGTGAAGAATGATTTATTATGTTTTCCGCCTATTTTAACAATTGGAATTCTCATCAAATTAAAAAAGCCTTTTCTTTTTGCCAATGAAGGGAAAAGTTTATGGATAAAATTAAACAGTAAACCTGTTATATGATATCCATCAACATCGGCATCTGTAATAGCCATAAGCTTACCGTATCTCAGTTTTTTAAAGTTTTCATCCAATGTATAATCAACGTCAAATTGAAGGTCAAATGCTTGAATTAAACTCTTTACTTCACTATTCTTTAATAAGGATTGGATAGAGGCATTTCTTACGTTTAAGAATTTACCTCTAATAGGTAATGACCCAATATAATCTCTTCCTTTAACTTCTTTGTCTCCAAACTTAAGACCATATTTCATACCTGAAATAGCATATGTGTTCGCACTGTCACCCTCCGTGATGCAAAGCACACAGTCAACGTTCTTACCTTTCTTTCCGGCAAAATTAGCATCTTTTAATCCCTCAACGTTAACTGTACCTCTTTTTCTCTCAGTTTGATTTTTAAGGTTGCTTAGTTCTTTAGATTTAAGAGTATCTTTTATCTTCTCAACAAAGTCCCATTTCATAAGTTTCTTTAATTCGGCTTCTTTTAAGTCTGCTTCTACAGGAGGGCCATCAAAACGTGTCTTATTTTGATTACCAAATAATGGGTTAGTTACATCTGCATAAATGAATATAAAGAAATGTTTCTTAACGTGAGATATATCAATTGATTTGTCCTTGAGAGTTGTATTAATCTTTTCTGAGATTGGTTTAAAGATTGCATCGGACCATTTTTTAACGTGAACACCTCCATCTTTAGTATAGATACCGTTTACGAATGAAACGTGTGTAAATTCATTGTTAGGACAAACCACAACTTTACAGTCTTTAGAAGCAAGTGTAAGCATATCTTTAGGCTCTTCTTCAAAGTATAATTTAACATAATCTTTGATATTATTTATAGGGACTAAAGAACCATTATAAATAACTTTTACTCCTTTTAAAGAAACTGTCATAGCAGTATCATAAATTAACTTTTCAAATAAAGCCATAATATCATCTGTGAAACCTTCTACTCCAAATCTCTTAAAATCAGGGATAAATTCAACCATAGTATAACCATTTTTACCATCTTCTATGGTTTTAGGAAAGCCTTTTGTCTTATAAGAAACGGGTTCTTTCTTATACATATTATCTTTCCATACTTGAGTATATATTTTACCTGCATCTTTATTATAAATTTCTAAGGTGAACATTGAGCTGAAAATATTAGAGCATTTAATACCCAGACCGTTCTTACCCGAGGTTTTACGTTCTTCGTTATCGTTATAATTTGAGGATGTTAAAAGGTTACCAAAAATAAGTTCAGGGATGGGAATTTTTTCTTCTGGATGAATATCAAGAGGGATATTTTTACCGTCATTCCATACAGAAATTTTATTGTCTGCAATATTAATCTTGATAAACTTAGGGGTGATGTTCTCTTGTAATGATCTCCAAGTGTTATCAATTGCGTTTGAGACTGCTTCAACAAAAAGACGAACTAATCCTTCAGGGTAGATAATATTTTTCTCTTTGATATGTTCCCCAACTTTTACATAGATAGGGTCAGAAGAAGGTATATTTTTACAACTACCAATATAAGTATCAGGTCTAAGCAAGATTTGTTCGTGAAGTTGAAGTTTTTTATATGTAACAGCACCTTTCTTTTTACCCACATCAAAACCTGCATGAAATTTAGTGTCATCTAAGATGATCTCTTCATCATCAATGACAACAGGTTTCTTTTCAGCTTTCTTTTTGGTTTTAATAAGGGTTTGAGAAGTGTTGTTAGAGATAGCCTTGATTGCGTCGGATAATTTAACTTTAGAAGACATTGTTGTTATGATTGAATTAAAAGAAATAAATTTATAAATCAATTAAATTTATTTCTTTTTATTAATATAAATGCGTTACGCTACATTAGAAGACCTACAAGCAGCTATTGAAAAAGAAAATAAAGAACGTCCTTTTTATAGTTTAAATAGAACTATAGATCCGAAATATATTCATTCTTCTCAATTAGCTAGAAATGATGATGATAAAAACTTAATTATACAGATATCTGAAGGTGAGGCTTATTTAAGCGAGAGAGATAAACAAAAATTATGGACTGTAACTAACCCTTCTCAAGTATCTGAAATTCTTTCTTCCACAAGAGAAAAATCATTAGGCGGAGAGGTTTGTAAAAATAGAAGCAAAGAATTTGATGATTATAACCGTCCTTCAGACATAAATGCATTAAAGTATTATATTTGTCCTGGTAATGACCCTATAATTTCATTAGATAGAGAGAACATGGTAAGTAGAATGGCAGACTATCCTATTTCTTTTTCAACTGTTCCTCTTGGTTTAACCTCACAACCAACAGGTTTAAACCCAATGAGTGAAACATATCCTCCATCTATTCCACTCATAAATATGGGAGAAGTCAGTGTTCCTCCAGGCTTATCTAATATGTATACCAATTTTGTTAAATATATTCCTCCAGGGTTAAATATGTAATTATGAGTAAAAAAATATTATTTTTTTTTCTTTCTTTATAATAAAATTAAGAATGTCAATCTCAAATAATTTAGCAGCTACAAAAATTGATATTGGTTCCGTTGCAGGTTTCGGTCAATCCTTGGCTATTTTAAACCCTGAATTGTCCCCTTGTCCACCTCGTTTTTCTTTCGATCAATATGGTCGTCCTGCAGCACCTGATTCTTTAGATACTACTACTTGTCCAGGTTTATATGACCCATCTGATCGTATTGCAGTTGAAAACTCTTTACGTTCTTATCTTTCTCCACGTTATTTTAACTTACCAGCAGGTATTTCTCAAGGTACTGATACTATGTTTGGTAGAACTACTTCTGTAGGTAGAAACTACTTGAATACTGTATCTAATTTACCTTCAGCACAAGCATATCTTGAATCTCCTCAAACTTTAACTGAAGCAGGTATGTTAAATAGACCTAACTTCGCTCCAGCTTCATATTTACTCTATGAAAGAAGAAATTAAATCAACACAACTAGTTTTTAATCTTATTTTTAACATTAAAAACTATTTTTTATTTTTAAAGCTTTTATTAAACTTCTTCCACTCTTTACTAGCTTCTTTTATCTCTTTCGTTGGATGAGAATGATAACGACTTCTTTGTGCCATAGTTGTACCTATTTGTCTCATGTGTGCGAAACTTATTTTTTTTCTCTTATATAAAGACTTTAATTTTTTAATACTTTTTACAGCCTCTTTTTTATTCTTAAATTTCATACCTTTGACAGTACCCTTTGGATTTTCGTCAGTAAAGAGGTCTGAATGGTCCTCACTTTTCTTATATGAGCGACGAGGAACTCTAGGGTTATTTTTACCTGTTTTTTTACGATAATAACTTCGTCTTTTATAGAAGGTTCTTGAATTACCAGCCATATTTTAATTAATTATTATATAAAAAATTAATTAAAATATTAAATTTTACCTATGAATTCATCCACACATTTATTAAATATCTTATTAAATTCTTCTTCTTCAATTAACCCTGAATATTCTTTTCTAATTTCATCTTCAGGAGAATAGTAATCCATAAATTCTTCAAAAACTCCAAAATTAGCTTCTTCTATAGCCTCTAATACGCTTTCTCTTGTTTTTTCAGGGAGAATTCTTATGTTTTTATTTATACGGGCAAATATCACACTTCTTAACTCATCTTTTGGGTTTATATTAAAGCACATATCTTTATCATTTATAAATCCATTTAATGTGTTAACTATACGGGTAAAATAACCTGTAGTACAAGAGTTATCACAATCAATTATTTCTTCCAATAATCTTCTCATAAGGTCATTTTTATTCTCAAAAGTACAGATTTTATTATAAACAAGTAAGACTATATCTGAGAGTGAAAGTCTTTCAAATCTAAATGGGTCAGTCATAACCCTATAAAAGAAACTGTGTAATTTATCTTGAGTTTCATCTGAGTTATCAATGTTTGATAATTCCTTATTGATTTCCTCATAAGAGGTCTTTACAAGGTCATTATATGTCTTAGATTTAAGATAATCCTTATATAACGCACGAACTATGTTTCGGGTATTTTCATTAATAGTTTCATTGTGTGCGTTTTGAGCGTTTGTATAGATTGTTTTATTTTTATTTTCATTATAAAGGTCTCCAAGTTCCTCTATAACTTGTTCTCCAAAAATAATTTCATTACCTTCTCCAAGAGTTATAAGTATGTCAGCACACTCACTTCTAGCATAAATACTCTCATTTTTATCATCTGCGACATCAAGTATATATTCAAGAACAATATTTCTCTCATCACTAAGATAATCATATTGGTCTATTATATAACGTGCACTCATAAGTGTAAGTTCTAAGGGATAATTTCTCTCTTTTGACAAACTAAAAAAATAAGGGTGAAGTTCGTGTACTACATGACCGTCTAATTTAGTATTTTTTGAATTATTAGCGAAGAAAAAGTATCTATTATAGATATCATAATTATCATTTTCTATAATTGTTTTAGCCCCTTCAACACAGTGGGTTACATAATCTTTATAAGGTATAAAACACATATATCTTATACATTGAATTCTGTCTTCAAATGAGACAGAATTATCCATAGAAAATCTTTTAAGAGAAAGAAATGGGTGTTCTTTGTCGTCAGGTATATAAGAATCAGTAAAAGTTGAGGTATTTATACCCAGAAAATTTACAGGTAAATAATCAAAGGTGCCAATCTGCTGAGAATATTCGTCTTTTTTTATTGTATCCATAACATTCATTTTTTAATTTATCAGGGTTCTTTTAAATTAATATTTTTTATATTTTTTATACATTTTATAACCACCTCCAAGTATGAGTGCAACGAAAAAGAGAATAATGATGATGGTTATAGGTCTTAATTTAGTTGATGTTTCTTGTGATAATCCTTCTTGATTATTAAAGCCTTCTCTTGATTTTATAAAACCACTTGGAGCTATAGGTTTAAGACCAGCAAGTTCAGGTAATATTGTAACTGCTGGTCCTGGAACAGTAATTTCTCGTGTTGTTATTTGAGGTCCTTTTCCGCCTACTAAAACTCTTGTTTGAATATCAGAAGGAGTTGTAGCTATATATCCTTTAATAAATTTTTTCATTCTTTCATTCTTAATATCAATGTTATTTATTACTAAGTTTTCTGCAAGATTCATCATAACTTCTTGACAACTTCCACGGTCTAAACACTCATTTAAAACTCTGTCATCATTACCAAAATTTGCAAGGTTCAAAATATCACATTTTTTATTACATTTTCCAGCTCTTAACGGAGATATTTCGGCTTTACCGTCAACTATAAAATCTCTAAGATTTCCAAAATCATTAGAAATATTTAACAAGTTTTGAGGGTCTGTATAAGCTGTTTCTTTTTCTTGAGTGTAAAAACCATTATTATGTCTTTCAACACAAGTTTCATCATTATTTGCCCCTACATTTCTACAATATTTCTTAGAGGCTACCAAGTCTATGAAATCATTTCCATTTCTTTTATCGTCTGATTGAAGAAGATAAATATCACACTTTTCATCCCAATTTCTAGCACATTTTTGAGCCATATATTCAGGGCATTTTTCTAATTTAAAACCAGTATCATGAATGTTCTTAATACAACAATCTTCAGGTAATATACTCATTTTTACCATAAATAAAGATAAAAAGATTTTAATAATGAAAAAACTGGGTGTTAAAGATTTTAATTAATTTATAATAAAATGTCAACAGACCTTTTAGAAAAGTTCGAACATGAATTCATCTCTATTGAACCTTTAAACAAAAAGTATTTAAAAGTAGACCTAGCTAAAGACAGTAAATCTTGGGAAGATTTCCTAGACAAAAGTCTTGACTACTCTAAAGACCATAAATGTTGGGTTCTAGTTCACGGTGAATTAAAAGAATTTATTGAACTCCTTAAAAATATTGAAGACGAAAGTGATACTGAAGATAGCAGTGATGATAGCACTGATGATGAAGAGATTAAAAAAGCCTTAACAAGAAGATTAAAAAGTGAATCTAAACATACAGAGATTGAAGAAACTCATGTATCTGATAGTGAGCTTGAAGACACACTTAGCGTTGTCAGAAGAATTAGAGGATTATATAAACGTATAAGAGGTCTTGAAAAAAGAATTGAGCATTTAGAAAAAAAATAAGCTTAAAGTAATACTGTAGAATATATAAAATGGGTATTCCAATTCCTGTATTTGATAAAAATAGATTTATAGGGTCAGTTAAAGAATATTTTATTCTTTTATATTTAGACATTATTTCATCTGAATATTATAATAATGGAAAATCTTTTTTATCTGGCTTATATTTATGGTGGTATTCATCACAATTACTCTATAATAAAAAGTTCTTCTATATTCCTTTTTCCGCCACAAAAAATATTTATAAAATACCTATTATATTTAGACCTAATAATAACGTTATAAAAATAAAAGATGATAAGGGTAATTTATTAGATGAATATGCGGGTCCGGGTAAAAACTTTTATGGGATACACTTAACGCCAAAAGATTTAGGATGTAAAAGTATTATTATAACCTATAATACAGGTGAAGATAAAATATTCTTAGAAGATGAGGTTATCACTGGAGTTTAAATTTTTTCTTTTTATTTTATTTAATAAAAAGAAAATGGATAACATACTAGACCAATGTTCTATAAAAGAACTTATACTTTTTGACATAACTAAGCCTATGGCGAGCACATCAACTATTATTACCATAGCTATAGGTGCAGTTATACTGAATAATATAATTTATAATATTGTGCTTAGAAACTCCTCACAAGAATATCTTGAAACTTTAAGCGATGAACAAGGAAGTGAATTTGATAATTATAAAGAAAAGAATATTTCTCCTGCTGTATTAGGTATAAGTGAGTTTATAAATAGTGGTATATATGCACCTATGGTTGAAGAGTTATTTTTTAGATTTTTGTTTTTAAAGCTTATTTTAATCAAGATTTTTAAGTTTAACTTTCACACAGCAAATTTTTTTCACGCAGTTATTTTCGGTTCATTACACATGACAAATGCTATAGTAGCAGACCAAGAATTTAATAGAACTGTTTTACAAAGTGTTATGGCTGGGTTTGGAGGTTTAATCTCAGGTTATACTTATAAATATACAAATACAATTTTAACCCCTCTTTTATCCCATTTTATTAATAATATGTTAAGTGCTGGAAGTGAGTTTATAGATTACGCAAGACATTATGAAAGAATTGTTGAAAGCTTTAGAATTTTAACCTCAGTCTAAGTATATTAATTTAACAGGATTTAGAGGTAATTTTCCAGTTGGTTTGTTATTATTATATTCTATGTTTTCTGTGAGGTTATTTACAGTGTTAAACATATCTCTAAATTCTTCAATGGATAAATTACCTCCATATTGCTTTAAAAGTTTCCAACTTAAAGCTTTTCTTATATTCATCTTTATAGGATACTCTTTAAATATAGCTTTATATAAAACATAAATTAGCGCTCCACTGTCCTTATAAACTACATTATTACAATTCTCATGTAAATAAGAGCACATACAATTAAAGCTACAGAAAATACCTTCTGTATCAAAGTATCCATCTTTGCTATATCTTATAGGTAAACCTAAAGGATGAATATTTAAAGGAATAGGATGACGGTCCCACCAGCAATGAATATGAGTTGAAGAAGGAAGTTCTCCATTCTCATTTTCATTCTTAAAACAAGTATAAGCTTTAATTTTCATATTATTGCTTACGATAGTCTCATAATTCTTTGATTTATTATCAGAAATACCCAAATTCTCAAGGTCAGTTTGAAGCTTATCTAAATCACTTTTTTTTGTAACTGTTTTCTTAGGCTTTTGAAAGCTTGTAGTGACAAGGTCAGTTTGAATAACTTCCTTAACCTCTTTCATAATATATTTCTTGTCTAAATGAGCTGGATTAATATCATTAAGCTTGATAGTTGTATCCTTCTCATCAAGGTCATCAATCTTAAACTTGATAACAGCCTTAGATTTACGCTTAATAAATTGTGTCATTTTATAAATATAATATTAAGGTAGTATTATATTTAAATTTTCATTTAATTTTTTTATTCTAACATTCTTTTTCAACGTTCTTTATTACTTGGTCTTTCTTAGATTGATTAAAACCATCCACGTACATTTTTATCTTAGTTTTTGTGTCTACATTAAAGTCTAACATTTCATAATTAAAATTTAAGGTTCTTACTACTGTATTTTCCCTTAATTTATATGACTTAGTTGCAAGACAAGAAACTATCGTCTTAATATAACACGAAAAACTTTCTATTTTTTTACTTTGTTTATTAGGGAAAGTTATACCTAAAATTTTACAGTCTACTTGTTCTGATAATTTATCTAAAGGAAACGAATCAAAAGTTGCTCCATCAATATAACATTTACCGTTATATTCTAATTTTGAAAATAAAAAGGGAATATTAGACGACATTACACACGCTACAGATATTGGCATATCAGGATGAGTATCAACACATAAATATTCCCTTAAATTATCAGTTATGTTATAAGACGGACATATTAATGTTTTATCAAAATTTTCATATAATTGTCTAAAGGTTGGAACAAATCCTATTTTATATTTTATCATTGTCTCTATATATTCAAGCATCAAATCAACATTTACCATACCATAACAGTCTTTCAACATAAGTGGATTTAAATCCTTAAATAATACTGAAATATCGTTAGTACACAGATAAGTTATGATTTCTAACGGGGTATAACCAATAGCTAATAACATACATATATAAGAACCTACAGAACATCCGCAATAATATTTTACACTTGAAATGTCCCTATAAATATAATCTAAATATCCAAGAATAAGAAAGCCTTTAATAGCTCCTGATGATATTACAAGACCCTCATACATTTATAAAAAAAGATATTTTCTTTTAAGGTTTATTTTCCAATTTTATGTTCTTCTTTGCAAACAAAATATAATATGGTTAAGAATAAGACTATAAGCATAAAAATTATCACGTGATATACCTTAGCATCACACTCAAAATATCTTGAACACATAGGACAACTGCTTATATGGTTCAAAGTATCTATACAACTCTGCCCTTGTTGTTTTGACCTAAATCCTTCCCTTATTCTCATAGCAGTAGCTGGCTGAGATGAAAACATTTTCATTGGCGGATTTGCCCCTGCAGGTAAAGCTGACGCTAATATTCCTGTTGTTGGAGAACCTGCTCTCATAAAATCATTTTGAGCATCTTGAAGAGATTGATTTCTCATTTCATTATTTATCATTGGTATATTTAAATTGGGGGAAAAATTATTCTGATTATTCATCTGATAACTTATAGGAGGAGTTACAGGTGTTCTAAGATTTCTGGTTGGAGGGGCTTGAGGTTCTATTATACTATTAGGACCCATTAAGGAGGTATAATTTGTCTTTATTTCAGGGTTATTAAATGGCATATTTACATCTTCTATCATAGTAGCTTTTGGAATAGTCTGAGCTCCCGGTATTTCTCCGTTAGTAGCTTGATTAGCTTCTCTTATCAAATCACTTAGTAGTGTTGGCATATTTATTATTATAATAAAAAAAAGATTAATTTAAAAAGAATTTAAATCAAATAATAAATGGATATTGATAAACAAATTCAAGCTCTAGAAGGCAAATCTATCCCTATTTCTTTAGGGTCAAAAACCGTTTTTATGAAAATTGGTATATCCCTTGTTATAAGCATTGTTTTCCTCTATGCATTAAGACCTTATTATCTATTAAAAATAGAGAGTGACCCAACCGAGAAAAAATGCGTGGCTAAACTTAATATGAAATATTTTGCTATAACAACTATCGTCTTCACAGGAGGTATTTTTTATCTTTTACAACAAATGAATGTCTTTACAGACTGATTTTTATAACATATTAATTAAGGTTCAACTAATATGTTAATTCGTTTTCTTAGAAGATATATCCTCAAAGTCAAATTCTGGACCTCTCATTTTAGGCTTTTGTTGAGGTTGCTGTTGTTGAGGAATATATGGGGTAAATCCCATTGGATTTTTTGGAGGTTGTTGCTGTTGAAATTGTGCTTGAGGTGGTGGTTGTTGAAAGAATTGCTGTTGTGGTGGAGGAGGCGGTATATTCATAGGATTAAATAAGGTTAAAATATTAACACCATATTTTCTTTCAGCCCATTTTCCACCTATAAAGAAAGCTGCATTCATAGCTACAACACCTACTAATCTTATTTCTACAGGCCATTTCTTCTCATCTTGAATATAATTCTTCTCTCCAAGCTCAAATAATAAACTTTCATATTGATTTATACAGTTCTTTTGGTAGTTATAAAACCCTCTTATATCATCAAAACTTCCAAAGTTTAATAAAAGTATTTCTAACCCTAAAAATGAGTATAATAACCATTGTTTGTATCTAAGGGCTTTTGCATCTATTTCCAACTGTTTTTTAATTGAATTATAATCCTTTTGAAGAGTAATCAAATCAGTGTGTTCTGTATGATTTGGAATATGCGCGTTATGATACTCCTTTTTAAGCTTAGCAAACTTATTTAATAAATCACGCTTCTTTTCTTGTTCGTCCCTTTCATCAGTTGTAATATAGTCTAAACTTCTTATACCATTAGAATCAACCTGAACTCTTCCTTCTGTTATTTCAGACAAACTTGGAGGTATATTAACATTATTACTTTGTTGATGTACTTGCTGTGGTTGTTCTTGTGATTGAGGTTTTTCTCTAGGGCTATCATCTTCTCCTTTTAACATCTTACTTAAAGGACTTTCATTCTTCTTTTTATCCTCTTTATTATCGTCTCTACTTCTTCTTTCATCTCTATCATCGTCTCTACTTCTTCTTTCATCTCTATCGTCGTCTCTACTTCTTCTTTCATCTCTATCGTCGTCTCTACTTCTTCTTTCATCCCTCTTTTGCTTTAGTCTATTTTTAAAACCAAATTTTATGCTTCCTTTTAAGTCATCTAAATCGTCAGATTTATCATCATATGATTTATTTTCTAAAATTTTACTTTCAAAGTTTTTGAGGTCGTTATCAGATGCATTTGTTATATCTATAATTTTTTGTTTTTTATTAAGAGTTGAAGGTGACCTAGACGGAGATTTAGGTTCTTCTGATTTAGAGTTATTATGATAGGTACTATCATTCATAGAAGAAGAAACAGATGTGCTTTGTTTAGAAATCCATTCGGTATTTCTAATGGTTGGTTTAACCTTTGCTTTATTTTCTAACATTTCCATATATAAACGAGGTTCAAGTTCATATTTAGGAGGATAGAAGGTTAACAGAGGTCTATCTGTTTCAACTTTGACAAATTTTATACCTTTTTGTTTTGTCATTTCTTTTTTGATTATTTACTTTTTCTTTAAACGAGGTTAAATAAATTTAATTGATTTATAGTTTAAAGTTCTATGGTATATATAATAAAAAATGACCTTTGAAGACATACTTAAATCTGTTGATAATATTGAAACTAAAGAAGAGTTTTTATCCTTTTTAAACAAGGTTAGCGATGACTATTATAATTCGCAAAAATCTGGTTTAACTGACGGTGAATTTGATACTCTTGTATCTATTTATGAGAAGAGATTTGATGAGGAGTATTCTTACCTTGGAAGTAAGGGAGATGTTAAATTGCCTATATTTATGCCTTCTTTGAATAAAGTAAAGGATAATCACGCTTTAGGTTTATATAAGAAAAGGTGTGAAGGTTCATCATACGTTGTATCTGATAAAATTGACGGATTATCTTTACTCGTTGTTGTTAAGAATGGAAATGTAAAATTATATACAAGGGGTGATGGTGAGTATGGTAAAGATGTTTCTAATATTTTTCAATATATAGATATAGGTAAAGCTACTATCTTATCTTCTGACCATATAGTTAGAGGTGAAATTGTTATGCCTCTAGAAAGGTTTAAAAAACACTCTTCTCAATTTAGTAACCCTCGTAATCTTGTAGCTGGTGCTATTAATTCTAAGGAAAAAAATCCTGATGTTTTAAGAGACCTTAAATTCATAGCATATTATAAGGATGATTATAAAGGTATAAATACATCAGAAGATATTTTTAAAATTCTTAAACATATGGGTTATTATACCCCTTATTATGATGTTATAAAAAATATAAATGAAGATAGTTTAAGGGAACTTTTAAACAAGAGAAAGGCTGAGGCGGAATATGAGATAGATGGTCTTGTTATTACCTCACAAAAATATAATTATGAAAATGCGAAAGATAATCCTAAAATGACGGTTGCTTTCAAGTCTTTAGGAGAAACAAAGGAAGTAAAGGTTTTAGACGTTGAATGGAATGTGAGAAAGTATAATTATTTAAAGCCTCGTGTTAAGACCGAACCTGTATATTTTGGAAATGTGAAAGTTCAATACTTTAGTGGGTATAACGCAAAGTATATAAAGGATAATAATATTGGTGTTGGTACTACCCTATTAGTTACTAGAAGTGGAGATGTTGTTCCTGATATTTTAAGGGTAATAACTTCAACAGAAGCATTAATGCCTGAAACTGAGTGTCATTGGAGTTCATCTGGTTTAGAACTTATATCAGATGAAGATAACTCTGATGTAAATCTTATAAGTAGACTTGTTTCATTTTTTACTGTTTGTAATATTAAGGGGATGAAAGAGGGTATTATTAAGAAAATAGTAGAAGGAAGGGGAATAAAAGATGAAAATGAGTTTTTTGGTATTACTAAGGAAGATGTTTTATCAGTGGATGGATTTAAGGATAAAAGTGCAGAGAATGTTATAAATTGTATAAATGAATTAAAGGGTAAAATAGGTATTCAAGATATAATGGTTGCTTGTGGTATATTTCAGGGTTTTGGTGAGAAGAAAATACAAAAGATTATTTCAGAAGTAGGTGATATATTAAGATATTGCATAAGTGATGATAAGATAGATAAAAAAGACCTTGTTTCAAGAATTTTAACAATTGGAGGGTTTAATAAGACAGCTGAAATTTTTGTTAATCACCTTGATGAATTTAAGGAGTATTATAGTAAGGTAAAAAGTTCTTTTGGTGCACCTAAACCTATAGTTACCTCAAAGGTAGAAATTACAGGTAAAACTTATTGTTTTAGCGGTTTTAGAGATGCTAAACTTAAGGCTAAATTGATAGAAGAGGGAAATAATGTAGTTGATACTTTAACAAAGGAAGTAAATATTCTTGTTGTAAAAGATATAAATGAGGGTTCTTCTAAGGCTGAAAAGGCAAAGAAGTATGGTATAGAGATAATTGAACTTAAAAAGTTAATATAAACTATTTAAAAAATATTTTTATAGTAGTAAAAAAGATGGGCGATGATGTTAAGAATATTATGCTAAACTTATATCCTAAAAGAAATTTTCCAGTTCCTTCTGACCCTGAAATAGATGAAGAACCGGAAAGAAAAGATTTTGTTCACCCAGTTATGTTAAAGAACAAAAGAGAGGGTGAAAATATGGGTAAAAAATGGTTTTTCTCGGCTATAATAGCTGGTATAAGTATATTTTTATTTAGTTCTTTTTTTCTTGATGCTATAGATGATATATGTATGAGAAGAGATACAACTGTGTTTAATTCAAGCGGAGACCCTAAGATAGGTCTTATTATCGTAATTTTTATGATAATACTCCTAATTACAAGAACCTTTTTTAGTTTAATTTAATTGATTTAAAGAAAAAATTTTATTATTTATAATTATAAATAATAAACTGAAATGAGCTCACAATCCCTTAATTTACTCCCTTCTATTGAACGCCTTGTTAAAGACTACGTTAAAGGTGTTTATGGTGTTGAATTAGAGATATTGGTTTCTAGCTATAATAATACCAATAACCTTAATACCCATATTGAAAATCTTAATACTAAGATTTCTGCAACTAGAGACACTGTTAAAGAAATTCTTGTTAAGCATCAAGAAAAGAAGTCAGATGATGCTGAAACTCTACTTACAAATGCATATCTTAAAACAATGACTGAAAAGAAGAAAGTTTCAGCTAAAGATAAGCCAAAATGTATTCATCCTATTGCAAAGGGTGAAAAGAAAGGTCAACCTTGTGGAACAGGTGTTTGTGATGAAAGTAAGACTGGAAAGTACTGTAAGAAACACTTGGCACAAGAAGAAAAGGAAAATGAACCGGCAAAAGCAGCTCCTGTTAAAACTTCTGCAGGGGCTTCCAAGAAGGCAAAGGAAGAACAACCTTTAAATAAGTTTACAAAGGAAGAATTAAAAGAAAAGATTGAAAAGAGAACAACTGAGATTGAAGTTAGACGCAACAAGTTTGGTAATTGGGAACATCAAGGAAGTGGTATCTTAATTGATAGAGATACAAGAAGGGCATTTGGAAAACAAAATGCAGATGGTTCAGTTTCTCCGTTAACATCTGAAGATATTGACTTGTGTAAGTCTATTGGTTTCAAGTATATCTTACCTGATAATATTATGTCTAATGATAATGAAGATGAGGAAGACGAAGATATGGATGATGAAGACTTAGACATTGATGATGATATTGATGATGAAGATATGGATGATTGAATAATGAGTTTAATAACCTTAATAGGAACCGTAAAGTTTAAATAATTTTTTATAAGTTTATAAAAAATTATTCAATTCTGACTAAATAGTACATTGAAATAGACTTTTTGTTTTCATACTTGTTTTTTATTAGGAACATCTTGACTTTTTTTCTATTGGATGTAAAATGGGTAAACTTGAACCCTCTTTTTATTTTTTCTTTACTTATTCTTTCATAGGAGTTTGATATATCTAATCCAGTCTCTTCTTTGAACTCTCTTACACCGCACTTTTCAAAATCACATAAATCACTGTCTTCCATTCCCCCTCCAGGTATTGTTACTCTTGGTTCTGGGTATCTATATTCTTGTTCTCCTTCTCCCTTTGGTTCAATATTAAATAATAATAGTTCATTTGTGTCCTCTCTTTTAAAGAACATTTTGAATTTACTAATTGGACTTTGAATATACCTTACACTAAGGTTATTAATGTCTTTTATATATTGTAGTTCTTTATCGTGTTTTATACTTGTTACAAAGGCACAAGTTTCGTCCAAAAAATCAGTGACATTTATAAGGGGAATTCCAAGAAGGGCGCAAGTTTCTTTTGTAGGGGTTCCATCATAGTCTTTTTTTATAAAGTATATTCCACAATCTAATTTCATAGCTCCTTGTTGTTTCATAAAACTTTCTATTGGCATTATAGCCATTATGTAAGACCCTTTTCTAATATCATTAAAGTCTTCCATTTCATTCTTTTATTATAACTAAATATTATTTTAAATTCCTAAATATTTTCTAAAAATAATTATTAATAAGAAAGATGAACTCCAATTCAAATCACATAACCTTCGATCCGATTAAGAAAGTTTACACCTTATCTCCAAAGCAGTCAATTCATCAACGCTCTGCTTTTGTTAAAAACAAATTAAACCCTTCTTTAAATGTCATAAAACATGTAAAGGAAGAAAGCTGTAATAAAAGTTTATGTTCTTAAGGCTTTTTAGAAGTCAATTAAACGTTGTTGTTTAGCCATTAAATAAGCCATATATAATGCAAAGAATGAGGCAATGAAATAAACATTCATCATCATACCTTTTGGTGAGGTCTTAATATAGTCGTTTTCATAAAACCAGTGGTGCATAGCGCAGACAGCAACTAAAAAGATTGAGACAGTATAAACACGTGGGTCAATATCCATTTTTTTTAAATATTCTTAAAGATAATATTTAAAAATTAAAAAAAAATTAAAAACTTAAGGATGACAAGTTTCTATTCTTTCTTATACTACTTGTAGTTGGAACCATCCCTACATTATTATTAGGCCTTGATACACGGTCTTCATAGCTTCCAAAATTACTTAATTTATCATTTTGATTAAAAGATAATTTTCCATTTCTGAAAATATCTTCATTATACCCAACAGTTGAAACCATATTTGTTCTTGAAGCATAAAGTGGAGTGTTTCTATCTAAGAAAATATCAGGTTGTTTTACCTGAAGAACTATCTGAGGAGTACCTGCGTTTGTATTTACAATACTGTATACATAGTCCTTTAATTTAACCGGAGTTCCATCTCTTGTTAATAACTCAATCTCCTTACCTTTAGCTGCATTTATTGCAATATAATTTTTATCTTTAATGTTAGCACTAATATCTATGGAATTATTTGTCTTCGGATCATATATAGTTATAGACGAGAAATTTGTGTTAAGAGTTTTAAGTAAAGTATCTTTAATAGTCTTTTCATCAGCCTTAGTTGTTCTTATAGCTTCGTCTCCTAAACCAACATATTGTAAACCTGCATTAGTTTGATAAATACCTTCTAAGGTTTCAGTTATGTTACTCTTAACTGTATCAAAATCAACGGTAGGACCAAACTCAAGTGGAAGGTTTGGATTTGTTCTCATAATACCAGCTGTAACATCCTCATGAATAATACCTTTAATTTGGTCTTTATCTACAGAATCTCCAATTGACATTTTTGTATGGTCGGTTGAACCAGGATTAGTTTGTGCTGCATAGTTTTGATGAATATGCGGTCTACTTATAGCTACTAGAGTTTCTAATGGCATCATTGGAGGACGAACAACCTCAACTTTATAAGGACTTTTAACACCTTGCCCTTGACCCATATCAACTTGAACCATTGGATTTCTACCTCTTGCAAAGACTTGAATACCTTCATTAACACGAGTAGGGTCTCCATAGTCATTATCAGGTCTCGCCATATACATAACATCTGAAATATTAACAGTTTCCTTTTTTCTGGTAAAAACAGCCTTAGGAGGGTCTCTATAAATATGAGGGACTTCATATGCTACCAAATTCACTCCAGCTCTTTCCTTTTTTGGATATTGAATAGACATTTCTCTTTACTTAAAAAAAAGATAATTTTTAATTTTTAATTACACTGATATTAAACTTTAAGAATACAACCCTATAAACAAATGAATAAGAGTGAACTTATTAACCTCTTTAATAACAACTTTAATCAGTTCTTAGATATACTTATTGAAAAGTTTCCGAAAGAACAAGATTTTATTCTTATAAATATCCTGATAAATACTCAACGAGTTTACTGCGTTGATTTAATCCGTAATTTTTCAAGCGTATTAATACCTAATAAACAACTTATATTAGACCGTTCTCCTGATTTTTTTATAAATAATTCTTCTAACATTTTTGTAGGTATAAATGACCTCATAACTTCATCAAACTCATTCAAAAGAATTTGGAAGAGTTTATCCCTTGAAGAAAGGGATATGATGTGGAGATGGTTCAAGCTATTTCTAAATATATGCATAGAGTATGAAAAGTAATATATTTTTTATACGTTCAATTTATCGTGTAAAAAATAATTTTAGAAATAAGCTTAAAAGTCATAGAATAACCTTATTTCTTCTACTTCCTTTTTGGGTATATCTTCACTTATTTTTCCCCTTATAACTTCTTCAAGTATATCTATCCTTCTTTTCCACTCTTCTTTATTTAAATCATAAAATCTTCTTTTATGAATATCTTCTATCTTTGTTAAAGCATTAAAACATCCTTTAACTTTCTTATTATTTTCAGTATAACTATCAGGGTTAAATCTTATCATAATTAAAGGTCTTTCGCCAAGGTCTTCGAACAGCTGCATCATCCTTTTATTTTCACACTCATAGTTTTTATGTTGATTCTCATCACACTCTATAATAATAGAGTATAAAAGAAGATCTATAAGAACATCAGGTCTTTTCTTACTACATCCTCCATCTATAGCTTTGTCAAATATCATATTAATATTCTTATCAGGAAATCTAACTCTTAACTCATCTCTTAAATATCTTTCTTTTATTTTATAAAGAGTAGATTTCTCATGGTCTGGATACCTATTACAAAAGCAAGCTTGACAAAAAGGATAATTATTACTTCTTTTATCAACCAATATACTTTTACAGTCTATACAAGCACATTTAGGATTGCATATTATACAATTAGATTTTTGTATATTATGAGAACATATAGAGCTTCCTCCACACTCTTTACATTGAGACTTTATTCTAAAGTGATTACATATCTGACCACCTCCACACTCTTTACATTTAGCTTTTTGTATATAGTGTTCACATATTTGACTACCAGCACAATCTATACAGTAATCTCTTCTTCTATTATGATTACATATTTTATTTCCCCCGCATTCTTTACATTGAGCCTTTATTTTATTGTGAACACATACCTGGGAACCAGCACATAATGTACATATTTCTTTTCTTTTATTATGAATGCATATTTCACTTCCTCCACACTCTTTACACCTTTCTTTTCTTATACCATGAATACACTTTCTTTTATTCTCAGTACATCCTTTACATTGATTTCTACCTTTATAATATAGAGAACTATCCTTTGTTTCTTTACAACAATAACAGGTTTTAGATAAACTCATTTTTTATATTAGATAAGAAATTAATATAAAAAATCATTTAAAAATTATAGTATCCTAATGCTTCTTGAAGGGAAGGTTGTCTTTTCCCTAAACTTTCATTAACTATATTATGAAGGTCAACACTACACTTAAACAAAGCCATTCTGTCATTTCCACAGTTGTCAATATCAATCATAGCTAAATTATCAATAAGATGGTTTTTACACTTAGGACAAGGCAAAATATATTGGAGACAGCTGAGCATGGCTTTATAATTTTCAAAAATAGAATACATATCTCCAGTTCCATATAAGGCAGATGTGTGAATAATAAACCATAAGCTATTACCCCACATATCTTTAGATAATTTGTCAGGGTCATATGAAGCTTTAAATTCATTGAATGAAGGAATTTTTACAAAGTTTCCAAACTTGTTTAACAGAGTTATATAATAAGCTTGCATTAAATAAACCCATATAAATGCTGTAAAGTTAGACTTTAAACAAAAATCTAAAAATTCAAACTGATTGGAAGAATATTTCATAACTTCAGCTATATTAGAATAAACTCTAAAAAAGTTTTGAAGGTCAGGGTTATTTAAAAGCATATTTTTTACTGTAGAATTCATATAAACGTACTCTGTAAATCTAGCCTTAATATATTTGTTAGGCATAAGGTTAATAACATTCTGATAAAAGCATTTTATACTTATAACCTGCATTTCATCCTCAGGATTATAAGTTCTGCTTAATATAAACATAGACTTGAAATAGGTCCATAACCATTTATCAACTTTATCTATAGGTAACTCTAATGACATTTATTATATGAAAATAAATTTTTATATACTAATTTTCATTATTTTCATCATCGTCTTCTATATTTAAAAATTTTCGCGTATCTTTTTTATCTTCAAATTTAGGAAAGACATCGTATTTCTTTAAAACTTCTAAGTTAAAGGTTTCACCCTTCACTTTATTCTCTATTTTCTTCCATCTTAATCCATTCTCCTTACAAACCTTAATATCAGCCTCTTCTAAAGGAAGCCACTCTCCTTTAGAACCTTCTCTTGCAACTATATATTTCTCTGTACTGCTTTTGAAAATTAGACCCGTATTACCATATACAAAATTATTAAATTGGTTTTTACGTATAATATAAAGGTCATCTTCTTCACAAGGTTTTACATCCTCAATTTCAACCTTTGATTTTGAATGGGTTTTACAAGCTCTTTCTCCGTGTTTAAATGTTTTTCCACATTCTTCGCCTTTTCTTGCCCCTGTTTTGATAATAACTTTACAAACATTCATATTATCTATTTTACTTTTACCTAACGATGTTCTTAAATTGTTTTGTAATAGAATATTTAGAACATCTAAATCTACTTGAACTACGTCCTTATCTATAAGATAAGAAAAGAACTTAGTACAAGCCTCAGAATATTTAGTAATTAAATCCATCTTTGATGCTTTAACCTTAATATTTTTTATCATAAATCAATTTAATTTCTAATACTATATATAAAAAATGACCTCAATTCACGGAACTGATTCTTCTTATTATAGTATAGCTAATGAACACCTTTATTTAAATCTTACTGACGATAAAGTTGGTAGTGCCTACTATTCTGACATTATGAGTATTGGCGGTTCAGATGAAGACATAACTGCTTATACTGAAAAATATAATAATAAGTGGAACCCAACTATTTTTAAGGCTGTAGAAAACTACGACAAAGACTGTGAAGCTGGACTTTATACACCTATCATCAAGGCAGAAAAGAGAACTACTATATATTCTGTTATGAAGTCTATTCCTACCCTTAAACAATGTTCTAAATTAGTTGACGAATCATACTTTTATAATACCTTGAAAGATGATAATCGTCTTCATAACTATACATTTTTTGCTTTTGAAGACCAAGGGTTGGAAGTAGCCAATTCTTTCTTAGCTAAATATAGATATGAAACTTATGCTATAAGAGAACTTCTTAAAGCTAATACCTTATTTTTCCCTCTTAATCCAACTCAAGTTGTAAAGAGAAAATTAAAGCTTAAAACACTCTCAGATAACAATTATATTTTTGCAGATGGTCGTGGAAAACAAATGATGATTTATATACCTGATACCCGCCTTAATAATTATAATATGCCAGACCAAGATATTGTTCTACCTGTAAAAGGTTATGTTGAAACAGACAATGGTTGGCTTTATATTCTTGAAGCTCCAATTATTCCACAAATTATTGTTTAATTGTTTATACATTCTTATATTAAAATGTATAAATATATCCTTATTTTTCTATTATGGGTTTTGAACCTTGAATTAAGTGTAGGAAATGTTCTTTTGAGACCTAATAGTGATGGTGAGATTGTTTTTAGATTAAATAATATTATACCTTTTATGAAAGCTCCTTTTACTTATTCTTATTTTTGGAATATGAGTATGTGGGATGTTAATATTTTTACATTTTTTGCCTTATGTTTAGCTTATATTTATCTTATTGAGGAGTTTCTTCTTCTGTAGGTACTTCTTCTACTGTTGGTGGTAGTGTCATATTAGCAAGCATATCTGCTAAATTTGATGGGTTATTTTCACCACCACCTAACATAGAAGTAACCATACCCATCATTGGACCTAAAGAACTTGCTAAATCTCCTTCTCCGTTCATAATACCTCCAACCATGTTTAACATATTAATCTTTGTATCCTCATCCATATTACCAAGTAAACTTGATGCAATACCGCCAAGGTCAATACCACCTTGTTCATTCATTAAAGATGAAGGGTCGTTCATAATACCTCCAACCATGTTTAACATATTAACTTTAGCTTCTTCGTCCATATTACCCATTAAACCAGAAGCCATATTCATAAGAGATGATGGGTCCTTTAAAAGAGATGATGGGTCTTTCATAAGATTATCTAAAATATTAGGAACAGCAGGTTCTGTTGAAGGAGTGGATGATGAAATTTCGCTTGCGGTAGTTTTCATCTTTTCTTGAAGGGATGTAATAAGTTTTCCAACATTTAATTTACCATCTTTTAATTCCTTAGTCATATCTGATAAAGCACCACTTTGTAATAAACTCATAGCAGCTGCCATTGGGTCTTCAACTCCATTTGTATTTTTGAAGAGTTCATCAATCTTAGAAACATACTTGTCTAAAAATTTACTTTCTTTATCTTCTTTTAAGGCTTCAATCATAGTATTATCTTCAAGTAATAATGCAGAGATAAGTTGAAGGTGTTTAAAAATAACTTCAACTGCATCCTTATTTTCAGTTAATAATTGTTTAAGGTTAATATAAACCTTTTCACTAAAAGCAATATTTTCGTCTTTCAAGAGCTTGATATCCATATTTAAGACAGCATCTCTGTTATTTTCTAAAAACTTTTTAAAGACGTCATTTTGTTTGGAAATTGCCTTTTTATTACTCAAAGGTGTTTTCTCCTTCAAAAAAGTATAATACAAACCAAGATTTTTATGTTTGTTTCCAAAGTTTCTATTAAGCTCATTAACAAAAGCTAAGATTTTACTAAAAGGTTTAGTTACATCCATTTTTTATATTTAATTATTATTCTTTTAAAGCATAAAAATATTATAATAAAAATGAGTCAACCAACATTTAAATCTTTTGAGAAGACCTCTATGGTTCCTGAAAGTATTCTTCCTTCAAACCAAAAAAGTCCATACACAATAACCTATAATATAAATAAAGAGGAAACTAACGTATATCCTCTCTGTGTCACAAGAACCCAACAAAACTTTGGAAAACATATTTACGTCATCTATTCTGATGATATTTCCAATATAAATAGATGCTTAACTTATCTTCAAAGATTAACTAAAAGTCAATTTTCCGAAGGTTCTTTAGATACTATAAAAGAGTTTAATAAAAATGATTATAAGCATGAAATTATATATACATTTAACCTCTTAAAAAACGATATTAAAACTAATAAGTTACCGGTTGTATTAAGTCATATGATGCATACCATTATAAACAACAGTAATGGGGTTGTTATTATAGCTAATTCTTTTGACGATGTTCCAAAGGTTATTACTACTATGTCTCACCTTGTTTTTATAGATAAAAATATTAAAGACGTAGAAAAGTTAGTTATGGATACATCTGGCTTGAAAATTACAAACTATAAATATGACTTTGAAAAGATGGTGTGTATTAATAAAACAGGGTTATGGACTAAACTTTCTTTTTTTTAATTTTTTCTTTAGTATATAGTATGTGATGTATACTAACACTTATGATGGAAGAAGTATTAGTAAAATACTTGCAAAGTATCCTGATAGAATACCTGTAATAATTAAAAAAGGAAATAAAGAAGCACCAGATATAGATAGACATAAATATCTTGTTCCAAAAGACATAACATTTTCAACCTTTACTTGTATTATTAGACAACGTATTAAATTAAGCCAAGACCAAGCTATATTTATTATGGTTAATAATACACTCGTAAATCAGAGCGAAATAATGTCTTCTGTTTATAATAAACATAAATCTCAAGATGGGTCTCTCCAGCTCACTTATTCTACTGAGTCAACTTTTGGTTCTTTAATGTAATTTAAACTTTAAACTTAGCTTAAATTACATACTTTTAGCCTGTTCTCCAAGAATATAAACAATCTTTATTCATGCAATTATTAAATGTAGTTGGAGGCTCATCTGCTCTTCTAAGTTGGACGTTATAAAATTGAATCTTCTTCTGCTTACATTTAGGACAAGATATAAAGCTATCAATAACTTCAATTTCAGTCTGTAAAGATATAACTTCCTTCTTAATTCCTTCTCTATATTTATCCCATAAATTACTTTCGTAATTAAATTTATCTTCTTTGATTTCCCCTAAAATTTCTTTTAACGATAACTCGCTATAAAACATATTTCTAAGTATATTCCAGGATTGTAAATCTGTGCCTTTAATATTATTCAAAAATATATTTACATTCTTTTCAGAAGGTGTAAAATTATATAATTCCTTCTTCATAAATTCATCCTTATTTTCAAATGATTTAAACTTAAATTTATTAACCTGGTTATTAATCTTAATTTTATCTATTTTAAATTCTCTTTTTCTAAGGGTTTGTTGAGGTTGTTTTTCGTCAAATATTTCATCTATTAAACTTTTATCTTCATCTCCGTCTTCTTCATCTTCTATAATATCTTCTTCAACTTCCTCATCTTCAATATCTTCTTCAACTTCCTCATCTTCAACATCTTCTTCAACGTCCTCAACTTCTTCGTCTTCTAAAAATTCCTCTTCGTCGCTTGAATAATAATATTCGTCGTTCATTTTTAATGATTAAATTTAAGAAATAAGTTTTTAAAATCATTTTAAGAATTGAAATTACTTAGTTAAAATGAATGCTATTACTTCCTATATAAAAAACGCAGAAGCAAAAGGCGAGAATATTTCTCCCTTAAAAAGTATGATGATGTTCTTCATAAAAAAGAACTATAAAGAGCTTGATAAATCAATAAACGATTATCAGTATCAAAAACAGTTTTCAGAGAATGACTTTAAGAAATTCTATACCATGGTTAATTCTATGTATGATAATCTTTACAATAATAACAAGTTTAGTATATTTAATTATAACTTAGAAAAGGTTAATGAGGCTAAAGAACACTTTAAAAATCCCGAATTGATTGATGAAAATAAAGCTGTCACTATAACCACAACTACTTGTAAAAGAACAGACCTTATTACAAGAACAATTGACAGCTTTTTAGAATGCGTACTAGACTATAAAAAATACGTAAAAGAATGGATTATTATAGACGATAATTCAAGTGATAAAGATAGAGAATTTATGAGAGAAAGATACCCTTTTATCAGGTTTATTTATAAAGACAAAAATAACAAGGGTCATCCAAGAAGTATGAATATGTTTTTGGATGAGGTTAAAACTCCATATGTTTTTAACCTTGAAGATGACTTTGAATTTTTCAGAAGAGATAACTTCTTTGAAAGAATGCATTACGTTTTAGACATTGATAAGTCTTATGGTCAATGTCTTATGAATATAAACTATACTGAAGATACAAACTCTGGTAATAATATATGGGGGTCAACTATGAAATATCACGGGGTTGGTAAAACTAGATATTTTATCCACAATTATTATACTGGAAAGAAGCTTGAAGAAGAACAGAAGAAATTAGGTTGCCCTTCTTGTTTATATTGGCCTCATTTTTCATTTAGGGTTGGTTTGACTAAAACCTCCGTCTTAAAAGATATTGGAAAATATGATGAAAGCGCAAAACATTTTGAAATGGAATACGCTCATAGATATGTAAATAAGGGTTATAAGACCACATTTTTAGACGGTATTTATTGCGCCCATATTGGAAGAAGAACTTATGAAAGAAATACAGAAAAGAAAAATGCCTATGACTTAAACGAGGAAGTTCAATTTGGCGAAACACATAGACTTGATACTACTAATAACTCTAAAAATATTACTGAAGTCTCAACTTATGTTATAAACCTTAAGAGACGCCCTGACCGTCTTAGAAACTTTTTCACTAAAAACAAGGATGAATTATATCCTATAACTGTTTTTGAAGGAGTTG
>VFQS010001140.1_pt1 | contig 25410 bp, 28 predicted proteins | sample 3512361 | NCBI WGS metagenome assembly VFQS01 (sample SAMN10412375, study PRJNA504923) | tailings metagenome | isolation source: Relicate 1 Philex TSF3 active mining | place: Philippines
TATAATTATGGAAATTTAAAATTATAATTACAAAAATCTAAAATATAATTATGGAAATTTAAAATTATAATTACAAAAAGACTAATATAAAAATAAGCATAATAATAGTTATATATAATGAAACTTTAAATATCTTTTTTATTTAAAAATATAAATGGTTAATTAATTTATGCAAGAATTAATTTTATTTTATAATTATACTTTTTTATTATTTCTTTTTAATTTATTTATTCGTTATATGAATATAAATATTAATATTGAATTTATAAATATAATTCAAGCACTTTCAAAAATTAGTTTATTTTACTATAGTTTGAATTATAATAAAGATACTAATGCTGTTATTAATTATAATATAATTGATTATTCTATTAATAATATAATTTATATTTATGATAAAAATTATGAATTATTAATTCATCATTGTATTACTTCTATTTGTCTTTTAAGTTGTCAATCATATAATTTTAATAAAATTGCAATTGAAATATTATTATTATTTACTTATTCATCACCAATTTTATCAATTGCTAAAATTTGTAAATATAATAATTATATTCAATTATCAAATTATTTATTTGGTTTATTTTCATGTGTATTTTTTTATTTTAGAATTTTATTATTTTCTATTTATATTTATTCAAATTATTTTAAATATGATAATTATATAAATTTAAATTATTTTAGTTTAGCAATTTCAATTTCATTTATTTATTTATTACAATTCTATTGGATGTTTAAAATTATTAAAATAATTAAAAAAAAATGAGTTTAAGATTATAATTTATATTTATAGATAGTTAATAATTTTAAAAATGGAAGATGATTTACTATACCATTTTAATAAAATTTTATTAGAAAAAAGAGATGAAATTATAGAAATTGCAAATTCTAAAAAAAGAGAAAATAAAAAAATGATAGATATTAATAAACTTGATAGAGATGCAAATACAACATTAAATAAAATTAAATTGGATAATGAAAAGAAACTTAAAAATTCAGCAAGATATAAGAAAAAAGAAGAAATATAGATGTATGTATAATCCAAAAAAAATTCTTAATGAATTAATTAAAAAACCTTTAATAAAACAAAGGACACCTGAATGGTTTAAATTACGTGAAGATAGATTAACTGCTAGTGATTTATATGATGCTATTAAAAATCCTTTGAGTTTGGCAAAAAAGAAACTTAAAGGAATTACTTTTAATTCATCTGCAATTCCTGCGTTAAAATGGGGAACAATGTTTGAACCACTAGCAATTCAAATTTATAGTCATATAAATAATAAAAAAATTCATGAATTTGGATTAGTTATTAATGATGATATAGAACATTTTGGGGCATCACCTGATGGTATTACAGAAGATGGTATTATGATTGAAATTAAATGTCCATATTCTCGTAAAATAATTGATGGTGAAATTCCAGAAAAATATTATTATCAAATTCAAGGTCAATTGGCTGTATGTAATTTAGAAGATTGTGATTATATTGAATGTGAATTTATTTCTTTAGTTTCAAAAGAGGAATACTTAAAATTAGATATAAAGGAAAATTATAAACACGGAATTATTGCCGAATTAAAGGTAAATAATAATTATGAATATAAATATTCAAAAGAAAATCAGGAATTATTAGTAAATTTAAAAGAAATGGAAGAATATGAAAAACAAGGTTATAATTTAATTTATTGGAAATTAAAATTGATTAATATTCAACAAGTTAAATTTGATAAAAATAAATGGAATAAAGAAATTACAAATAAAATTAATAATTTTTATGAAATTTATAAAGAAGAAAAAAATAAAAATAATCCAGTTAATCAATTTATTGAAGAAGATGATTAAAAATTAATAATTATTTTTTTATTTAGTGTAGTTACTAATGAATCTAAAAAGCTTAAATTACCAATATTATTTGCTGTAAATATTTGAGATATCATTGGTTCTATATCTCCATTTAAAGTTAAAATTCCTTTATGACCATCAATTGATAAATTAGTGATTTTTGTTCCTGATGTTGCATTTGAAATATTATTAATTCTGGATGATACATATGTAATACCATCTATGAAAAAATCAATTGATGTAGACATCGGAATTTTAAATTTAGATAATAAAGTAATAGTAATATTATAAGTAGTTGTTGCAGGTGCTCCACTTACAACTTTATTTATAGTATATTCTAAATTAATTATTTTTGGTATATTTACTAAATTAGTATTATTTAATTTATACATATTATAAGTTTGTGTTGGATTTGCATCATTATATAATTGTTCATTATCAGTATAATTAGTTCCTTCATTTAATAAATATAAATTTTTAACATAAACCTTATTTTCTTTAATAAACATTCCAGCATTTTCAGCATTACTACCTAAATAAATTGAATTATTTGCAAAATCAAAATTAGCTAAACTTTTATTATTTTTACCTGTGATATTTAAATTATTAATATTATTTGTTGGTAAATCACTTGGTTTTATATTAAAACTTCCTTGATTTACATTTAAATCTATACAATTACTACTTGAATCATCACAAACTCTAAAAAATTTATTAGTATTATTAGTATTTACAGTTAAACTAGATGCAATATTAATATCTCTTAATACACTCATTGATAAATTAGGTGGAACACTAAATTTATAATTAAATAAAGCTTCATTTATAATTTTATTTGGTGTAGTTTTAGCATTATCTCTGAATTCAAAAAATTGTTTTAAATTATTATCATAATTTGCCATATTAGTAGAAATTGAATTATAATTATTTTGTAAATTAAAAATATTATTACTATTAGATGTATTAAAAATTGCAAAATCTAAATTAGTTTTTGTAGTTATATTACTATAAGTAGTATCAATTAAAGTAGTTCTTTTATCCAATTTATCAACATTTTCACTTAAAATATTTAAATTTCCTGATAAAGTTTTATTTGTAGTATTAATGTATGATGTGGTTTTTTCAAAATTAGCATCAACATTTTTTTTATTTTCATCATAACTATTATAAAAATAAGATACTAATATAAAAATTAAAATTAATACAATTATTATTATAATAAATAATAAACTATAAAATAATTCGTTCATTATACTATTATAATATTAAAAAATAATTATTTTATATATTTATTACTTTTATTTCTTCAATAAATCCACCACTTTTTTCTTTCATTTCCTCTTGTTCTTCTTTCTCTTTTTTCTTCAATACCTCTTGTTCTTCTTCCTCTTTTTTCTCCAATTCCTCTTGTTCTTCTTCCTCTTTTTTCTCTAATTCTTCTAATTCTTCATCTTCTTCTTCATCATCTCCAAACATATCTTCATAACTATTTTTTAAAATTTTTTGATCTTCTTTAGCTTCTGAAATATCTTCATCATAATTTTCTAAATCTTCATCTGGATTATTAAAATAATTAACAACACCTCCTTTAATATTTTTTTTATTTTTTAAAAATTCTAATACTTCCTCATTAGTATTAAAATTATATAATATTTCTAAATCATCTTTTTTTAAAATTGTATAACCTTTAATATTTGGAAATTTATTTTTAATTAATTTAATTAATTCATCTTTATTTTTATTTAAATTACTTACAGATTTTAATGAAGATTTTAATGAAGAAGATTTAGCAATTTCCATTGGTTCTTCATTTATCATATCAACATCAATATCTATATCAACATCTGAATCAAAATCTAAATCATCTTCAATTGGTAATTCTACATGATCACAATTAAATCTAACTTGAATTCCCATTGCTTCAAATTCTTGATTAAATAATTTGAAACAATAAGGTGTTTCTATTATACTATTTTCATTTCCTCCACAATTTTTACAATAAGAATTTTTAATTTTATTTCCATATTCTGGTATTGTTCCACATTTATTACAAACTCTCCATCTAAATTTATCTGAACGTTCCATCATACTTTCTTGAATAAAATTTGCAATACCATGACTAATTAAACTATCACGTTCCATTTCACCTATTCTTAAACCACCTGCTTTTCTTCTTCCTCCTGTAGGTTGTCTTGTTAATTGAACATTTGGTCCTTTTCCTCTAGCATTTATCTTTTCGGCAACCATATGTTTTAAACGGAAATAATAAATAGGTCCAATATAAATATCTGAATTAATTTGTCTTCCAGTTTGACCATTATATAAAATTTCATTTCCATATTTCTCAAAATTATTTTTTTCTAATTTATCATATATTTTATCAAAATCTAAATTTATAAATACTGTTCCATCTCCTAAAACTCCTTCCATACAACATAATTTAGCATAAACAGTTTCAACCATATGTCCAATTGTCATTCGTGATGGAATAGCATGAGGATTAACTATTAAATCTGGTTTAACACCATCTTTAGTAAAAGGCATTTGTTCCTCTGGTAATATCATACCAATAACTCCTTTTTGACCATGTCTAGATGAATGTTTATCTCCAAATTCAGGAATTTTAATTTTCATAAATCTAATTTTACAAACTTGAATATCATCATCTACAGTTTTATTTCCAATAAAAACTTTATCTATATATCCATAATAACTTTCATCACTTGAAATAGAAATATCTTTATATAGAGTTTGTTTTTCTTCTTCTTCATATAAACCTCTTTTAACTTTAACTATTACATCTTTAACTAATATCATTCCTAATACAATTGCCTGTTTTCCTCTGGGAATATAAGAACCTTCTTTTATAAAACCTTTATCATCTATTAAAGAATAATCCGCATGTTTAGCTATATTAATATTTTTACCTTCATTACGTAATTTTATAGGATTTGCAAATATAATTCTTTCAAATTCATTTATTTTTTTAGTGCTTGCTGATATTGATTTATAATAAGTTAAATGAAATAATCCTCTTTCTATAGATTTCTTATTTATTATTAAACTATCTTCTTGATTAAAACCGGAATAAGTCATAATAGCAACTATTAAATTTGCACCATTTGCCATTTTATCACTTCCTGTATATTGGGAATGTCTAGTATTAATAATAGCTTTTTGAGGATAATGTTGTATATATCCAAATGTATCAAAACGTTGATTAAAATTAGTTGCATAAATTCCAATTGCTTGTTTAGTCATAGCAGCATGGAAAAGATTTCGAGATGCTGCATTATGATTAGCCATTGGAATATTACCAGAAACTACACTTAACATAGTTGATGGATGTATTTCAAGATGTGTATGAAATCCATTTATATCTTTTTTATACATAGCAATATAAGATGTATCTGTTTCTTGTGGGTCAATATATTCAATAACAGCTCCTTCTTTTTCTAATTCAGATAAAATAAAATCATCGGATTTTCCTTTAAATACATCTAAATCTCTAGGATTTATATATTCATTTTTATAATAAATTTCCTCACTTCTTTCTTTTTCCTTATAATTATTATATTTTCCAATAATTAAATCAAACCAATTATTATATTTATTTGTAAAAATTTTAGAATTTCCTTTATTAAGAATTATTAAAGGTCTTACACCTCTACCAACATCTGCAAAAATTCTTATTTCATTACTTAATGTATCCCAACTAATTGTTGTTAAAATGTTAATCAATGCATTTCTTCTATATGCACGTAAAATTCTAGTAATTAAAACAGGATTATTAGTAATTCCATACCAACTATTATTTACAAAAACTTTGCAAACATTTTTATTTAATTTTAAATTATAATTTTCAATTGGAATTACCCCAATATCATATAAACAATTACGAATAAATTGTGGATTAGTACCAGCAGTTACCTTTGTTAAAATTGCCAAATTTTTCAAATATCCAATTGATTCACCATCAGGTGTTTCAAATGGACATATATAACCCCAATGATGCATATGAAGTTTATGAGGAGCTGTAACTTTAACTGTTCTATCAATAGGCATATTAATTCTTCGCAAATGAGATAAATAACTAATATAACTGATACGCGATAAATCTTGAACTTTTCCAAGTTCAGGATTTTCATCAGAACTTAAACCCCATCGACCTTTAAGAGAACGTGCAAAAGTTTCTGCAATAATAAGAACAGGAATTAAACGATAAATATTATCTTTAGTAATAAATTGAGTATAATCATCATTTGTTTTCCAAGTTCCAAAATAATAAAATTGATCCATAGTATTTCGAATGGTTATTCTCAATTTATCATATGCTTCTTGAAATAATTCAGCTAATAAATAACCACTAATATAAATTCTTTTATTATAATAATTATCTCTATCACTTTGTTTTCTAATATTTAAAGCTACATTTATAAATTCTTTGGTTAAATAACCTAAATATTTACCTTTATTTTCAAATAATTCAATATTAGGAAATATATCGGCTGCGAATAAATATTTAGTGTGTTCAAGAGTTTTATATTTAGTTCTAATTTTCAAATACTCTAATGCTTCATCTTGTGTATAAATATAACGCTTATTTTTATCTTTATCTATATAATAATTATTATAAATAGAAGGTCTTATAAAATTCATAAAATAATTTGTTTCAGTTTCTGTATTATCAATTCCAAAAATTGTTTCATATATATCTTTATCACTTTCAATTCCAAATGCTCTAAATAAAATAAATAATGGTATTTTTCCTTCTATTGATGGAAGACCAACATAAATTGCATTTTTAAAATCTTTATATTTTTCTGTAATTTCATCTTCATCATCTTTTACTAAAAAAAATTCAACATTTCTAGGAACAAGAACTGTTTCACCTTCTTCACCTGAACATTTAATTTTACCTTTATAACTAAAATTATCATCATCTTTTAATTTTCCAACAATTAAACGATTATTTGTTTCTGATTCTTCAGCAATAATTACTTTTTCTTTACCATCAATTATAAAATAACCACCACCATCATATATACATTCACCTAATCTTTGAAGAACTTTATTTCCATTATTATTCAAAATACAAATATCTGAATGAAGCATAATTGGAATACTTCCAATTGCAACCTTTTCAAAAGTTTGTGTATAAGTTTCATTATCTTGATTAGTAATTATAATTTCTATATCTGCGTAAATATGAGTTTCATAAGATATACTTTTTAATCTTGCATCATTTGGTGTAACTAATTTTTGTAAACCTCCTTCTAATGTTATTGGATGATCTAAATAAATTTTATCTGTATTTTTACCTCCCACAAATACCTCAACTTTCATTGAAGGTTTATTTATATTATCATCAAATTTAATCATAGTAATAGGATTATATGATTTGATAGTTTTCGGTATATAAGTTTTAATTAATTCACGAAAACTATCTAAATGATGATTTGTAAAAGGATATTTATGGTCTTTAAAATGTAAATCTATTATATCCCAATCGTTCATTATATAATATAATATAAAAAAAATTATTATTTTCTACATTCTTTATCTATGTCTGCACAGAATAAATAATCCTCCTCTTCCTTTATATCAACCCTTATATCACTTTTTTCTATAAATTCAGGATTATTAATATTAAATTCATTTAAGCCTTTCTTTTTTGCATCATTTATAAATTTACGTTCTTTTTCCATAAATTTTTTAAAATCTCTATCTGTTGCATCAAAAAAACAATTTGAATAAATAACTAATGAACCATCATTATCATTTAATGTTAAACTATAAGGTGGTTTTCTACATTCTTCACAATCTCCTACTAATTTTTTTACTCCATTTGATACTGAAACATTAGTTGATTTATAATTTTCATCACTATCAATATATTCAACAGCAAATCCATTTGTTTCAAATGTCATTCCCATTGCTTTTTTTATTGGATTTCTATTTATAAAATAAATAATATTACCGGTTGTTTTATCAATCACAAATATTAAACCATTTGATATTATTGTTAATATAAAACGATTATTAAATGAATATAATTTTTTATTTATTTCTAATAATTCACCAACAGATATTACATTTCTTTTTGATACAATTGTTTTACCCCAAGGCATATAAATAATTTTATCATTATTCATTTCTTCATTATAAAGATATAAAGACATAATGATTTCTGGAATACCTGGGTAAATCTTTCTTAAAAATGACAATTCCTTTATTATATTTTTACTATATTGACTTGAATAATAATTACGTTTACCTCCTTCATTTAAATTATTAGAATATTTATCTTTTATTTTTTTATTTATAAAACTTATAATTAAATCAATTGGTGATTTATAATTTGAAACTTCATTTCCTCCAACATTTGTTTTACCAGTTCTAATTAATTCCTCACTTTCTTTTAGATATACTCCTAATGCATTTTTTATATCATTCATTGCTTCACTTTTAATAAATTCTGGAACATCTAAATTACCTACATTTGCATCTCTAATATTTCTTAAATATCCTCTTGTTTGTGCTAAACATTTATTTGGAAGAAATGGTGAATATTTTAAAGCATTTTCATTATTTTTTCCCTCATCTTCTGTAAATTCTGGCAATAATCTTGTAAAATCTTCACCATCATCTGCAAAACATCCACCTTCTTTACATAATAAATGTAAATCATCATAAAAACTATATTTATTTTCTTCTTCTTTTTTAAGAATTTCTATCATATTTTTAATAGCTAAATCAGAATATGGTGGATTTTTAAATTGTTTTCTTAATTGATTATAATCAATTGTAGTTGTTCTTTGAAAATTTAAAAAGTTTTTTTTGGAAATTAGTGTAAAGAAAAATTTTAATGAATTTCCCACATCTCTAAAATTTGTTATATATTTATATTCAGTGCTTATATATGGAAAATATAACAAAACTTTTTTATTTCCCTTAAATTTATATACACTTGCTAAACTATTTTTATATTTTTCTTCATCTCTTGGGGGTTCACCTAAATCTGAAATAAAAAAAGATTTTAAAAAATCAACTATTGCTAAAGTTCCTTTTGTTTTAATTGGACTTACTCTTTCTATTTGAGGATTAATTACAACATTTCCATAATTAAATGAATTTTCATGATGAATATCAAATTTCTCACCTTCAAATACACTTCCATCATAATCCAATTTTCTTCCCATTAATACAAAAATAGGCATAGGAATTTTTATAGGAATACCTGTTGTATTTCCTTCATTTAATCTTTGATAAACATAATTAATAAAACTATCAATTATTTGTGCAACTTCATCATCATTTCTATTTTTTAAATTAAGTTCATAAACTAACGATTCTGTTGGAATATGAATTCTATCAACATTATACTGTTGATGAGTAAAAAAAACACATTTCATAAAATTTAAATTTTTTACCATCTTAATAATTCTGTATAAAAAATATGACAAATTATTGTTATTATTATTATAGATATTATAATTAATTTTATAAATTCATAATTATAATCATCTATAATTTTTTTTATTCCTTTACTTTTTCTTATATCAAAATTATCAAATAATAAATTAAAATTTTTAAATTTTTTTTCATATTTTAAATTTAAATATTCCAATAATAAATATTTATATTTTAAATTTGTTTTATTTAATTCTTCCAAATCTATTAAATAATATTTATTATTACCTTCAATTTCATATTTTCTTATTATTGGTTCATTTTCTAATTCATTTTTATTATCTTTTATAAATAAAAATTTATTTACATAATTTAATTTATAAATATCTATATACTTCAACAAATCATTATTTTTTTTAATTTGATTATAATAAGTATCATTTATTTCTTCATTTGTTTTATTATCTTCATATTTCATATTATTTATTATTTTACCTTTAATTCTATCAAATTCTAATAAGAATTTTGTTAATTCATCTTTATTATTTTTTTGTGCATAATTAATAAAAATATTAGCAGTTTTGTTAGAATAATTAATTTTATTTATATAATTATTTATAAATTCTTTAATATATAAATTTTTATTTATTTTATCATTAGTATTAATTTCTGTAATTTTAATTTTTAAATTAACAATTTTATTTTCATCTTTAATTTTATTTAATAATTTTGTGTAATCTGAATTATCATTTTCAATATCTATAATTATTTTTTGTAAAAAATAATTAAAATAATATTTATCTTTATTATTATTTAAATAATTATAATCAATTCCAATATAAATTTTTTTATTAGGATAATTATTAATTATTGAAATATAACTTTCATAATTTGGATTTAATTGATTATTAAAATTTGTAATTGTAAATATAATTTTATTTTCCAAATTTTTTATTTCTATTGCATTATATTTAATTAAAAATGAAAAATAATTATATTCAGTAGAATTTTCATTTCTATCTATATTTATAAATAAATAATTATTTTGAATATAATAATTTTCTAGTTTTGAATTAATTAAATATGAATTAATTATACTGGTATTATCAAATATATCTTCAATTTTATAAGATTTATTATTATTAATAATAGTATCAAATTTAATATTTATAGTATTTGTTGCTAATACTTCTTCTAAAATAATAATTTTAATGTAATCTCTGATAAATAATTTAAAATTATTGGTATTTATAATTTCATTATCAATATTTATTATTAAATATTCTAATTTATAATCTTTTAATAATTCATTAATATTTGTTATTTTATTTTTTTTATCTAAATTTTCATTATCTTCTATAAAATCATATGTTTCATTAAAAATAATATTGGATAATTCGTAATAATTTCCATATTCCTTTAAATACTTATTTTGTTCAATATTATCAATTAAAACTCCTATTTCAAAATAAATAATATAAATAAATAATGAAATTATAAAAATTATCATAAATCCAATTGCTTGAATTTCTTTAAATTTATAAATAAATATAATTCCTAAAAATGCAAATATAGTAATTAATGTATATTTCCATAAAAATATATAATCTTTCGTATTTGTATAATCAAAATTATCTTTATTAATATAATTATGTAAATTATATCTTATTGTATATAATTCCATCTTATTCTATAATTATACATTGTTTTTCTAATTGTTTAAAATAATCAAATTTCCATTTAATTGATGTTAAAGTGTATAAATATAACATTAAAATAATTAATAAAAATAAATATAAATAAATTATCATTTTCTATTTTCCAGTAAGATATTTAAAAATAGGATTATAAACATTTTCATTAATAAAATTTAATCCTCTAAATAAATATTCATTAAATTCTTTTTCACCTTCTGAACTTTTTAGAATAATTTGAATTATTAAATATATAACAACTAAATTTAATATTATTATAAAAATTATATAAATAATTGTTAAGAAAAATGGTACACTTGTATTAGTATTTATTAAAATTTTCATATTTATTTCCTTTATTTTTTCACTAATATTCAAATTTAATTTATTAAAATAATCTATCTTATCATTTGGTATACTAGTATAATAAGGCAAATCCTCATTATATTTTTTTATCATTTTAATTTCATTATTATCCAATAATGATATAAAGGTTATTGTAGTATCATCATCTTTATATTTTGGTTTATTATCAGCAGTAGTAGTACAATATTCTTTAAAATTATCTTGCATTGTTTTATCAAAAACAATATATTCACGTAAATAACAATAAATATTATAAATAATTATTTTTTGTTCTAAACATTTTTCTATATCATTACTTAAAACGCCTTTTTTAAATATTTCATTTAATTCATCTATTCGTGATGGATCATATAATAATTTAAAAAATATATCATCAACTAAAACATTCGGATTATCTTGATTTTGATTATCTGCAGGATAAATCAATATATATTCTGCTATTGTTTGATCAATTTCTTTTTCTCTTTTTTCAATTTCTTTATATGGAATATAAACATATTCTTTATAAACTTTCTTGAAAATTAATAAATGTATTGAACTATAAATAATTATAACTGCCAATATTGATAAAAATAAACTACTTTTATCAATTTCATTTGGATTTGCAACATAAATCTTATCAACTATTTTAGCATATAATAATAAAATAAAATAAAGGAATATATAAATTAATAAAAGATAAATCATATAAATTCCAATATTAAATAAAGTTAAATTTTGTTTTTGTTCTGTTAATATATAAAATCTATCATAATCATAATTAGTTTTTGTGCATCTTGTAATTGATTTACTTAAATAATCTAATGTTAATCCACGAGTTGCAGATGAACCATTTACAAATAAATAAATTATATTCGTAATTAAATCATAAATTAATTTGAAAAATGCAATAATACTCAAAAATAATATAAAAAATATCATTAAAATTGATAAATAAACCAAAAGTTTTAAACTTAATTTAAATAATGGAACATAATCTGAAAAATAAATTTTATTCGGATCTATTATTAAATCATCAGTTTCTTTTCCTTGTGCTTTTGCTTCCTTAATTTGTTCTATAACTTCTTTTGATTTTCCTTCATTTTTTATTGAATTATATAAATCTTGAATATTCGCAATGATATCCAAATAATTATCATCATCCTTAAATCGTTTATTTTCTTTGAGTTTTTTAATTATTTTATTTTCATCAACAATTATATCATATTCATCTTTTTTTAATTTTTCTTGTTTTTCTAATTTAGATTTTATAGTTTTTAATTGTTCAAATATTTCTGATGCTTCTCCATATTCATCACTAATTTTACTTTCTTGTGATAAATATTTAATAATTAATTTTTGAAATCTTTTTTGAATAGTATTAATTTTATTTTTTTTATCATTATCTTTTTCTTTATCAAAATCAGTTTTCCATTGTCCAGTTGTAGGATTAAAAACTTCTTTATATTTATCTAAAAATGCAATTCTTTCAAGTTTATCTACATCTTCTTTTTCAAAATCTTCTAATAATCTTTCAATTTCATCATAATTAACAGATATTGATAAACCACTAAAATCAAATAATTTATCTATATTTCCATTTACAAATTGTTGTTGAACTTTAGGGTCTTGAAAGAAATTTTTATCATATTTATATAATTCTTTAGTTAAATTATTAATAAATTCTAAAAATCTAATATTAATTATTTCATAAACTCTGGTTAATAATTTTATAAATTCTTCAATTCTATATGAATATAAATAACCATCCTTTTCAATTTTATAATCTTCCAATAATAATTTGGATGCATCATTTGAATTTTTAAATTTTACAATTAAATCTTTTAAATTATTTATATCTCTAGTAATTTTGGGAATTTCTTCAATTATTCTATTAATTAATTCTTCTTTTGAAATTTTTGTATTATCTAAAAATAATTTTTTACCTCGTTTTAATGCCGATTTTGAAACATTTGATATAGCTTGACCAACTGCAGTTTTACCAACTGCTTCAACACCTGCCATAGCACCTTTACCAACTGCAGTTTTACCAACTGCTTCAACACCTGCCATAGCACCTTTACCAACTGCTGTAACACCTTTACCAACTGCTTGAATTCCTGTTTTACCCAAATTTAAAGTTCCTTTAGCAATATCCATTGTTCCTTTTCCAAGTCCTTTTAAACCATATAAAGCACCTTTACCAACTGTTGTTGCTCCTGATAAAGCACCTTTACCAACAGCTGTTGCTATTGAATTGATATCTGCACCTCCTTTTTGTTCTTCTTCATCTACACCATAAATTCTATTAGTTATATTTGTATCAATTTCATCATTAATAATATATTTTTCATATAATTTATAAATTTCATTAATATTACTATCTTTATTTGCTAAAATTGTTAAATTATCTATAAATTTAATAAAACTCTCAAAAATATTTTTATCATAACCACCAGTTTTCTTTTGAGGTTTTTTAATTAAATTTAAAATTTCATTAAAATTACTATCTTCATATTGCTTTTGATAATAAGTTATTTTATTTTTTTCATTTTGATCATCAAATTTAATATCATCATCGGTTATAGAATAATCTTTTTTATTTTCCAAAATTAAATTATAATTTTTTAAAATACTATCATTTAATTTATCTAAATATTTATTAAAATCATCATCTTTTTTAGTTTTAGTTTCAATAAACTTAATAAAATCTTTGTAATTATTGAATATCTCCATTAATTATATAAAATATAAATTATTATAAATATTATAAGTATTAAAAACATAATAAAATAATAGGCATAAACAGATATTAATTTATAACTACAAATATTATAAATATCTACAACCACATTTTGAATTGTATTTTGAATTTTATTAATTTCGCTGTAAATATAATTATAAATTTCTTTATTTCCTCCAAAACTATCAGCCATATTTTTATTATATTGAAATGTATTACTAAATACCATTAAATCATCAAAACGCAAATACAATATTGGATTTATTTTTTTTCGTAACACATTTATTTTATTTAAATAAATGATATTATAAGCAGAAAAAAAATCCTTTGCTTCTTCTATTAAATCATTATCTATATAATATTTAACTAATTGAAATGTGAATAATGCGGATATTATCTTATCCTTATATAATTTTCCATTTTTATCTTTAAGGGTTTTAAATTTTTCAACATCAATATTAGATATAGGTGCAATATTTTGTTGTATTTCTTTAGTTGTGGATTTTATATAATTATATAATTTAGTTATAGCTATATTATTTCTAATATCATTACATTTACCATATACAAATTCATAATCAAATTCTGTTTTTTTATGTAAATAATTACAAATTTTTTGAGAATTTATAAAATCTGCATTTATATTATTATAAATTATATTATTAGCAGTATTTATTCTTGCTCCTAATGATGTTAATTCTTTATATACCATTAAATAATATAAAATTCCAAATATCATAATTAAATAACAATACCATTTAGCATAACTAAAAGTTTTTTTATATGAACTATTTTTATCAAGACCATATTCTAAAATCCATATTTTAATTAAAATAAATATTGGTGTTGTAACAAATATTAAGAAAATTATATCAATTGAAAAATAATCATTAAAATAATAAAGATTTTTAAGTTGAATGAATAAAGGACTATCTATTAATCGTGCATTTTCTTTCATATATAAAAATGATGTTAATTTCAGATAATTATATAGATTTATTATTGTATCAACGATTAACCATAAGAATGAAAATATTAATAAAAAAAATACAAATTGTAATAAATATTTACCAATCCATTTACGTTCACAAAAAATACCTTTTTGTTCATTAATATTCATAATTATATCATAAAAATCTTTCTTTTCCTCATAATATTTATTTCCATAATAATAAATTTTTTTCATTAATTCATAAAATTTTTCTTTTAAAAAATCCATTTATATCTCTAAATATTATAATGATTTAATTATCCATAAAATAATAAAAACCAATATTGGGAATGATAATCGAACCAAGAATTCTTGGAATGATGTTAAATCAGTATTACTTATATATGATGTTAAATAATGACTTCCTATTTTTTCAAGTGAAATACCAAGAATTATAACTATTGATAATATAAATAATTTCATTACTTCCCTTTTTGACATCACCATTCTATCCCAAAATGAATATTCTGGATATCTTTTTTGTTGTTGTGATTGTTGTTGCTGTTGTGGTGGTGATGGTGGAGCTTGATATTGATATTCATAATTAGTAAATTCTTCTTGTTGTCGTGGTGGTTGTGGTTTTTTTGATTGAACTACTGGTGGTGGTTGTTGTTGTTGCATAGGTGGTTCCATGTCATCAAAATTTTCAAAACTATCACCACCTCCATTAAAAGAATATGCCCTATTTAATTCAGTCATTTTATCTATATCTATAAATATATATTGATATTTATTTTATTAATTAAAAATAGATATGGTTGACTACGATATTATTTTAAATATAATATCTGTTGTTTTATTATTTATAATTTTATTTATAATTCTTTTTGGATGTAAAGGTAGAAGATATAGAGAAAGATTTACAAATGAAAAAGAAGAAGAAAAAAAATCAACAGAACCAACATTATCTCCTTTTGAAAATAATGTTTTAAAAAAATTATCGGAAGGAACATTATCAACTGAACAATTTACTGACCTTATTAAAAAAGATAAATTTACTAAAGATAATTTAAATAATGTTATTAATTATGTTGAATATAATAAAGGTATTATGCCAAACTAATCTTCCTCTTCTTCTTCAATTTCATCTTTAATTAATAATTCATTTCTTTTATAAGTTTCATAAATATTATCACGCGAATATTCATTTTTATCTTCCTCATCACTTAATTCTTGATCTTCATTTAGATATTTATAATCTCTAAAATTTGATTTATAATTAGGATTTAGGATTGGTGTAAATTCTTTTACATTTATTAATCTTGGTTTATAATATTTAATTACATAAGTAATTGAATGATTAATTCCTCTAAAATCATATAAATTGCCATCTGCAGTTTCAAATCTAAAAGTAAGTTTTGATAATTTACCAATTGGATGAAATTCTCGAACTGGAATTTTAGTTAATTCAACTCTATCATCATTAAATCCTACACCACTAACTTTAAATTTAGCTATTCCTTGATTAAAATTATTATATGCTAATGAACCAAATGCATGTTCTTCTATTTCTGGTGATCTGATTATTATATATTTTTCACCAATAAAAAATACTATACCTGGCGATGTTATTTCATATAATCCTGTTTTAGAATTATAAATACTGTGATAAGTTTTTAAAAAATTAACATATCCTTCATATTTACTAATATATTTATATAAAATTCCATCATTTTCTTTTTTAATATTCAAATTAAAACCTAATGTTTCTGCTAATGAACTAATATTCATATTTAATATAAATGGATTTTTACAGGTAAAAATAATTTTATTTGTTAATTCAGGTGGATTATTTAAATTAGCCATTTGAATAGGTGCATTTGGATTATTTAAAATCATTTGCGAATTAAATGCAGGTATAAATGTTTGAATTGTATAATTACCCGGTGTTATTTCCAATTTATTAAATAATAATAAATTTGTATTTAAAGGATTTAATCCATTATTTATAATTGGATCATTAGGACTATTACCAATATAATAATAAATAGAATTATTATATTTATCTATGGAATACATAGTTCTAGGAATACTTGCTTCTATAACATCAATTGCTATAACATTTCTAAAAGGAATATTAAAATTAATTACATAATTATTGGGATCGGGATAATTTAAAAAATCACGTTTTTTACTATCAACTAAAAATAAATAATCTTCTTTAATACTATTTTTTTTAAGAAAATCAATATCTTCTATAGACATTCGTATTAAATAATAATAATATTTAATAAAATTGAATATTATTTTAAGTATAATTTTTAGAAATGCATAATAGAAGGCTTTTGACACGTTCTTTCCATAATTGGAAGGAAAGCAAATTTTATTATAAATCAGTAATTATTGATACTACAGATACAAAAGCTGATTTATTTTATTTGTGGAAAACAGTTGCAATGGAAGAAAATTTAAGGAAAGAAGATGAATGTTATACTAGAGAAGATTACAATTTTCTTCTCTATTGAATTAAATTTTCAATAAAAACAAAATTAAATTTTTGTTATTCGATAAAATTTAAAGAAATAAATTATTATATTTATGATAGAAAAATAAATGAGTTCTATAAATGAAAAATTTTTATTTGAATATTTTTTAGGTTTATTAGGACAAATTAAGGTTTTCCATTGGGCTACAATGAATTATTCAAAACATAAAGCTTTAGATGATCTTCATTCTTCTTTAAGTAATGATGTTGATGAATTAATGGAAGTTTATATTGGAAAATTTGAACGTCAACCACTAGAAGTTTTTTCAATTTCTATGAATGCTAATAGTAATACAAAAGATTTAATTGTATATCTTCAAGAACAACGAGAATTTATTAGAGGAATTAGAAATAAACATTTTAAAACTTGTAGTGAAATACAAACAATTCTTGATAATATGCTTTCTTCAATTAGTAGAACAATTTATTTATCCAATTTAGAATAAAATTTTTATATTTTAAATCAATTTATAAAAAAAAATGATTTTTATATTTATAATAAAAATTTAAGAAAAAAATAATGGAAAATGATATGAATGCGTTAATTTATTATTTGAATTGGATTAATTTTCATACAGAAGAATATAAAAAACAACGTTATTATTATCATCTTTTTAAAAGAAATCCAGAAGAAATTTTAAATGAACATAGAAATATGAAGAAAATTTTAAAAAAAGCAAGAAGTTATGATAAGACTAATAAGTATTTTAGAAATCCATAATTTTTTGTATTTTAATTTAATATCAATTCATTACAACAATTGAAACCATCATTAAATTCCAATATTCTATATACATAATTTTTCAATGAATTTTTTATCATTATATTATTTTGATTTTCATTTGATGTATTTAATATATTTATAATATTTGATAAACATCCATTTATATCATTATTATATTTATTACTCATCATTAATTTATTTATATCTTCCAAATAATATGAATGATTATATAATAATAATTTTTCTACAATTTCTTCTACTAATTTATGATTTCTCATTTATGATTACTTAATTTTTTATTATCTTTATATATAAAGATAATGATTAGTAATAATACTTGTTTTTCTCAATCACCTATTATATGGACTTTTAAAATTATATTATTATTAACTTTAATTTTAATATTTTATTTGTCTTTTTATTATTATTATAAATCACTCAATAACATAAAGCAAAGTGAATTAGAAGGTCGTTGAATTTTTTGAGAATTTATTTTTACAATTGGATTTTTTGGTGGATTTTTTAATAATTCATTTAAAAATTCTGATTTTTCTATTATAAAATTTGTTATTTTAGAATTATCATATGGATATGTATATATTTGTAAAAACTCATTTATATTTTTTAATAAAATAGTTTTAAAAACTATATAAGCATAAATATTACATTTATCACACCAAATTTTATCTTTATTTTTTTCTTTTAATTTTAATATTTGATATGTTTTATATAATGAATAATTTAATTCATATTCATATAAATTTAAATAATTTATTTTATATTTACAACTTACAAATGCTAAATGAATGAGTGTTGCCCAAAATTCAATTATTGCTTCATTTAAAATTAAAATAGTATCTTCTGAAATTCCAAAATGATTTAACAATTCTTTTTTATTTGCATTTGTAAAATCATCATTATGAATTAATTTATCATGATGCATTAATTCATGAATTATCACTTTTGCAAATTCTTCTTTTCTAAATATAAATATATCATTTCTATTAACATAAGTGAAACCACTATTAGTATTTTTTGCTGTTAAAATTTTATTTTTTTCAAATTTCTTTTTGGCTGATGTTAATAATAAATGAATTATAATTTTTTTAGATTTATTTGATATTATATAACCTCTTTTTATTACTTCCTTAATTTTATCAAAATCAATTTTATCTTTATTTTTACAATAATATACAATACATTTTATATTATTATATTCATAAATAAATGTTGAATTTACTTTATCAATATAATTAATAATTTCATCAATTTTATAATGACCCTTAAAATTTTCTTTTAATTCCTGATTATTCATAAAATTGTGCTAACTCCTTAATAATATCTTTTAAAAATTTTTCATTTTTCAATTTATTCATTACTTGTAATAATTTTAAAGATTTTATATCATTTTCATAATTATTAAATTTACTCCAATAAATACTTCTGTTTCCAAAATCATTTACTATTAAAGTTCGTATTTCATCTTTTAATTTATTTTCATAATTTATTTCTGTATTTTCATCATTAACTAATAACCATTGTTTGTCACAATACCTATACTTATTTTTCATTATTTCAAAGATATATAAAGATATATTATAATGAGACCCATTTATACAATTATCTAATAATTCATCAATATTTACTGATGTCATTTTATTTAAACATAATAATTAAATATAATTTTAAATTGAAATGTCTATAACAAATCCTTATAAGATTTTAGGAGTTCCAGTTGGAAGTTCAATTGAAGAAGTTAAAAAAGTTTATAAATCAATTGCACTTAAATCACATCCAGATAAATTAAATAATATTAGTGATGTTAATGAACGTAATATTAAAATTAAGGAATTTGTTGATGCAACAAATGCCTATAATAAGATTTTAAAAGGTGATGTTGAAGATTATAGTTTTATAGATGAAGATTTTGATTTTGAAAATTACAATTTTACATTTGATGATTGGGAACAAACAATTAATTCAATTAGACAAAGTGATTTATTTAAAGATATTGTTTCAATGATTATGAAATTTAAATCAAAAATTAAGAAACATAATATAAATGTTGATATTAAATATAGTGATTATTTTAGTAATAATAAAAAGAAATTAAGATTATTTTTAAAAGGAATAGACGAACCTGTTTATATCAATCTAGATTGCAAAAAATATCCTTCATGTATAATTAATTATTTTGATGATAATGATAATGAACATGAAATTAATATTAAAATGGAATTAATAAATGATCCAAAAATTAATAATGGATATTATCATGAAATTAATGATAATTCCATAAATTTATATTATGATATTCCTATAACAACTGTTGAATATTTAATTGGTAATGTTAAGGAGATTATATTTATAAATAAAGAAAAATTACAAATTAATATTGAACCTTTTTCAAAAGAACTTGAAATTAAGGGTTATGGTATAAATAATGCTGATTTAATCATAAAATTAATATATAATCCTATTGAAAAAGAAAATTGGTATAAATTAACAGACGCAGATAGAAATGAAATGGTAAGGATTTTAAAGAATATTAAAAATGATATAAAGATTTAATTATTATTTATAGCATATAATAATTCAATGCCATCTGCTAAAAAACCTGTTGAGACTAAAACCGCTACTGAAGTAGTAAAAGAACCTGAAACTGCTGTTGCTGATGTTAAAAAAACTGTTCCTCGTGGAAAAACTGTAAAGGTTCAACCTGAACCAGTTGTTGAAGTTAAAAAGGAAGAAGTAGTAACAGCAGAAGTCGCACCTGCCACTGAAGAAAAAGAAAGTGAAAATCTTGTTCAAGTTCTTGTAGATAAGATTTCAAGCCTAACTACTCTTAATAAGGAAATTCAAGTAGTTCTAAAACAAGTTGCAAGAGATTATGATAAACTTAAGAAGATTGTAGATAAAATTCAAAAGAAACGTGAAAATGCTCGTAAATCACCATCTGGTTTTGCTAAACCTAATAAGATTTCAGATGAACTTTGTGATTTCATCGGTGTTCCTCGAGGAACAGAAAAATCACGAACTGATATCACTCGTTATATCAATACTTATGTAAAAGAACATAATCTCAATAAGCCAACTAATCGTCGTGTAATTCTTCCAGATGAGAAACTAAAGGCTATTCTTAATGTTAAAGAAGGTGAGGAAGTTACATTTTTCATTCTTCAACGTCTAATTTCTCATCACTTTCCTCCGAAGAATGTGAAGTAAATTCAATATCATTATCATCTAAAGTAAAACTGCAATTATTTTTATAAAGATTTTGAATTTTTTCATTCAAAGCTTTTTCTTCCATTAAATTTGCTATTTGGTCATTATTTAATTTATAATTAATAATTACTTTATTGTTTGCTAAACTAGGTGTTGTAATTATAACTATATTACCTTTTTCAATTAGAACTCTTTTATTAAATTTTCTTAATGAACCACAAATAGTTCCTATACATTCAATATTTGAATTAGAATAAATTTGACATCTACAATTACCTAACATTTGAACTACAATTCCATATTCTTCAATTTCATCATTGATTTTATAACCCATTTCTTTGGTTTTATTAAAGGATTTGTTATTTTTCTTATTTCTTATACTTGATTGATATGACATTACAATTATAATTATAACTAAAATAATTATTTTTATATATAAGATTTATTATAAATTTATTTATTATATGAGTGATTTAGAAGAAAATAATTATTTAAATGATGTATGGTGTCTTTATTTTCATGACCCATATGATATGAATTGGGAAACTAATAGTTATAAATTTATAACTACTATTAGTAGTGTTGAAGATTTTATTGAAATTTATAAAAGTTTTAATGAATTATGGGCAAGAGGTATGTTTTTTATAATGAGAGAACATATAATGCCTAGATGGGAAGATGAAAATAATAAAAATGGTGGTTGTTTTTCATTTAAGATTAATAAAACAGAAGTTTTAGATAAATTTTTTGAAGTTTCTTCACAAATTTTGGGTGAAGTATTAGGTAAAACTGATTTAATTTCCACAAATATTAATGGTATTTCTATTTGTCCCAAAAAAAATTATCATATCATTCGAATATGGATTAAAAATAATAATAATTTAGCTAAAGATAATTATAATCTTTCAATACCAATTTATTCTACTTTAATGTATAAATCGCATTTAGATTCCATATAATATTAACTTTTATAATATTAATATTAATGTCATCTTTTAAAGAATTTATTCGCAATAATCCATCTATTTTGAAAACTCTTTTTCATGTAGATGATGATGGAATTAAAGTAATTGATAATAATTCAAGAGAAATTATTAAAAATTATAGAACAGCTAAATTATTTAGATTTTTACCAATTTTAAAAGATATTTTACAAGAAATTTTAAAAGATATTTCAACTATTAAATTAATTATAATTGAAACTTTTGATGTTTCCAATAATTCATTTAATTATGAAATTAAAGTTGCTGAAAATAAATTATTCGAAAATATTACAAATATTTATAAATTTAGATATTATATTCATCTTACTTTAGATAAAAAAAATAAAAATAAAATAAATTCTTCTTTAAGTATGAATAAAAATGATGTTGATGATGATTATAATCCTATTAATAAAGTAATTATTATGATTATGTTAAATTATTTTGAAAATGAACATCCTAATTATTACAAAAAAGTTATTCTTGAAGAAAAACTAAAACCTCTTATTACTACTATTAGTCATCACTCTTTTGAGCTAAACATAATCTAACTGTTCCCATAGATGCTATTGAATATTGAAGAATAATTGGATAAGAATTCTTTAAATAAATTTCAACGGTTGTGCATAAATTAGTGCATTTAGTAAAAATACTTAAATATTTCAAACTAAAAACACCTTGAATTATTTCTTTATTATTATCATTTTTTTTCATATTAATATTTTGAGATTTTTCAGTTCCTAAAACGGTTTCTTGACAACAAAATTCTCCTTGACAACTTAAAATTAATTTATCATTTATATTTTTTATTTCAATATATTCCGCTAAATTATGCATATCTCTAATTATTTTTTGTAAATATGCTGAAGGCATTGTAATTATTGTATTGAAATCTTGTGGTGGAATATCAACATTAACTACATCAATATCTAACATTGATAATTTATAAGTTGTTTTTACATTTCTTTCTCCATTTTCTATAGTAATTCCTAGGATATTTGGATCATTTTTTAGAATAAATAAAGATAGTATATCAGTATTAGTAATAGTTTTAATTAACATATGAAATTTTAGCATATTAATTCCTACATATAACTTCTTTTCACAATGATATTTTTCAAATTTTTCTGCTTCCAATTTAAGATGAATTAGAACTATGTGAGTATTATCTAATGCTATTATTTTCATTCCTGTATCATCAAATTCTAAATTAACATCCATTAGAATTTCTTTCATTGCGTCAATTACTAATTTAATCGTTGACGCTTGAACAGTCTTTATATTTAATAAATATTCATTATTATTACTCATTATTATTTAAGTAATTATTAGGGTTTCTTTAAATATAATTTTTATTTATATATAAATAATCTTCTGGTTTTTCTTCTTTGGCTTTTGCTGGTTCTGTTGCTACAACTGTTTGTATTGTTGCTATTACATTTGTTATAGTTGGATCATCATAAGTATTTGTTAACTTTTTTAAAACTCTATCTTGTTTAGTTTCTATTTTATCTTTAATAGGTCTTGCATATTGTTCTTTTATAGTTTTATTTAAACTTTCATATGTATGATACTCCATTTCTTATAATTTAACTGTATTTTTTTTTATGAATTTAGTCATTTCTTGATCAAATGCATCACATGTATCTCTTATATCATCCCATTTATTTTCTGATTTTACTATTTTTTGTTCCTTAATTTCCCATAATTCCATTAAGGTTTTTAATTGGTCTTCATTATTTTTTTCATAAACCTCTTTAATAACCTTTAAATCAATTCCTTCAGGTGCTTGTTTTATAATTTCATTCATTATTATAATATAAAGATTGATTTTAATATTATAATTAAATGACGCAACACCATATTTCTATTTTAATGCCTATATATAATGGTATTGAATTTTTAGAACAATCTTTATTATCAATTATTAAACAAACTTATAAAAAATGGGAATTAATTATAGGAATTAATGGTATTCCTATTAATAGTGATGTTCATTTAAAAGCTATTGAAATAATTAATAATTATAAATCTAAATATGATATATATGTTAATTATTATGATACAAAAGGAAAACCTGCAACATTAAATAAAATGGTAAAAGATGCTAAATATAATTTTATTGCTCTTTTAGATGTTGATGATCTTTGGATTTGTGATAAATTACAAAAACAATTACCTTATTTAGATATTTATGATGTAATAGGAACTGGATGTCGCTATTTTGGAGATACTGATCATACACCAATACTTCCTTATGGAGATTTACGATATTTTAATTTTTTTCAATTTAATCCAATTATTAATAGTAGTGTAATTTTAAAAAAAGAAATAGCAGAATGGAATGAAAATGAATTTGTTGAAGATTATGATTTATGGTTAAAATTATTTAAAGCAAATAAAAAATTTTATAATATTGATGAAATATTAGTTTTACATAGAATTTATTCTAATAGTTTTTTTAATAATACTAATCATAATTATGTAGAAAAATTAAAAGAAAAATGGCTCAAAAACTCTTAAATTTTTTTTTTAAATATAAATAAGAACAATAATTATTTATGGCGTCTTCATTTATAAATGATGCAATTATTAATACCCATATTAATAATTCATCCTGTAATTTAGCCATAGGTGTTAAAATTTCTGGTAAAGGTTGGGAAAATAGTTCTAATAATAGTAATATTTATGATTATTATGGGGTTGGTTTGCAATTATTTAGGAATACTAGTAATAATAGAGAATTAGCTATAATTGATACTAGTAATTTTAATAAATTTCGTTTTGGTATTACTAATAGTAATACTTCTATTCTTTCTATTAATTCTAATAATGATAGAATTTTACCTTTAGGTATTAATAATAATGTTATTATTACCAGTAATAATGTTGGTATAGGAACTACTAATCCTCAATCTAATCTTCATATTATTGGTAATGTTGGTATTCATGGTAGTCT
>VFQS010001141.1_pt1 | contig 25396 bp, 22 predicted proteins | sample 3512361 | NCBI WGS metagenome assembly VFQS01 (sample SAMN10412375, study PRJNA504923) | tailings metagenome | isolation source: Relicate 1 Philex TSF3 active mining | place: Philippines
TAAATAGAACAGAATTGATTATTTTTAATTTGTCCCCTGGTATTCCTACACATCTTTTAATGTAGTTTTCTCTTTTATCAACAGGTCTATAAATTAAACCATAATGCTTTATAAAAGGCAAAGATTTTTCTGGCATTGGTCCTTTAGAGTATACAACACCATTTGAAATACTTTTTCTAGCCGTTGAGATCCAATAAGAATAATTTGCTATAAATTTATCGCCAAATTTTGAGTAAAATTCATCCATTGTTCTAACTCCTTGTATTTCAGGTTTGTTTGAGAATGATTGAGCATATAAATATAATGCTTCGTCATTTAAAATACCATAATAATCATGTCCCATTAACCCATGAGGCATTCTTGGATCATAAACAGCTGTATCTCCTGAAGGGTAATTAAATACAACAACATCATTACGTTGTATCTTTCCTAAACCTGGAAGTCTTACGTAGTCTTGCTTTTCAATATCCGTGTAGGATTTGATATCAATCCATGGAATCGTATTGTGAACCAATGGAAAAGATAGGGGAGTAACTGGAACCTTACAACCATATGCTAGTTTGTTTACAAATAAAAAGTCACCAACCAATAATGTTTTTTCCATTGAGCCAGTTGGAATTTGAAAAGGTTCAAAAACATAAGTTCGGATGATACTTGCTGCGACTAAAGCAAAAACAATTGAATCACCCCATTCTTTGATATTTGTTTTTTTTCCTGTTTTTTCTTTAGATAATAAACCTAGAACGTATGCTACAGCGTGTCCAATTAATGGTAAACTTAAGAAAAGCACGATGTGATCGCTAATCCTTCTTTTTTCTAGATCCTTCGGATTAGCCCAATTTGTTTCATTTATTATTTCAAATTGGTTTAGTTTTGAATATAAAATGTAAGGAAAGAAGATTGCTTGAAGCGTTTCAGACCAACTGAATTTATCAAATTTTCTAATGTAACTTAAATTTAAAACAGCTAACATCACTAGATGTACACCAGGTACAATTAAAAGAAATGCCCACCAACCTTTTTTGTTTGTTATTTGAAAAGCAACATAATAGTTGTAAATAGGTATAAATGCTTCCCATTTTTTACGACCAAACTTTTCAAAAGTAGTCCACCACATAGATAAATATGGGTGAACTAATATAAATAAATAGAAATATAAAACGTTCATAATTAAACAGCTTGAATGTCTTTTAACATATCTTTAATAGTGTGAATACCTTTTTTGTTCGAAATCCATTCAGCTGCAAGAACAGCCCCTAGTGCAAATCCTTTTCTGTTATGAGCTTGATGTGTGATTGAAATAGAGTCTATTTCAGAATCATAAGTTACTGTATGCGTTCCGGGTACCTCTGGGATTCTATGAGCGATAACTCCAAGCTGACCTTGAGTTGTATGTGGTTCAGTTCCTTCTTCGCAAACCCAAGAAAAATAAGATTCGTTATTTTCTAAAATCTGGTTTGCAAGACTTATAGCTGTTCCGCTAGGTGCATCAATTTTTTGAGTATGGTGGATTTCATTAATTGATGCTTTGTATTGAGGGCGATGACTCATTAGTTTTGCTAGTTTTTCGTTTAGATCAAAAAATAAATTCACTCCGATACTAAAATTACTAGCATATAATAATGATCCAGAATTTGTTTTGACTAAATCTTCTACGATACTTAATTGTTCGTTCCAACCAGTTGTACCTACAATGATTGGTTTTTTTGCGGATAGTACCATTTCAATATGTTGTACAGCTAAATCAGGTTTAGTGAATTCAATCACGATATCAACTGAATCTATATCTCTTTGGTTTAAAGGGAAAACACTGTTTGATTTAAATAATATTTCATGACCTCTTTCAATTGCAATTTCTTCAATTGCTCTCCCCATTTTACCGTAACCTGCTAGACCAATTTTCATATTTGTATTTAGTTTGATGTATAAATCTATTTAACTACATACAAAAATAATTAACTGAGTTAATTAAGCAAGGTTTTATTTAATATTAAAAGCAAAAGTAAGTCCAGAAAAGTTAGCGTTTGTATAAAAAGGATGTATACTCAAACCTAGATTTGGTGAAATGTCAAAGCTGCTAAAGTGTGCGTCAATCGATGCTTCTATCACTTGAAGTAGATAAATTCCACCTGTAACAAAATAGAGTGTATTTCTTGTTTTTGCAGCACTTTTTTGTAATAAGATTAAATTGTAATTATCGTAAGAATTCCATTTTATTGAAAATCCATTTTTATTAATTCGGTTCGAATATTCATCTCTGATCTCTTTTTCTAATTGTATTTTATTTACGAGTGCTTTTGAAGCAAAATAAAGAGATGAATAAATTATTGGAACTTTCCAATAAACGTGAAAATTATGTTTTTTATTGTAAATATGATTGTATATCTGACCGCTACCAGGTAGTATAGCTGAAAATAAAGCAGCTCTTTTTGGTGATGGATGAGTCAACTTTGTCGTGTCTTGGGCTACTAAATTTAATGAATAAACAAATGATAATAAGAGTATTATTTTTTTCATTTATTTAATATTTCAATAATTCTATTTAGATCTACTTCAGAATCAAAGTGTATTATAATCTGTCCATTTCCATTATTTGCTTTTCTTACGTCTACTTTTGATGAGATTTTATCTCCGAAAAAATAGCAAAATGTTTTTTGAATTTCTGTTAAAGGCTTTTTTTTGACAGGGGCATTAGTTTTTATAGGATTATCTGACGAATTATTGTTTTTAATCAAATGTTCTACATCTCGAACAGATAATTCATTTTCAATTATTTTGTTGTAAATTTCTATCTGTTTGTATTCTTCGCTAAATGATACTAAAGCTCTTGCGTGTCCCATAGAAATTTTCTTGTCTCTAACGCCTTTTTGAATTACTGCAGGTAACTTTAATAATCTTAAATGGTTTGTTATACTTGATCTGCTTTTAGCTATTTTTTTACTCATTTCCTCTTGAGTAAGATTACATTCTTCGATAAGTCTAGCATAGGATAATGCAACTTCAATGGCATTTAAGTCTTCTCTTTGAATATTTTCAACGAGAGCCATCTCTAACATTGTTTGATCATTAGCAACTCTTACATATGCAGGTACTTCTTTTAAACCAGCTAATTGAGATGCTCTAAATCTTCTTTCTCCAGATATTAATTGAAATTTATCGTTTCCAAGTTTTCTAACAGTTAAAGGTTGAATTATACCATGCTGAGAAATGCTTTCACATAATTCATTTAAGGCATCTTCTTCAAAATGAGTTCTTGGATTAAATGGATTTACTTCAATGCTTTCTATCGCTAACATGTTAATAGATCCTAAAGGATTATTATTTTTTGAAGTTATGTCTGTCTTAGAATCTTGTAAAAGCGCGCTAAGTCCTTTACCTAAACCTCCTTTTTTTGTACTCATTATAAATCAATAGTTTTTTCTTCGTTTGATATTTTTGTAAAATCGTTTTTTTGGATTATCTCTCTAGCAAGATTCAGGTAATTAATTGCCCCTTTACTTGATGCATCATGCATAATAATAGTTTCACCAAAACTTGGCGCTTCTGCTAATTTAGTTGTTTGATGAACTACTGTGTCAAATACTAGATCTTGAAAATGTGTTTTAACCTCATCCACAACTTGGTTTGACAATCTGGTTCTGGAATCATACATAGTTAGTAAAATCCCTTCTATTTCTAGATTTTCGTTTAATTTACCTTGAACGATTTTAATTGTATTTAATAATTTACCAAGTCCTTCTAGTGCGTAATATTGACATTGTACTGGTATAATTACAGAATCTGCTGCTGTTAGTGCATTTACAGTAATCAAACCCAAAGAAGGCGAGCAATCGATAATGATAAAATCATATTTGTCTTTTATACGGTCCAAAGATTGTTTTAACATATACTCTCTATTAGGTAGATTAATCATTTCTAATTCAGCACCTACTAGGTCAATATGGGAAGTTATAATATCAAGATTTGGATTCGAAGTATGAATGATAAGATCACTAGGATCAATATCGTTTATAAAACAATCGTATATGTTTTTTGTGTTTTTAGGGTCTAATCCAACACCAGAAGTGGCATTTGCTTGAGGATCTGCATCGATCAGCAAGGTTTTGAATTCTAATACACCAAGACTCCCACTCAAATTAACAGAAGTGGTAGTTTTTCCAACGCCACCTTTTTGATTAGCAACAGCAATTATTTTACCCATTTTTCACATTTTGAAAAACAAAGATAAGTCTAATTGAGACTTATTGAGAGCTCAATTAAGATAAATAGTTATTAACTAGTTTTAAACTAATATATGTTAATTGAAATCAAATAAATAACAAACAGTTGTGAAATTTATAGGCTTTCGAAGGTGAAGTCAGAATCTTTATTTTCATTTCTTGGATAGGGCTCATTTCTATAATCACCAGATTCATTAAGCTCTTCAAGTTTATTCATAATCTCATCTAGTCCATCCCTAAACTTTTGAAAATCTTCTTTGTATAGAAAAATTTTATGTTTTTGAAAATATTCTCTGCCGTCCTCAGAAACTTTTTTACTCTCTGTTAGCGTTAAATACAATTCATTTCCCTTGGTTGTTTTAATGTCGAAGAAATAGGTTCTTTTTCCTGCTTTTATAGCCTTGCTATACACTTCATCATTACGATCATTTCTTTTATCAAATTCCATAGCATGAATATTTTTTTTAAAAGTAGTATAAAAATTAATACTTGCAAATCAATTAAAAAAATAAAGAAATCAAATTTTATTTATTTTTTCTTTTTCTAATTTTTGGTAATGCTGGTCTATGTGTGTTTTGTGATCCTGGTGTATTTAGATCGGTGGGATCAATCCATGTTTTTTTTAATTCTTGTTCTTTAATTTCACCTGTTTCTTTATCTACACTGTATTGCTTAAATGTGTTTTTTTCAGATTCATTGACTGCTATAACATCTTCGTTTAGTATCCAAGTTTCGTTATCGTATAGGTATGCATCAAAAGTCATGTCAGGTATGTAATATTCAAATAATCCATTCATAGAAGGTGATTCAGGTGATAGATGATCAAAAATTATTCGATCGTATTTTTCTTCGTATCGCAATGTCATTGATGCTTTCTTTGAATACTCAAAGACAACTCGTTTTGTTTTTGATTTTTTATTTTGAAATATTGATGAGCCCAATTTGATATGATTTCCATTAATTTGAAGAACATCAATTATTTTCATATAGCTTATGTTACTATTGCTTCTCCAACCTAGTATTGTATAATGATCTTTTTTTCCTTTTTTAATGGGTATAATTTTATAGTAAAGTGCACCATACCAGTTGTTTTCTTGAATAAAATCAGTGGACATTTCAGCGCTTGGATTTTCACAAACTAATTCGATGTTTTTATTCTTTTTTTTATTTCCTTTTCGAAGGATACAACCATAAAACAAATTACTATTATCTTCTAATTGTACATTCCAATTTATAATTCTAAATTTTTTGTCTGGGCTATCAATTACTCCAAGGGTCTTTAATCTATTGAAATTGTATGTGTAGGACTCTGGAATAATAAGGGTTTCAAAAAGGTAGTCTTTGAACTCTTGGTTAAACTTCTTTTTATCAACATCTAGAATAGCAGATCTTACTTTGTCTAATTTTAACAACAAAACCTTTTCTCTTTTAAGGATAATAGTATCTTTTTGTGAGAAAAGGTTTGTAAAAAAAAGAGATAGAATGACAACTAATAAGTATTTCATATCTCTAAAACGTGATTTAATTAAATTTATTATAAATGCATAAAGTCTTTCTTAGCCAATAATTGCTCTTCAGTTTCTCTATGATCTGGATCATCAACACAACAATCAACAGGACAAACAGCAGCACATTGAGGTTCATCATGGAAACCAACACACTCAGTACATTTATCTGTGGCTATATAATATACATCCATATTTACTGGCTCAAATGCATGTTGAGCATCAACTTCACTACCATTTAAAGTAGTAATCATTCCTTTTAACGAAGTTCCATCTGAATATTTCCATTCAGCTCCACCTTCATAAATTGCGTTATTTGGACACTCTGGTTCGCAAGCACCACAATTAATACATTCGTCTGTTATAATGATAGCCATAATTCTATTTTTTGCAAATATAAATACTCAAATTGAAAAACAATTTTTAACTAACAAAGTTCTTTTATTTCAGAGATAAATTTTTCTGCAAACAAGTTAGCTTTTTCTTCAGTAATACTTTCTGAATAAATACGAATTATTGGCTCTGTATTACTTTTTCGTAAATGAACCCATTCGTTTTCAATATAGATTTTCACTCCATCAGTAGTATCTACTTCAAAATTTTTATAGTTATTCGATATTTTTTCAAGTATCATATCGACATTTATTTTAGGTGTTAATTCTATTTTATTTTTAGAAATTACATACTTTGGAAAAGAATCACGTAATTCTGATGTTTTTATTCCTTTTTTAGCCAAAGATGTTAAAAACAAAGCGATTCCTACTAGTGCATCTCTACCATAATGTAATTCTGGATAGATAATTCCACCATTTCCTTCACCACCAATGATTGCGTTTTCCGCTTTCATTTTAGAAACAACATTTACTTCTCCAACGGCTGCTGCAAAATATTGCAATCCTTTGGCTTCTGTGATATCTCTGAGAGCTTTTGTAGAGGATAAATTAGATACTGTTGATCCAGGTGTGTGTTGAAGAACATAATCTGAAACTGCAACCAATGTATATTCTTCGCCAAACATTGTTCCATCTTCACATACCATCGCTAAACGATCTACATCTGGATCAACAGTGATTCCTAAATGAGCATTAGTTTCTTTTATTTTATCTGAAAGATCTGTTAAATGTTCGGGTAATGGTTCAGGATTGTGTGGGAAATGTCCTGTTGGTTCACAATACATTTCAATGACATTTTCAACTCCTAATGCTTTTAATAAAGCTGGAACAAAAATCCCTCCAGTTGAATTTACTGCATCGACAACAATTTTAAAATTTGCTGCTTTTATTGCTTCTTTGTCTACCAAAGGTAAATTTAACACAGCATTTATATGTTTTTGTAAATAAGTATCATCGTGAGTAACTACACCAAGATCATCTACTTCTGCAAATTCGTATGAATCACTTGCAGCGATTTGTAGAATTAATTCGCCTTCTTCTCCTGAAATGAATTCGCCTTTATTGTTAAGTAGTTTTAGAGCATTCCATTGTTTCGGATTGTGACTAGCAGTAAGGATGATACCACCATGAGCATTTTCCATGGGGACTGCAACTTCAACTGTTGGAGTAGTGGATAAACCTAAATTGATTACATCTATACCTAAACCAACTAATGTATTTTCTACCAAGTTTGAGATCATCAATCCTGAAAGTCTTGCATCTCTTCCAATAACAACCTTTAATTTTTGATTAGGATAGGTTGATTTCAACCAAGTTCCATAGGCAGCTGCAAATTTAACCGTATCAATTGGAGTTAATCCTTGGTCAACTTTCCCTCCAATCGTACCTCTAATTCCTGATATAGATTTAATTAAAGTCATAATAATTTATTCAAATGATTTTTTCATAGCAATCATTTTTAAACAAGCGATTGCACATTCAATTCCCTTATTTCCATGAACACCTCCCGAACGATCAATCGATTGTTGTATGTTATTGTCAGTTAACAAACAAAACGATACGGGTGAATTGTATTCTAACATCACATTCATTAATCCTTGGGTTGCTCCTTGACAAACAAAATCAAAATGACGTGTTTCTCCTTGAATTACAACACCGATTGCAATAATCCCATCTACGTCAGTGTTATCTAACATAAATTGTGATGCTAGTGGTAATTCAAACGCACCAGGTACGTGTCGAACTAAAATATTCGATTCAGGAACACCATTATCTAATAAAGTTTGCTTAGCTCCTTCAAATAGATTGTTTGTAATTGTATCATTCCATTCAGAAACAACAATGCCGACTTTAAAATCGGCACCATTTGGAATACTTTCTTTATTGTAATCTGATAGATTTTTTAATGATGTAGCCACTATTTTACAGTTTTATTTTTAGTTCTTGCTATGTATTTATCAATTGCTTTCGCGTTAGAGAAAGTCAAATAATTACTTTTAATTCTAGTGTAAAGTTCAGACGCACGTTCAAAATCATTTAACTTTTCTGCTACCAATCCAGCCTTGAATAAATATTCTGGCGAAGTCTTTTCGTTTTCATTAAGTTCAGCAGCTTCAATGTATAACTCAAGCGCTTCATCATATTTTTTTAATTCAGATTTACAGTCACCTTGTAAACCAATTCTATAGATAGATAAATATGTATCTTCAACATTTACACCCTCTAGTTCATCTAGCGCTTTCGTAAAATTACCTTTAGCCATATACTGACGTGCTAAAACAAATTGAGCTAATTCTCCACCTTGTTTTCCATCATAATTTTTAACAGCAGGTTCTAACATAGAGATTGCTTTATCTGTAGAATCTTTTGCAGCATAATTTAAACCAGACCAATAAGCATCTTTTGATTTTTCATTACTAGGTCCCCAAATAAATTGTCTGTAAGTGAAATAACCTAAAGAAAGAACGATTAAAGTACCTAAGCCATAGGTTGTGAAACGTAATTTATTGTTTTCTTTTAATTGTCTTTTAAAGTCTTCGTAAGAGAAATTATCAAGCATAATCTTTATTTTAATGAGGACAAAAATAATATTTTATTCAAATGAAGAAATCATTTTTACGAAAGATTAATATTTAGATATCAACATTTAATAATCAAAAATCATTTTTTGAATTGACGAAAGGTCAAATTAATTCTTGGATCTTTGATTTTAGCTTCTTTTTTGAGTTGATGAAGCCAATACTGTTGTGATTCCATATCCATGAGTAATAATGAACCATTTTCCAATTTTATATCGATTTTTTCTCCCGTTTGTTTGTGTTTGAATTGTAAGGTTCTCGGAGCGCCTAAACTAAGAGATGTAATCATTCCATTTGGTTCTAATTCAGGCTCGTTGTCACTATGCCATGCCATACCAACTTCACCATTAGCGTAAAAGTTCATTAAACTAGCATTAAAAATAAGACCTAATTCATCTTCAATTTTATGTTTGATTTCCAGCACAGATTTTGACCAAGGTGAAGTTATTTTCTTTTGTTTGGAATAAGTGTATTCAATGTTTTCGACTCCTTCAAAAGCTACTTGACGTTTTGTGATGATTTTCTTACCATACAAAGTGAGTTCATCATGTTTCCAATTTATTTCATTTAATAGTTGTTGGAAGAGTTTTTTTTCTGAATCTTCAATAAAATTATGTAAATATTGTGTTATTCCGTTATAAGGTAAAAGATTGGTGTTTTCAATTTTAAAATTCGAAGAATTCATGTGTTTTCTTATTAAAGTATAAATAGATTTAATCAATTCTCTCCTCAACCGATTTATCAAACTGATCCTTAATCATCTGGCAAAAGCCAAAAGAGTAGTAAAATATGAAGAAAACTATGAATATAATGTAGCGCACAAATTAGAATTTTATAATTTATTTGAAAATAATAAATATTGTCTTTGGTACAATAACTATTTTCTGAAAATTAATAGGTCTTTTAGCTTTCTATTTCAAGTTTTTATTTTCACCTATTTTTGTTAAATAATTTATTTTGTTAATTATGAAAACTTTAAAACTCGTAATTATATTCTTTTTTATTTCTGGAATTTCGCTGGCGCAATCCAAAAAAGAAATTATAGCTATTTTGACTAATAGAGTTGATAGTTTAAATCAAATAGTAGCCTCAGAACTTTCTGATAAGCAAAAATTAAATATTGAAATTTCCAAGCTTAAAAATCAAATTAAAGATTTAGAACGTAACAATGAGAATTTGAGTAATGATAAGAGTGCACTTGAAACCAAAAACAATACCCTAAACAAACAATTAAAAATAAAACAAGACAGTTTGGTACTTGTGGCTACTGAATTGTTAAAATATAGAACAGCACCTAAGAAGGAGTTAGTTGTAAAACAAGATAACACAGACCCTATTAAAACCGTTACCATTGGCAGGCAAGTATGGATGCTCGAAAATTTGAGTGTATCGACTTTCAAAAATGGGGTAGCAATACCAGAAATACAATACAAAGATACTTGGAAAAAAGCAGGTGAAAATCAACAAACAGCTTGGTGCTATTATAGCATAATAGACTATTTTGATAATGACCAAAATGAATATGGGAAATTATATAATTGGTATGCAGTGATGGATACGAATGGGCTATGCCCACAAGGATGGCACGTGCCTTCAGATGCTGAGTGGGATACCCTGGTTGCTTATCTAGGTGGAGTAGATGTTGCAGGTGCGAAAATGAAAGCGAAGCCAGTGATGAAAAAAGAAGTTGGGTATTATGAAACTGGTGGATATTATGCTACAAAATCATGCAATAATTGCTATACAGCTAGTGCAGAGTATAAGAAAATTTGTCCTGTATGCAAAGGTGTAGGATACGTTAAAACAAATAAATTTATACCTAAGGGTAAAGAAAAATATATACACGAAGAACAAATTGGCGGTTGGAATGGTATAAACGAAAGTGGTTTTACTGGTCTTCCGGGTGGTTACCGCGACGGCAGTGGAGATTATAGCTACGTTGGTTACGACGGGTACTGGTGGAGTTCTTCGGAGTATGAAGCTTACGGAGCGTGGGGACGAGCTCTGAACACCAGCGCTGGCAATGCAAACAGAAACGACTATCTTGAGGAAAATGGTTTGTCTGTTAGGTGTCTAAGGGACTGAAAGAGTTATAAATTATGAATGTTGATTTATAAGTTAAATGGTTTACAATTGTTTGTGAGCCATTTTTTATTTGTTTTGAATTAATAATTAAACCCAAACACCAAAGCTGAAGTACATTTTGATATCCAAATTCGATATCATCTTTAACGATAAATGACTATATAAATTTGCATTACAAAAAGTGCAATTTAAACTAAAAAGTGCACTTTTTGAAGTGTATTTATTGTTTTTCTACATCAGAAGCAGTTATTAATAAGTTGTAATAGCTAACGAATAAAGAAAATCGAAAAATCTTTACATGAAAATAAAACGGGTAAAGAAAAATGGATTTTCTTTACATGAAATTAAAACAAGTGTTTAGATGAATGAATTATAAATTACAATTTAAGTCATTTAAGCCAAATTATTTTTAGAAAAATCATCAAACCGATTCTTTACCTTTGTCCTTCCAATGCACATCGAACTAATATACCAAGACGAATACTGTTTTGTGGTGAATAAACCATCAAACATGGTAGTACATCATTCAAAGTATGTAGGTGATTTGGAGGAAGAATCGTTGGTAGAAATCCTAGCTAAAGAAAATATCAAAGGACATCCTGTCCATCGGTTGGATCGAAAAACTTCTGGATTAATTCTATTTGTAAAGGAAAGTAAAAACGTTTCGATTTTTCAGAAAATGTTTGATGATAAGTTGATAACGAAAAAATATTTGGCTATGGTTCGAGGATTTATTTCGCAAGAAGGGGAGGTAGATACTCCAGTTAAAAATGATCGAGGAAATTATAGAGAGGCATTATCACGATTCAAACCGCTACATAATTTTGAATGGAATTTACCGGTAGAACCTTATCAAACATGTCGTTATACATTGTTAGAATTTGAACCTGTTACGGGTCGAATGCATCAGTTACGAGTTCATGCAAACAAAATGGCTCATCCGATTATCGGCGATCCAAAATATGGAAATAGGCACCATAATCACTTTTTTGAGGAATATTTTGGTTATGCAAGACTATATTTGCACGCATATTTGCTTGCATTTAATCATCCTATTACTGGGAAAGAAATAAAATTAAAAACAAAATTACCCGAGTTTTGGAATGATTTGGGAATAATGAATTTAGATACATTGTATGAATAAGATTCAATTTATAGAACAACAAACTTCGCTTGTTACCAAAGCGATTGAAAATACAGTTTCTCTATTAGAAGAGGGGGCGACGATTCCTTTTATTGCTCGTTACCGAAAAGAAAGAACGGGAGGGTTGGATGAATTACAAATTGCCTCAATTAGAGATAGTGATAAGAAGTTTGAAGAAATCATTCAACGTCAAAAAACGATTGTTAAAGCGATTGAAGAGCAAGGGAAACTAACCGATGAACTAAAAGGTAAAATTGAAAATGCTTTTGATTTAATTCAGTTGGAAGACATCTATTTACCTCACAAGCAAAAGCGTTTAACGAGAGGGGAGAAGGCACGTAAATTAGGGTTAGAACCTTTAGCAAAAATGATTTTATCACAAAAAGGGGGAACTCCAGAAAGATTGGCTGAATCCTTTGTGAAGGGTGAGGTGAAAGATGAAGATATGGCTTTGCAAGGGGCGAATGATATCATTGCTGAATGGGTAAATGAAAATGGAGCACTTCGTAATAAAATACGTCGTCTGTTTCAACGAAAAGCCGTTGTTACAGCTAAAGTAGTGAAAGGAAAAAACGAAGAAGGAGCAAAATATGCTGATTACTTTGATTTTAATGAGTCTTTGTTTAAAATTCCTTCCCACAGATTATTAGCTATTATTCGTGGAGAAAAAGAAGGGGTGATTTCGTTTAAGGTGCAACCGGATAAAGAAGAAGCAATTTCGATGGTGTATGAGTTTTTTGTGAGAGGTGAAAACAGTGCTACAGATTTTATAAAATCGGCATGCAATGATGGTTATAACAGATTACTAATGCCGTCTATTGAAAATGAAATTATCAATGAAGCAAAATTGAAAGCAGATATTACTGCTATTCAGGTGTTTTCTAAAAACTTAAAACAATTATTGCTAGCACCTCCGTTGGGGTCTAAACGTATTTTGGCGATAGATCCTGGATTTAGAACAGGGTGTAAAGTCGTTTGTATTGATGAGAAAGGAGACTTGTTAACGAATGTGACCATTTTTCCACATGCTCCACAAAACGAACGAGATAAAGCAAGTGCAAAAATTGCGCAACTAGTTCAAGCGTATAAAATCGAAGCCATCGCTATTGGTGATGGAACCGCAGGAAGAGAAACAGAATTTTTGATTAAGAAAACACGATTTGACCGTGATATAGAAGTTTTTGTTGTGCGTGAAGATGGTGCATCGATTTATTCCGCTAGTTCAATTGCTCGAAAAGAATTTCCTGATTATGATGTAACAGTGCGTGGTGCTGTTTCCATTGGAAGAAGATTGATGGACCCTCTTTCGGAATTGGTGAAAATTGATCCAAAATCCATTGGAGTGGGACAGTACCAACACGAGGTTGATCAAAAATTATTAAAAGAATCCCTCGATGATGTGGTAGTATCTGCTGTAAATAATGTGGGGGTAGATGTGAATGTAGCTTCTTCTTATTTATTACAATACGTATCGGGTTTAAGTGCTTCTTTGGCTGAAAATATTGTCAAACACCGTCAGGAAATTGGAGTATTTCAATCTCGAACTGAATTGAAAAAAGTAAAAGGATTGGGACCAAAAGCATTTGAGCAAGCTGCTGGTTTTTTAAGGATTAGAGACGGTGAGAATCCATTAGATAATTCATCGGTACACCCTGAATCTTACGATCAAGTTACTAAGATGGCTAAGAAATTAAAGTTATCAGTTCCAGAATTATTAAATAATAATGAAGCTATTCAAGGGTTGAAACAAACTGATTTTTCGGATGTAGATACTTTTACTTTTAATGATATTATCGAAGAGTTAAAAAAGCCAGGAAGAGATCCCAGAAAGAAGGCGAAAGTAATGGAGTTTAGCAAAGATATTCGATCGATTGAAGACTTGAAAGTAGGGTTTAAATTAACTGGGATAGTTACCAATGTGACTGCTTTTGGTGCTTTTGTTAACATAGGTATTAAAGAAAATGGATTAATTCATAAATCAAATTTATCCGAATCATATGTCGAAGATCCTACCCAATATATCGCTTTACACGAACACGTAAATGTAGAGGTTATGGAAGTCGATGTGGCTCGCAAACGCATTGGTTTGAGGAAGATTTAAATCTAATTTCCATATCAAATTCTATTTTAGTACTTTTATCTGTTTGTTTAAAAGGAATATTAAAACTTTTATAGTTTTTAAGTTTTTGATTTTTTCATTGTAATTTGTAAAATATGAACTCAATGATAGTAGCCTCTGTGCTCGTTTGTTATTTTTTAGTCTTGATTTTGATAGCGTATTTTACGTCACGTAAAGCAGATTCAGAATCCTTTTTCTCGGGAAACAAACAAAGTTCATGGTATTTAGTTGCTTTTGGAATGATTGGTACTTCCTTGTCTGGGGTTACATTTATTTCAGTTCCTGGTGCAGTCGGTGGAGGTGGTTGGCATTATTATCAGTTAGTGTTAGGATTTTTCATCGGATATTTTGTTGTTGCATATGTACTATTGCCTCTTTACTACAAGTATAATCTTACTTCAATATATAGATATTTAGAATTTAGACTTGGATTTCAGGCATATAAATGGGGGGCCGGGTATTTTATTTTATCCAGAACGCTAGGCGCTGTTGTTCGTTTGTATTTGGTAATCAATGTGTTGCAATTATTCGTTTTTGATGAATTAGGAATTCCTTTCTGGTTAACGACCGTGTTGATTATGACAATGATTGTGTTATACACATTGAAAGGAGGTGTTAAAACAATTGTTTGGACGGATACTTTACAAACTGTGTTTATGTTGTTAGCATTGGTTGTTTGTATTTTCTCTATTCAAAGCAATTTAGGTTGGGATTGGGGAAAGATTTGGACAGAAATGAAATCCAATAAATTAACTGAAGTTTGGGCATTTGATGGATTGAAAAAAGATTATTTCTTGAAACACGTATTAGGAGGTGCGTTTATCACGATTACGATGACAGGGTTAGATCAGGAAATGATGCAGAAAAACATCAGCGTAAAGAACTTGAAGGATGCACAAAAAAATATGGTTTCTTTTTCGGTTGTTTTGTTATTTGTAAATCTATTATTCTTGTTTTTGGGAGGAATGCTTTACATTTTTGCTAAACATAATGGTTGGGAATACCAACCGGATGATATGTTTCCAGCAATCGTTCAAAATCATTTACCTCAAGGAATTTTTATCATTTTCATTATTGGTTTGATTTCAGCTTTATTTCCTTCTGTTGATGGTGCAATAACCGCATTGACTTCTTCATTCTGTATTGATATTCTTGGTTTTCAACGTAGAGAAGATTTAGATGAGAAAAAACGAGTGCGAATTCGTCAATTTGTGCATTTGAGTTTTGCTGTATTGTTTTTATTATTAGTGTTTTACTTTAAATGGAAAGACGATAAAAGTATAATCAATTTGATTTTTGTTATCGCAGGATACACTTATGGACCTTTATTAGGTTTATTTAGTTTTGGAATTCTTACTAAGCGTTCAATTAAAGAAAAAGTAGTTCCATTTGTCTGTATACTTTCTCCTATTTTTTGTTATTTATTGGATAAAAATTCTGAAAATCTTTTTGGTGGTTACCAATTTGGTAACGAAATGTTGATAATTAACGGATTAATCACTTTTGTCTTATTATTTATTACAAGTAGAAAAAATGAAAATAGTATTGTCGGATAACGGTTTACACTTACGTTTTGCACCATTAACTTTAACTCGTCCTGTTGGAAATTTACGAATGGGTATTCTAACAAATGACGAGCGCTGGAAACAATTAATACCAAATGCTGAGATTTTCTTTGAAACAGAAAGTTATTTAAAAAATAAGTTTCAAGGAACGGATAAATGGGACATTAAAATAAATGCAAATGTAATTCCAAATCAAGAGCTTGTAGATCAAATTCAATCGTTAAAAAAGAACACAAGACTTGTAATAAATGGTATTTGTATTGCTGAAAAAGGGAATGCGATTAAAGATGAGGTAGAATTTGAGGGTGATTTTCCGCTAATAATTAACCAACGTTGGGATTTATATCAACAAAATGGAAAAGTTTTAACTGCTGATTTTGAGTTATTAACCCAAGGAAGAAAATCACAAGATTTATCTACATCAAATACAATTATAGGTGATGCATCTCTTGTGTTTTTAGAAGATGGAGCAAGTGTAGAAGCTTGTATTTTAAATACAAATAATGGCCCTATTTATGTTGGTAAAAATGCAGAAATTATGGAGGGATCTGTTGTTCGAGGACCTTTGGCTTTATGCGAATCAGCAGGTTTGAAATTAGCGACCAAAGTATACGGCCCAACAACTTTAGGTCCACATTGTAAAGTAGGAGGGGAAGTGAATAATGTTATTTTTCAAGCGTATTCAAATAAAGGGCACGATGGGTTTATTGGTAATGCGGTAATCGGTGAATGGTGTAATTTAGGTGCGGATACAAACTCCTCTAACTTGAAGAATAACTATTCAAATGTGAAAGCATATTCCTACGAGACTGATCAAATGGAAAATACAGATGTTCAATTTATGGGGCTTATAATGGGTGATCATAGCAAGTGTGGCATCAATACAATGTTTAATACCGCTACAGTTGTTGGGGTATCAGCAAATATATACGGAGGTGATTTTCCTTCCAAGAAGATTGATTCATTTTCTTGGGGAGGTCCAAATCATCGCATAGTTGATTTTCAACTGGAGAAGGCTATTGAAGCTGCTAAAGCAATGATGGAAAGAAGAAATGTACCATTTACCGATTCTGATAAAGAAATCTTCGAATATTTAAGTCAACATAATCGTTAACGTATTTTAACGCTAAATCAAAAATCAAATTTCTATATTCGTTTGAATGAAATCACTTATTGAATTATATAAACAAACATTTAAATACAAATTTGTTGCCATCATGGTAATTGTTTCAAACTTGATGTTTGTCATTTTTAACTTATTATCACTTGTACTTTTTATACCTGTACTTCAGTTGATTTTCCCAAAAACCAAGGATGAAATTAACTGGATTAAAGAACCTATTTATCATGGTGGATTTCTTGATTTTTTTAAATATTGTTCAAAATGGTATGAATATACAATGCAACAAATGGTATTGAAAGATCCAAAAGAAGCATTGTTTTTTGTTTGTATTTCAGTAGTTTCTGCTTTTTTTCTGAAGAATGCATTTCGTTATTTAGCGATTTATTTTCAATCATTTCTTAGAATGTCTGTAGTTCGTGATGTACGCGATAATTTATTCCGTAAAGCGTTACGTCTTCCTCTTTCTTTTTATACAGAAGAAAGAAAAGGAGATATTATGGCAAGAATGAATAGTGATGTAAATGAGATTGAAGTTGCTGTAGTTTGTTTGTTGGAATTAATTTTTCGTGAACCAATTGCAATCATTATCAACCTAGTAGTTTTGATTTATTGGAGTCCATCATTAACTTTATTTTCCTTGATTCTATTACCGATTTCTGCGTTGATTATTTCTAGAATTGGTAAAAGTTTAAAGAAAACAGCCAAAGAAGGACAAGAACAAATGGGGGTTTTATTTTCTTCTTTAGAGGAAAACTTAACTGGAATTAGAATCATAAAAGGGTTTAATGCCACAAAATATGTTGAGGAAACGTTTCGTAAAATCAATTTAAGACATCAACAATTAATCACCCTGACTTTCAGAAAAAAAGATTTGTCTTCGCCTTTAAATGAATTTTTAGGTTCAGTAGTATTGGTTTGTATTGTATGGTTTGGCGGCTCTATGATTTTAGAATCTAAAGAAAGTGCCAGTTTAACAGGAGAAGAGTTTTTAACGTTTATCATCGTTTTTTCTCAATTATTGAGACCGATTTCTGGGATTGCTTTTTGTATTTCAAATCTTAATAAAGCGAAAGTTTCTCAAGATCGTATTAATGAAATTTTGAATTTGGATGAGAAAATTTACGAATCTGAAAATCCAGTTAAAATTGAGAAAATAAAGTCAGGGATTACGTATAAAAACATCAAGTTTAGATACAAAGATAAGTGGGTGTTAAATGAAATTAATTTAGAAATTCCTCAAGGAAAAACAGTTGCGCTTGTAGGTGAATCGGGTAGTGGAAAATCTACAATTGCAGATCTTTTACCTCGTTTTTATGATATTCAAGAGGGTGAGATTTTAATTGATGGAATTAATGTTAAAGATGTTGGTTTAGAGGAATTAAGAAGTCATATTGGCATTGTAAGCCAGGAGTCTATTTTATTTAATGATTCAATTAAGAATAATATTGCATTTGGTCTTGAAAATGTTTCAGATGAAGCAATAAAGGAAGCTGCTAAAATTGCAAACGCACATGATTTTATTTCTAAATTAGAGGATGAATACAATACGAATATAGGAGAAAGGGGAAATAAATTATCGGGAGGACAAAAGCAAAGAATTAGTATTGCGAGAGCGGTACTTAGAAATCCGGAAATTTTAATTTTAGATGAAGCTACCTCAGCACTAGATACAGAAAGTGAAAAAACGGTGCAAGATGCTCTTGAAAAATTAATGCAAAACAGGACTTCTTTAGTAATAGCTCATCGTCTAAGTACTGTAAGGAATGCCGATAAAATTGTGGTATTACAGAAAGGAACAATAGTTGAACAAGGAACTCATGATGAATTATATGCATTAAATGGGGTATATCATTCGTTATGTAGTTTACAAGGAGTGTAATATGTATGTATTACTAAAGTATATTTTAAAAAATGTTTTTTTGAAACTATTCCTTAGTTTTATATCTATCTTTTTTTATTTTTTTTCTTTTTCTCAATTAACTATTTCTAAAAAACTAACACCTAGTGGTATTGTAAATCAGGTTCTTAAAGGTAAAGGTGTTGAGATTTCAAATATTACATTTCGTGGAGCTTCAAATGCATTAGGTACTTTCACAGCTAATAATACAAATTTAGGTATTAAAGAAGGAATTATTTTGTCTACTGGTAGTATTTATAACGCTGTGGGACCAAATAAAGAAGAAGATAAGTCAACAGATTTCGGAAAACCTGGATATAATCTTTTAGGTTCAACCTCTTATGATGCTGCAGTTTTAGAATTTGATTTTACACCGCAGGGAGATACAATTGAATTTCAGTATGTTTTTGCTTCTGAGGAATATCCAGAATATGTTAATAAAGAGTTTAATGATATTTTTGGTTTTTTCATATCCGGTCCTGGGATATCTGGAGTGAAAAATATAGCATTGCTTCCTGATGGAAGTACAGTTACTATCAATAATGTAAATCAGTTTAAAAATTCAAGTTATTATATTTCAAATGCATTCGGTTCAACAATTGAATACGATGCATTTACTAAGGTGTTGACAGCAAGAGCGATTGTTCAATGTGGAAAAACATATCACTTAATTTTGGCAATTGCTGATATTCAAGATTATGTATATGATTCTGCAATATTTTTAAGTGCGAAAAGTTTATCTGTTCCAACTAAGTTTGAAGTAAAACAAACTTTATCTAATTATTATTTTGATGATGATAGTACTAAAATGTTAGAAAATTGTACATCTGGATATCTGAAAATAAATAGATCATCACAGTTTATAAATCGAAATACAACTTTAAATATTGCTATAGAAGGTAGTGCAATTGTGAATAAAGATTACACAAATTCAATACCTAAATCAGTGGTATTCAATCCAGGTGAGTTAGTAAAAGATATAAAATTTGATGCATTATTCGATAAAGAAAAAGATACACTTGATTCATTGATTTTAGTTATTACAGGTGTAGAACTTTGTGAACCAATTAAGGTTAAATTTAAAATTGAAAGTATAGAGCCGATGAAGGTTGTGCTAGAAAATGATACTGTAAGTTGTCAAGATCAGCCTATTTATCTAAAGCCTCAAATTAGTGGCGGACTAGCTCCTTACAGTTATATTTGGTCAAATGGAAGTTTCAGTGATTCAATTCTTGTTTTACCTAAAGTCACTACTTCATATGATTTAAGTGTCACAGATCAATGTTTTAAGGCCCCCGTAACTGTCACTAATAATGTTTATGTTCCTAAATATATTCCGTTATCTGTTAATAATATTGCTGATGTAACAGAGGTATGTCCTTTTAAACCAACATATATTCCTATAATTCCTTTGAATGGAGGAGGAGGTTATTCTTATAAATGGTATAAAAATGAGATATTATTTTCGAAACAAAAAATAGACACGATAACAACTGATAAGACATCTAATTTCAAAGTTACAATTACAGATAGATGTTTAGATTCTGTTTCCACCCAATTTAAATACACTGTTACCAGCCCTCCGCTAAATACTACTATCTCTGGTGATTCTATGATATGTTATCTTGATTCAAGCTTGTTAACAGTTTCTGCAACTGGTGGTTATGGTGAGTATAGTTATTTTTGGGATTCTTTTAATTCAACAGAAAAACAGATATACTCTAAAAATAAAATTTCTTCATGGATTTATGTTCATGTTAGTGATGAATGTAAAACTTATAATGTAAAAGATAGTTTTTATGTCAAGGTGATGCGTCCTTACGTAAATTTTGAGATTGAAGGTAACCCTGTTGTAAATTCTCCAATAAATTTGATTAATAAATCTAAAAATGTTTCAAAATATAGTTGGTTTATAGACAGAAAACTAATTTCAAATGACTTCAACACATCTATTACTCTTTTGGATTCCTCTAAATATGCTGTTAATTTATTAGTTGTAGATGATGTTGGTTGTCAGGGTGATACAACAATTTTTTTTACTGTTTTTAACACGCCATGTATTTATATTCCAAATGCATTTACACCAGACAATAATTTGTATAATAATGTTTTCTATCCAGTATTAACTTCAATAAAAGAGATAGATTTTTTTATTTATAATCGTTGGGGTGAACTTATTTATCATACGAATGATATTAAAAGATGTTTTTGGGATGGTAAACATGAAGGTGAATATTGTCCTAATGATGTATATATTTACAAATTAAAAACTATTTCTGTTTCAAATGAAAAAAAGGAATTTGTTGGACATGTTAATTTAATTAAATAATTTCAGTATTGGTATGATTAAAGTTTCGATTATCTTATTTTTATTGTTGAGTATCAAAGTATTTGCTCAACAAGACAAACAAATTAATTGGTATAACACAAAAAAAGGCTTAAATACAGATAAGGCCTACAAATTTTTAATACAAAAAAATAAAAAAGGTCAAGAAGTTATTGTTGCTGTGATCGATTCTGGTGTAGATGTTGAACATGAAGATTTACAAGGTAGAATTTGGATAAATAAAAAGGAAATTCCCGGAAATAAAATTGATGATGATGGAAATGGTTACATAGATGATATTCATGGATGGAACTTTTTGGGGAATTCGAAAGGAGATAATCAAGAATTTGCAAGGTCAGAAAAAGCGAGGATTTTTTCCGAACTAAGAGATAAGTATGAACGTTTAAAAAAAACTCAGATTGAAGAAAGTGATGAATACAATGAGTATCAAAAAATTAAGAGTGAATTAAACGAAGAAAGAAGTGAATATGAAGGCTATAGAGATCAATATAAACAGCTTTTACCCGTACTGAAATTTATTCCTCAATTTATAGCTAAGAAGGTCGGGAAGGAAAATTATGAGCTTAAAGATATAGAAAAATGGGAAACCACTTCAGACGAAGAACTCCAGATTAAAAATATAGCAATTGGATTAATTCAAGGAGAAATTTCAGAAGAAATTCTACAAGAACAGTTAAAACAAGTAGAAGATATTTTAAATTATCACACAAATCCTGATTATGATGATCGAAAATTGATTGGTGACAATCCACAAGATTTTAGAGATAAAAAATATGGAAATAATGATGTTGAAGGCCCAGATGCACTACATGGAACACATGTAGCTGGAATAATAGGTGCCATTCGACAAAATAATAAAGGTGGAGATGGTATTTCTGAAAATGTTAAAATAATGTCTCTTAGAGCAATACCAAACGGTGATGAACACGATAAAGATGTTGCTTTAGCGATACGTTATGCAGTTGATAATGGAGCGAAAATAATTAATATGTCTTTTGGAAAACCTTACTCGCCTTTTCAACACGAAGTTTTTAAAGCTATGGCTTATGCAGATAGTATGGATGTTTTATTAGTACATGCGGCGGGAAATGATCATAAAAATATAGATGTGGAATCTAATTTTCCAGCAGTAAATTATAACAATCAAAATAGATCTTTAGATTTGTTAATTACCATAGGAGCTTCTACAGAATTTTCGAAAGGATTACTTGCTGCAGATTTTTCAAATTTTGGAAAACGTTCCGTGGACATCTTTGCTCCGGGTCAAGATATTTATAGTACTATTCCGAATAACATGTACAAAAAACTTGATGGAACTTCAATGGCAGCGCCAATGGTTGCTGGTGTAGCTGCGGTATTAAAGTCTTATTATCCAAATCTTTCAATGAAAAAAATTAAGGAAGTGATTATTAAATCAGGCACAGATTTTGGAAATACCAGTCAGAAAATGCCTGGTGGTTATAATAAAGTTATTTTTAAAGAACTATCTATGACTGGAAAAGTAGTAGATCTCTATAAATCTGTTAAAATGTGTGAAAGTCAACATTAAAAATAAGTATGATAAGCTTTTTACTATTAATTTTTTCTAACTAAATTTGCCAAAAAAACAATCTTATGAGTCATGGAATTAAGCCTGGTGTAGCAACAGGAGATGATGTTCAAAAAATATTTCAATTTGCAAAAGAAAAAGGGTTTGCGTTACCTGCTGTAAATGTTACAGGATCTTCTACGGTTAACGCAGTTATGGAGACCGCTGCTAAGCTTAATGCACCTGTTATTATTCAATTTTCTAACGGTGGTGCACTTTTTAATGCTGGAAAATCTTTAGATAATACAAATGAAAAAGCTGCCATTGCTGGTGCAATAACAGGAGCGAAACATATTCATGCATTAGCAGAATTGTATGGAGCAACAGTTATTTTACATACAGATCATGCTGCTAAAAAGTTACTTCCTTGGATAGATGGATTGTTAGAAGCATCTGAGCAGTTTTACAAAGAAACAGGAAAGTCGTTGTATTCTTCACATATGATTGATTTGTCTGAAGAACCATTAACTGAAAATATCGAGATTTGTAAAAAATATCTAGAGAGAATGAGTAAAATCGGTATGACTTTAGAGATTGAATTAGGTATAACAGGTGGAGAGGAAGATGGTGTTGATAATTCAGATGTAGATAGTTCAAAATTATATACTCAGCCAGAAGAAGTAGCTTATGCTTATGAAGAATTAATGAAGATCAGTCCTCGTTTTACAATTGCTGCTGCATTTGGAAATGTACATGGTGTTTACAAGCCTGGCAATGTTAAATTGACTCCAAAAATTTTGAGAAATTCTCAAGACTTTGTTAAGGAAAAATTTAATACAGGCAATAATCCTGTAGATTTCGTATTTCATGGTGGTTCAGGATCTACTTTAGATGAGATTCGTGAGGCAATAGGTTATGGTGTCGTGAAAATGAATATTGATACTGATTTACAATTTGCATATACCGAAGGGACTTTGAATTATGTATTGAAATATCAGGACTATCTAAAAACACAGATTGGAAATCCTGAAGGTGAGGAACTTCCAAATAAAAAATATTATGATCCTAGAAAATGGATAAGAGAAAGTGAATTAACATTTGTTAAAAGACTTACTCAATCTTTCGAAGATTTAAATAATGTAAATACTTTAGGATAAGATTAATATGAGTAGTTGGTTTAAAAGAAATAAAGAAGGTATAACAACTTCTACTTCTGAGAAAAAAGAAACACCAGAGGGTCTTTGGCACAAATGTCCAAATTGTAAAACGGTATTTACTCAAGCTGATTTTATTAAAAACAGTTATGTTTGTGATAGATGCTCTCATCATGAAAGAATAGGTTCTGAAGAATATTTTCAATTGATTTTTGATAATCAAAAATATACAGAAATTGATGCTGATTTAAGTTCTGCTGATCCACTCGAATTTCAGGATACTAAGAAATATACAGATAGAATAGCTTCCTCTCAAAAAAGTACAGGTTTAAATGATGCTATTAGGACAGCATATGGGACAGTAGATGGTTTAGACTTGGTTATAAGTGCTATGGATTTTGCTTTTGTCGGTGGTTCTTTGGGGTCTGTAATGGGGGAGAAGATAGTTAGAGGTATTAATAAAGCAATAGAGTTAAATGCTGCGTTTATGATTATCTCAAAATCTGGAGGGGCAAGAATGATGGAAGCAGGATTTTCTTTAATGCAAATGGCAAAAGTGAGTGGTAAACTAGGACAGCTTTCAGAACATAAATTACCTTATATTTCTTTTTTAACGGATCCTACGACAGGAGGTGTTACTGCATCTTTTGCGATGCTAGGCGATATAAATATTGCAGAGCCAAAAGCATTAATTGGTTTTGCTGGACCTAGGGTAGTTAAAGAAACCATCGGTAGAGATTTACCTGAAGGTTTTCAAACATCAGAATTTTTATTAGAGCACGGATTTCTAGATTATATCGTTGATAGAGCTGAATTAAAAAAGACTTTATCTTTATCATTGAAATTATTTAAGAATTAATTTAAGGCTACTTTTGTAGCCTTTTTTAATTTAATTAAATACATTTATTTCTGTTTAAATTATTTTTACCATTTATATTTTGATTTAAAATTTCAACAATTTAACATGAAAAAAACATTATTATTTATCTCAATTTTTTCGATTACTAATACATTTACACTATTTTCTCAAAAAAGAGATTCAATTGTTTTCAATCCTAAAATTGAGTATGGTCAAGTTACTGACAAAGAGGGGAATGTTTACAGAACGGTTGTTTTAGATAACAAGACGTGGATGGCTGAAAATTTAAGAGTAACAAAATATAAAAATGGTGATCCAATAGAAACAACTGAATCAACAAAAGATATATCAAAATCTGTAGATCCAAAATATTATTGGTCTTACAATGGAAGTGATTCATTGTCTAAAATATATGGTAATCTATATACTTGGTACGTTGTTCAAGATCTTAGAGGTTTATGTCCTGAAGGTTTCCATGTACCTTCTGATCAAGAGTGGTTGTCATTAATTAATTCTCTAGATGGTAATATTCATGCTGGTTCAAAAATGAAGGAAACCGATTTTAATCATTGGATGAAACCGAATGCAAACGCAACGAATGAGTCTGGTTTTACGGCTTTACCTGGTGGTTATAGAGAAAATGATGGAAAGTATTATGTTTTAGGTTTTAGAGGCTACTGGTGGAGTTCTAAGAAAAATTATGTCTATATTGCCTGGAATTCTGGTTTGATTTATAATAATGATATTTTAGAAAGATTAGACTTCATTAAGAAAAATGGTCTTTCTGTAAGATGTGTAAAATAAAAAAAAAGGTCTATTAAGACCACTAATGGTCGGAAGATTTTTCTTCCGACTTTTTTGTTTTTATTAACTTGTTCT
>VFQS010001142.1_pt1 | contig 25393 bp, 43 predicted proteins | sample 3512361 | NCBI WGS metagenome assembly VFQS01 (sample SAMN10412375, study PRJNA504923) | tailings metagenome | isolation source: Relicate 1 Philex TSF3 active mining | place: Philippines
CTTCGCGGCGTGCTGCCATCTCAGCTTCAAATTCAGCTTGTCGCTGTGCAGCAGATTTGACCCAGCCTTGAGCGAAGGCCAGTGTGACCATCTCATCTTTGCTGCCGGGGATAGCGATGTTCGACTCAAGGCACTTCTGCACCACGAGGCCAACGATTTCTTCGATAGCCAGACGGGCACGTTCGTGAACGGCGTTGTCAATCCAGTCTTGCTGGCTCAGTGCCACCGCAGAGAGGGCTGCATCTTCAGCAGCAGTGAGAGTTACTTTGTATTCCATGATTTCTCCTTATCCGAGTAGATAGCCTGATAGGTACGTCGCAGAGCCATTACCACCTTCAACTATAAATGTCTTATTAGCCTCGCAATAAAGCTCAACATAATCCCCAGCCGCGAGCGCGACGACACCTGATGTACTAGTCTGCCCATAACTAACACCGCCGCCGTCCCACCCACCACGAATACGACCCGCGCCGTTTACCCAGATTTCAGAACTTAAATAGTTGAAATCTCCAGTGCCGCCTATTGTGCCTACGGTAGCACACATGAGATATACACCCGCTACTGGGGCTGTAAACCGTTTTGTCCCAGTATCAAAATGCCCCCCGACGTTAACTGGAGCAGCATACGAAGCGGCAATCTTCTGAACCCCCGAGGGATGCGTCCAGTTAGCGTTAGTGCCAGCGAAAAACGCAGGCTGCGCGTTCTTCAACACACGACCGGATGAGTCAACACGAAGCTGACCACTGCCGACGTTTAGCCCGCCCGAGGGGAAGTTGACCGGGCCGAGGAATGTGCCGCCGAGCGAACGGGAAACCGTATCCGCTGGTTGGAAGTAGCCCGGAGCTACGACATCCACCACGTCGCCCGCAGTCAGGGCCGATGCAAAGACGATAGACGTGCCCGAAGTTACTGTCACGTCCGAGCCGTTAACCTGCTTGGAACCGTTCAGGTAGACATCAACGTAGTTCGGGGTGTAGCTGATAGAGCGACCATCGTCGCCTACCGTAACAGTAGTCTGACCCGCAGTCGCAGTAGCGGTGAACCGCTCCTCACGCCCGAGTCCAAGACCTTGACCTAGATAGCTCATTGACTACCCCCCTTTGGAAACTCGTTTTTGACTGCTTTGATTGCTTGGTAGAACGTACCGCCCTTCGCGGTATCACCAAAGAAACCAGCGTCGATGTCATGCCACAGCTTATCAAGCTGGTCTTTAATCGAGGGATACCTAGCCCCGCGCTCTGGGATATGCTGCCCTTGGTATTGGATTACTGCGTCTTTCATTTACGCCTCCGTATATGGATCAGCAACTTTTAGTAAGAACCAAACGGAACTTTGCGCAACATCGACTCCGCCGGACATGTTATTTGCAGCAGAGGGGTATCCATTTTTCATACCGTTTGAGCCGTCGTCATATCCAAAACCTTGATGGAGTTCTGCATCCTGACCCCCAGAGGCGGCTGTCGCATGCACAGCAAATTTCACGTCGTCAGCCACGTTGTTGAACAACAAGACCGTAGTCGGTGTAGAAAAGAACGATGAGGTCAACGTGCCAGTTGTATTACCATCGGCCATCCGCATGAAGACGAAATATGGGTTTTTCCACCGCCCGAAGCCGTCATACGCCCCGGACACCTGAAACCCATACCGCGTGCCATTACTCCAGTTATCCCCCCCTGATACCATGTTGGTAGAACCGCCGCTGGTGAAGAACTTACCCCACGGGATATTGTTTGGTACGACATATACCCAGTCCACAGTTCGATTGTCCCGCCAACGCGACCAGTCTGTCGACCCAAGAACCCTGACCTGAGACGTGTAGTAGTTGCCGAAATCCGCAGACCACTGAGTCGTCGGAGTTTGGGCCGTGGTCGTTTCAAGACCTCGCACCGAACTCATGGTTGTAGCCAAGTCGCTGTAATGCCTGAGCTTAGCGGCAACTAACCACACTCCGAGTCTGTCAGAGAGAAACTGCACAACCTGATTACCGCCGTCAGGAGTAGTCATTGTCTCAGTCCAAATACCGTACTCATTACCGAAAAAGATTCGTCCATTGTTGGCCCCGACAAGCGTCTGGTTTACCCGCTCGTTGGCCCCTGACTGGTTTGTTGTGTAGATGTTGATGTCTTGGTTGTATGCCCCAACATTCTTAGTCGTGACTTTACCAAGCATAGTCCCTGGATTCGCAGAATCCGTAAGCTGAAGCACATTTGTTTCAACTCCTGTCAGCGATGACACCGGGCGTGTTAGAACGCCCTTCAAATCTGCCGAGTTAAGCGGAGCAGGTGCCGGTTGTCGTCCAATCACACTCATAGTGACCTCCTTAGCTCAACTCAAGCAGGGACAAGATGACATCGCAAGATGCAGCCGTGTTCGACTTCACCTTGATCGTGTCACCCGTGTTCATTACAACCTTCTGCTCGCCACCAATCGCAACCAGCGTACCGCCAGCAGGGATAGGGCCATCTTTCAGAAGGTAGGTGTCATTCGTGCCGTCATTGAGCGTCACATCAACAGTGATCGCGCCAGCCGTTACGTTGGCGAGGCTCAGGCCCACAGCGGCGACTTGCGTCGAGGCCGGGACAGTGTAGCTACCAACAGAGGTCAGCGTCGTACCTACGCCACGCTGTAATTTTCGTGTGAATGTGTTTGCCATAGATCACCCCAGAGCGATTGCCAAGGCCGCTGCGACACCAGCATCTTCCTTGGAGTTAAAGAGAGCCGCCGTGGGGCGGAGTTCAAGACGGTCGTTGGCTGCGTAAGCCCGTGCCGTTGTGCCATCCTGACCCCTCACAGCCGTCATGGAGTCAGCCGAGCGAGCCGTGATCTTCACGATCTCGATGTTGTTGGACGTGTCGATCAGCGTGGCGTAGAAGTAGTCACCGGTGCCCAGCGAAGGAAAACGTGTACCCTCACCGGCATTGACCGTAATCACAGTGGACAACGCTGTAATACCCCCGGCAAGCGTGGCGTATGCGTTGTTCGCTACCTTGATTCCCATGTCTACTCCTTACCAAGTCGAGGTGGTCTTCGCAAAGCGAATCCACGAGTTCGCTGCGACACAAACGTACATGTAGTTCGCGTCCCAACATATTGTGCCAGCTTCTCCGGTCGCAGTCGAGGACGCCGGAGTTTTACTTTGTCGAATGCGGATGTGGTCGTCCGAGGTGTCCACGCCCTTCTTGTTACGCCAGACACCCGAGCCAGCGTCGTACTGGAAGAAGTCCAAGTCCTGCTCGGCATTGATCGCTACGTTGTGCAGTTCATCAAGCTCGTAACCGTTCTGGACTTTGACGTAGATGACGCCCTCAGTGGCGTGCGAGCGCAGGCACCAGCCGATCAGCACCAGATGGTAGGGGGCCGAAGGTTTGGCCTCAGTGACGCCACCCGCAACGAGGGGATCAAGCCACAGGGCTGCACCCTCTGTGAACATCGACGTATCGACATCACGCACTAGACCGCTTGTCGTGACATAACCTACCCCCGCAACAGGGATGTTCTCCGTCACGATGGCGAATGTAGCCGCAGACGTAAGCTCTGAGTCAGCCTGAGCGAGCGCGACTTTCATCACACCGCCGACAGCGCCGGTTACCCGGACTGCCTGCCGATCCATCAGCGGAGCGCCCGTGTCGTTGTACACAGGGTGCACTTCCTCCTGCCCGACCTGCAACGTCACATTACCGCCCTTGAGGCGGATGTTCAGCGTGCCGTCAGTCTCGTTCCACCATGCGTCACCTTCCTTGAGGTTAGTGGGCGATGGGGCCGTGTTGAAGTGAACCTTGTCGTAGATCGAGACGTTCGTGAGTGTGTCGTTCTCTCGGTCGGCCTTCTCGTTGATGAGCGCCGCCGTGATGCGAATTTCGAGGCGGTCACCCACCACATAGGTGCGGGCAACCGTAGCCTCTTGGGCGCGGACGACTGTCAGAACGTCACCGGTGCGCCCCGTCACCTTCACGATCTCAAGCTGGTTGGTCGTGTTGATGAGCGTGGCATAAAAATACTCCCCGGTCGAGAGCGCGGGGAAGTTGGCCCCTTGACCCGACGCGAGGGTAATCGCGGTGTCGCCCGGTGCGATGCTTGACAGCAGCGTACCGTAGGCGTTGTTCTTGATCTTTGCGCCCATGCTGGCTTACCTCAGTTGACGGTCACAGTCCAAGTGATCGTCAGGGTATCCGAAGCACCCTTGTTGATGACCGGGAAGGTCGTGCGGCACAGCATCGTGCCAGCAGTCGGGTCGTTCAGGATACCGGCTTCTTGCACAGCACCAGTGCCCACACCGGTACCGAAGGTGCACACATAGGCGACCGAGTTGGTCGTCACAGTGGTGGAAGTCAGAGCCGTGCGCGAACCGCTGATCTCGCCGCCCAGAGCCGTGTCGCCCACCGCAGGAGCGGTGCTGCTGGTACCCACAGCCATGTGCGACATCACAGCAGCCGTGGCGTCCTTCATGCGCGAGGCGATGAACGCTTTACCCACAGTCACCACGAGGTTCTTCACCTCTTGGTCTTGCTTGACGTTACCGTTTTCGTCGGTCAGAACCAATCGCAACTGGCCTGTCATTTTGATGGAATCTTGAATCTGAGACATGATCTCTCCTTGTTTACACCGTGTTCTCGCCGTTGACCATTGCGACGTTGACAATGCGTTCATTGACAGAGCCGGAATGTTGCAGTAGCGATGATACAGAATCGCCCGCCGAAACGGTATCCGTAACTTCCCGTTGGACAGTCCACACTGGCGTGATGGTGTCCCCCATAGTCACAGTATCCGTACCAGCGGCCTTGGCAACGATATTGGATACCGAGTCAGTTGCAGCGGTGGAGTCTGTCAGACCCTTGGTCGCTACAAAGCTGTTGATGGCATCAGTGGCGGTAACGTCATCTGTGCCTGCATCTTTCCCAATGGCCGAGGTCTGCACGTCACTGGCAGTGACTGCATCAGCCTCGACACCGCGCACAACATCGACCCCGTAGGCGTCGGTCACAGGCGCTGTATCTGTAAGGGTTTTCCCTATGTCGGCGACATTGATGTCGTTGACACTGACTGGATCGGGATCGACATCAGCATCTGTCTGGTCGAAGTCAACCGGGTGCTGTACAACACGTGTCACTGTGTCTGTCGCTGTCACCGAATCGACAAGGTTCTTCCCGAATGCCCAGCTACTGTCGTCGCTTGTGCTGACGTCATCGTCCACTGGCTTGCCGGGGTGCAGACCCACAGCATCAGCCATGGTCACGTCGTCGAACTTCTCGCCCATCACGAAGTCGATGGACACCAACTCCTCAGTGACAGCAATCTCGAACAGCCCCTTGGTCACCGCGATGCGGTTGATGCGATCCGTGGTGATCGCTTCAGAGAAGGCAGGGACAATCTGCGGGACGAAGATTTCAGCCCGGATGCTGGGTACCGCAGCAGCCGCAGCGAGGGAGACGTACGAGGCGGTAGCAGCCAGAGTCACCAACTCCGCAGCAGCCCGGATGGGCTTGCCGCTTGAAATCAGGATCGACGCTACTGCCCGGATGCTCATCAGAACTCCTGTCGTACTCGGAAGCGCATGGTGTCGTACACCGTCTGCTTCTCGCCGTTGAAGTCTACCTCAATCTCACCCTCGTACATGCCGGGGCTTACGTTCAGCACGCCACCTGCAAAGTCAAACTGCACCTTGCCGTCTGAGCCGTTGGTGAACTTCTGGCACGTGATCGTGGACAGCAGCGTGGTGCTGCCAGCCGCACGGAACTTGATGTAGACGTTGGTGGACGCCGCAGCGAGGTTGATGGGCAACCCCGTTGTCTCATCCGTCAACGCGAGGATGATCGACGGCTTTGTGTCTCCTTGGACTAGACGAATGACATCCATCTCTCACCTCATACGAATGGGCGCATTTGCACCGACATCGAGGCCCGTCCGGCCCCAAGGTTCGCTCGTGCTCTACGCTCAGTGGTCTTTGCCAAATACTGCTTGGCGTGATACGCCGCAAGCTCTCGGTCTGTCCAGTGCTTACCGGGAAGCACCAGCAGGTTCTGCAAGGCACCGTGGACGATCACGTTCTCCAGATCATCCATTGCGGTCTTGTCCATGCCCGTAGCGTCACGCAGCGGCTTGAGCGCCACGATCATCTTGAGCGTGTATGGTTGGCTGTCATCCGGCAGTGGGGCGACAGCAAAGTTGTCAGCATCAAGCTGCAACACGTTGCGGGGTTCTGCCCGCTCCTCGAAGGCCATGTCAGGCCATGTCGGATAGCGGCGGTTGACCTCCTCGACTGTCACAGGCTCGATGAGTTTGCCGTTCAGAGTCACAGTCAGGAACGCATGGACTTCAGCCTGCGTCGGAGCTTCATACGGATACTCTGGCACGCCGGGGGTCAGGGCGATAGCCGGTTGGCTGTAACGCCAAGCCAACGTGCGCTCGCACACCTCGATGGCTGCATCGCGGATGTACTGCACGAGGACGGGTTGCGGACAACCCGGAACGCTCGTAGCGAGCCGAGTAGCCAGCGAGAGGAATGTGCGCTCTGCCATTTAGACCACTTGCTCCTTCGGTAAACCGGATTCTTCGGTGTCCGTGATAGACCGGGCCTGTGCGCTGACGCCCAGAGCCTGTGTGAACGACTGCTGGAACAACTGAGCGCGGTTCGAGTTCACGTGCTCATTATCGACGGATTCAGCCAAGAAGACCGTACAGTCAACGATAACAGGGAAGTAGGCATCAGGCAAGAGCGCAACGTCGTCGTCCCACTCATAGATGGGGGGAGTCTGCGCATACTCGCCGATCAGCACCTGCCCTGAAGGTGCCTTGGGGTAGATGAAGAACTTGTTGGCATTGCGCGTGTGACGCATCCAGTTCACCGCTGGGCCTGCGGCGTCGTTCATCCAGCCGGGGTATGTCTGGTCAAGCGTTTCACGATTGGCCTCGACAACACCGTCACCGTCCTTCACATGGAAAATCTCCATCACCCGGATGGAGTCCGTAGGCGGCGACTGAAGCACCTGACCTACTGTGCAGGGGATTTCTCCGATGTACGAAAAGAGGTCGGGGCGCAGCACAGACGCACGGCGCAGAGCCTGATTGGCGAAGCCGAGCAGCGTCGCATCGCTGAAGCGTTGCGGCGAGTTCACGTCTTGGATGATGCGGCGAACCTCAGTTACGACAGCAGAGAGTTTCATGATTACAGACCTCTTGAAGCCTCAAGGTTCAAATCCTCATTGGTCAGGATTGGAGCCTCGGGGATAGTATCCGTTGTCAACGACATCTTGGCCTTGCGACCTTTTTGTTTCTCAGGTACGAACTTCTCGGGGAAGGCTTCCTGTTCGGTCACCTCAACACAGTCGGGGTTCTCAGCAAGAATATCGTTCCAACGATAGATAGTACCGGCTTTGTCACGTAGAAATCGCATGTCTTCTCCTTACCACTTAACCTTGTCAGCCCAGTATGCTGCGCTCATTTTACCCTTGGCGATGTTCTTCGCATGTCGGGCTTTGAACGCCTCGTTACGTGCCGACCCATCAGGGCTACCCTTCACACCTTGCTGTCCAAAACGAATCGTCTTGACCTCGCTACCGACTTTTGCCACAACTACGTGGCTCTTGGTTGGGTGGCTCGGAGTGCGCTTGGGTTGATTGAATCCGGATACACCGGCTCGCTCTAGGCGGGGGTCTTTTGCCATGATGTTCTCCTCAACATAAATGAGGGGGCCGAAGCCCCCTCACCGATTAGGCCAGCGTAATCACGCCTTGGGCCAGAGCTTCAGGTTTGACAACCTTGTAGCCATACACTTGCAGACCACGGACGATGTTGCCGAAGGTGGTCTCAGAGCGGATGGTTTCCATGTTGGTCATCTGCGAAGCGAAGGTCAGACCCATCTTGTGACCGGCCACGATGCTGAACTCGCCGCTGGCGGAGTACAGGTTGTGGGACATGTACACGGTGAAGCGGTCGATCATGCCCAGACGGCCATTGCGGATGACAGACATGCTGTCGCCGGTGATGGACGCATCCTTCAGGTCAGACTTCTTAATCATGCCAGCCATCTTGGCGGGGATGACGAGGAAGCGATCACCTTCGGGGGCGTTGGCTTCGTCCAGAACGGTGCCCATGTCAACGATGAAGTCCAACACGTTGGTCTTGGTCACAGCGAAGGGGGTACCGGTCACGCCGAGGTTGATGTTGCCAGAGATGCGACCAGCGGTAGCACCCTTGTTGACGGCAGAGATACCGGGCAACATGTCGGTCAGCACGCGCTGGTCGATCTTGATCTTCATCTTCTCAGATGCGTCTTTCGACCAAGCGTCCATCAGGTTGACATCGGACTGAACCTTGTCCACATCGTCTTCAACAGCAGCGAAGTATTCGCCTTTGTCGATGAGCAGTTGCAGCTTGGGTTTGTCAGGGTTCTCGACCTGAAGGGTCATACCCTTCTGGTAGGTGCGGATGGTCAGTTCAGGAGTGGTACGGATGTTGACCGTATCACCGAACGAACGAATCTCACCTTCGTAGTCGGTGTTCGAGATTGCTGCGAGCACGGTGGCGTCGTAGAAGTTCTCGATCAGTTTGCCCGACCAGATTTCGGGGATGAAGTTACCGCTGTAATCAACGGTACGGGGGGAAGCGACGGGAAAGCTCATGGTATAGCTCCTTCAATTAAGCGTTTGCGACGATGCGACCTTCGCGCTGTGCGGCGAAGATGTCGCGTTCAGTTCGGTCACGCTCTGCCTCGCGGCCCTTGTACGCACCCTGACGCACATCCGCGAAGAACTTTTTAATGTCCTCGGGGGTGTAGGTCTTGGCGCTAGAGCCTGCTGGTGCACCAGTGCTCCGGCCTTTGCCGGGGGAAACTTGGCGCTCCAACTCAGAAGCAGATGCTTGCCGATTGGTGTTTTGGGCAACATTAGAACGACCATTCATCTCATTCCAAATGCTGAAGAAGTTGGCGACTCGGTCCACATCCAAGTTACGCTGGGCGTCTTCGAGGATAGTCTGACGGCTGATACCGGACAGCGGATCAATAGCGAGCAGCCACTCTTGGAAAGCAGCGTCGTCATTGGTTTGTCGCCAGTTCGGAACCGTGCGAGTCAGTTCACCCCAGAAGTGTTGCTCGGCAGACGCAGACTGGCGGCTCGTCAAGTTCTGAACTTGAGGAACGACGTTCGACTGAATCTGTGCCATGAGGTTCTTCAAGGCTGCAATCTCTTGCGCCACGGGGATCAACTCCTCGCGGGATACCTTGCGCATCATGTCAATCGACTCACCATACTCGTTGCGGTCTTGCTCCGTCACCAACGATTCCGTCGGTAGGCGGGGATCAACTTTGCGAGTCTGTGCAGCCGACATGGTTGCCAGCAACTGCTCCATTTGCTGCACTCGACCAGTCAGTTCCCGGTTCTGCGTGTGCAGTCGTGGAACCTCGGCGTTGTACATGCCTTGGAGGGTTCGCCATTTCTGAGCGTAAGTCTCAGAGTTCGGGTCATCTTCATCACTCGTACCACCCGATGTATGCCCATCGGCGGGTAGTTGAGCAGCAGGATTTGCAACAGAAGGATCACTGTCGGCTGGTGCAGGATTTGCAGAAGCATCATCAGCGGGGGGTGTACCACCATCGGCGGGCGTACCGCCATTACCACCCTCACCATTGAGTTGCTTGTACAGGTCTTGGACTGCCTCAGTCTGTCTGCGAATTTGCTCTGGAAGTGCCATGATAAAACGCTCCTATCGGTGTGCGTATGAAGGGGCTGCGTTACGCTTTGCCCACTTGAGATTCAAGGGCTTCTTTGATGAACTTGGTGAGTTCACCCAACACTTGGCAGCGCCCTTGTAGAACTGCCACGTTGTTTCCCGCCAGTGGTAGACGCTCAAGCTCAAGACGGTATGACTCCTCCAGCCACGCTGCAACATCGCTGTTGTGGCGGGCCAGCTTTGCCAGACCGTGCATCACTCGTTCGTCGGGTCGGATCATGCCGCCCTCCCGCTGACGCGATTGCTGACTGTGTTCGCTTCCATCCCACCTTTGGGTGAGCCGTCAGGCTGGGTTGGCGTACCGCTCTCGGGCTGCTGTTGAGCAGCCAAAGTAGCAGCGGCCTGCGCTTGTGCGCGACCCATAATGGCGGCTTTCTCCCGAGATGGGATGATGTCGTCCACAGGCATTTGTAGGCTCTTTGCGATCTCGCGCAGGATTGCTGCGCGGCCATCCTTGCCAAGAATCTCGGCGTCGATGGGGTTGGCGGTCGCATTGAGAAACTCGATTCGGCGCACGTTGGTCGTCTCTTTGACGGCCAAGTTGATCGCGCCACGGGCCATGATCTGTGCATCGCCCTTGATGCTCTCATCCTCGTCGTAGCGCATGTTGTACACAAACTGGCGCTGGACGATGGGTTTGATGACATCTGCGTCGATGTGGCCCACCACTTGGCGGATACCCTTACCGGCAGCGCCCATCAGCATGGACAGGCCAGACGACGTGCGGCCAGCGCCCTGAACATTCAGGTCACCGTACAGGTACGCCGGGATACCGGAGTGCTCGTCGGCCAAACGAGAGAACTTCTCGTACACGGCCATCAGCGTGGTGGAGTTATCGTCAGGCTGCGTGAAGCGCACAGCAGGCGACGACGAACCCATCGGGTCGTTGGTGACCTGCCAAATCTTCCATGGGTGCATCTGAGTGATGTCCTCGTTGGGAGGAATACGCTCAAGGTTGACCTCGACCTGCGGGCCAGAGGCAATGCCCATGTTGTTGACCAGCGCACGCGCAGAGGCGTTGCACACGTCTTGGATGTCTTCGATGATCTCGGGAATACCCTTACCCCAGAACGCGCCGGGGCACTTGATGAACGAAGTCTTGGCGTACGGCTTCTCGCCCAGTGGGTCGTAGTTGAGCACAGCCTTGATGACTAGGTTGCCAATCAGCCACACGTTGGCGTCGTACTCCTGCGCTTCGTCGGGCACCTCGGACTCGTCCAAGCCCCACTCGATCAGCATCTTGCCGGAGACTTTGCCCCAGAACTCCAGAGCGTTGAAGATTTCTGTGGGACGGTTGAACGAGTAGAACTTGCGCTCCTGCTCGTTCTTCTGAAGCTCCACGTCCTCGCTGAACCATGATGGGCCAGAGCCATTGGAAAGGATCGAACGGATGGCATCCTCGTCATAGCCCGGAACGCCGATCAGGTCGGACAACTCCATGCGGGTCAGAGGATGGTGCTCGAACAGGTAGCCGTCGTTGATGTCCGTGATACCCGGCTCGGGGTAAATGCGGAATGGATCGACCCGCTCAAACTCGGGCGCAAGGCGCTCGATGGGTTTGGCGACGGTCTTGCCTGTGTTCGGGTCGGTCTCCCAGCCCAAGGCACGCTGGCGGCGTACCACCGGGCCTTTGACAACAGCCGCAGGGTAGGTAGCCAGATCGGTGATGAAGTCGTTGAACGACTCAGCCCAGCCGCCTTGGGCGAACTGATCCTGAATCTTGAGCTTCATCTTGTCGCTGCGGTACTGGGCTTCACGCAGGATTTTGAACCGGTAGTCCTGACTCACGGTCTCCTTGATCTCGGCCATCTGCTCCGGTGTCGGAGCCTGCTGGTTCTTCTGGATCATGTCCAACACAATGTTGGCGAAGATGTCCTGAATGTCCTTGGTCTGCTTGGGAGACAAGTCGGGGATCGGCGTGGCCTGAATATCCCACGGGGGTGTACCGGTGTCGAGCAAAATGTCCCGCAGCCAAGACTCGGCAGCGCGGCACTTCACCTCAGTAATCATCATGTAGATGTCAGAGCCGCCTTGGCTCTTGATGGCACGCAGCTTGTCGGCCTCGTACTCGCCGTTGCGCTGGCGCATGGCACGCAGCATCTTCTGCTCAATGGGGCGCTTGGCCTGCTGGGCAACATCCCAGCACATGCGCAAATGCGCAGCAAGGCCCAACAGCATCGGTTGAGCCTGTCGCTCTGCAAGTGCCTTGGCAGCAACTGCCTCTTGCTCTTGCTTCATGAGTGTCGTGTTATCCACGACGCGAAGGAATGACAAACCTGCCATGTCAGTAGCATCCTAGACCGCGACCGTAGTCGTCTTCTTTCTCAGGCTTTTTGGACGTGGCGCGTTCACGCTTTTCCATCATATCCTTGAGCCGCATCGGGGGTGGCGTCCACTCGCGTGGAGCAGGGTACTCCATGGGCTTACCGGCCATGCCGCTGGTATCCATCTTCGGATTCTCCGAGATGATCTCGTATGCTTTGCCGGGTTTTTTGGTCGCCATGGAAGCCTCCTGTTACCACCATACCACATATTGTGCTATGGAACTGGGAAGAAGTATACACGTTACGCAACAGAAAAAAAGCCCCCAAGGCAGGGACGCTCTTGGGGGTAAGCCCTCTGGAGAATGAAGGGAGGTGACAACTGACAACCTATGGTAGCGTACGCGGAGCGTCATGTCCACCCAAGCGCGGAGACTGTGCGCACATCCCGGCGCTGGGCCAGACGGGCACCTTCACCTGCGGTCGCAATGTGCAGCATCAGGTACTGGAGGGCTTCGGCCACGTGGGACGACTTGTTCTTCTCGATCTCACCGTCACCCTTGGCCTTGTAGCGGTAGCCCCCCATCATCGCCGCCTTCAACTGCGTGCACCGGGGGTCAACGATGAACGCCGGGTCGCCATCCACTTGCCGCATCAGGTAGTCATCCACTGCGTTCAGGCGTGCCGAGACGTTGTTGGTCTTGGCTGGCATCACTTTGAACCCTTCGGCCTTGATGATGTCCACCGCGCTGCGCTCGTCCGTCTGCGCCCGCTGGATGCCCGCCGGGTCAGTGACGATGATGACCGGCGCACCGGGGAAGCGTTCGTAGAGCATGGGTTTGAGCACTGTGCGGATGAACCGCTGCACGCCCATGTCGAAGCTCACCGCCTCTGCCAGTATCAGCGCCCGACCACGAGGGTCTTGCTGGCCGATAACGGCTGCGGGCGTAAGGCCCAAGTCCATGCCAATGACGATGGGTCGCACCCCGTTGACGATGGGACGAAGCTGCTGCTTGCCCATGTGGTAGTCAGGGCGAAAGTATTTGTAGACCGGCATACCCGCCGAAGACAGTCCATAGTCACCGTCAATGTAGACACGGACGTATTCTTCGCTGCGGCCTTGGGTGTCGTAGTACCCATCTGGCAAGTTCTCCACGTTCTCGGCAAACGCACTGCGACCACTGGGCTGCTTGAACACATCCCAGCCGTTGATGTTGGGCGACACGCCATCCTTGGGGTCAAGCCCCTCCATCTGGTAGTACCACCACGTGTCCATGGTCGGCGGGTTGGTATCGCCCCACATCCCATGCCACGTCGGGCCTCCGTCTTTGGCCGAGGGGAAACGTCCAACACGTTTGGACATGGCGTCCACGATGTCGGGGTGAATGTCGCGGCACTCGTTGAACCACGCGAAGGTCAATTCGAGCGAGTTCAGGTTGGCAACGTCATCGGCATCGTCCAATGCGCGGAACATAATCTCGCACTCGACATCCCCAACTGAGAAGAAGTATGTCTTTGTTGTACGCATGTACTGCCCGCACTGGCCCGGTGGGAACCAGTCGAGGAACGTCTTGATCGTGGTGTCTTGCAACTGCCGTGCGGTTTCACGAACGATGGCCGCACGAGTGCGCCGCTTGCCTGTTGCATCCACGTGCTGCATCGAAGCACGCCGCACGATCTCGAAGCTGGAGGTCACGGACTTACCCGAACCCACTGGCCCCATCAGCACGCGCATCTTGGCGTCCGACTCCATGAACTTCTTGCCGGTTGGGGGCGGCGTGTAGTTGATGTCAAGCGCCATGAGCTACCCCCGGCTGGTTGACCAGCATGATGGTGAACTCCCGCCCATGCTTTTTGCTGCGGGTGATCTTGGTCTGGTAGGACAGCGCAGCCCGGTTGAGCGCGTTCTCCACTGCCACCGCCTCTGTTGCAGTGCGCACCTTCGTGGCCCGAAAGCCATTGAAGTCCTGTGTGAATAGCTCAGTGATGTTCGATGGCAGTTGCATCGTCGGCCTCAATCGTTGTTGCTTCAATGGTACGTGCGTCTCGGGGGTCGTTGCCAAGGTTGATGGTGATCTTCACGCCACCGGAGTTGTTGTCCTGTGGGCCAGCATCCTTGGGTTCCAGACCAGCCCACTTGACTGTGGACTTGATGAGGTCGGCTTTGACCGCTGGGGAGACTGCCGGATCGTGGATGAGTAGCCACGAGGTTGTGAGCAGTTCCTCAGCTTGCGCACGTGCTTTGAGCTTGAACGTCAGACCTTTGTCTCGCACCTCGTTGCGGTAACCCTCGACCTTCTTGAGAAATACCGGGTCGGCGTTGAACGCAACGATGTCGTTGGCTGTGATCTTGTGACGTGCCATGACCTCTTGCAACGTCTCTCCACTGCCTTCAAGGGTCAGGGCTACGTCGAACGCAAGTCGGTCATTCCACTTCGTGTGATTGAGAGGGAGGTTGTCCATGGGCGCAGTGTAGCACCTTGGGTTACGGGGGTGTCAATAGTCCCGCTTACGATTATGCGGGGGCTGTGTTGATGCTCGTTGAGTAGCCCAGCCCGATTCATACAGAGTTTACAGAACTTATCGCCGGAGCGTAACTTTACACGTTCCTTTTTTGGGGTCTTGGTTTAAGGGGTTTACTACAACTACCGGGGGCCTCGAAATTTCCAGTCCATGTGCCCCCCCCCACCTACGTACGCGCACGCGCATCATGCGCACGCCTGCGTCACATGCGCACGCGCATTGGCCCCGGCAACTTGACACTTTCGTCAAGCTCTGCCAGTCTGAATGTGTCGATGCAGTGATCGCACTGCAAAGACTTCAAAGCTCTTTAACAATTCATAGCTGTCCCCTCGCCTGACGGCCTACGTTTAGAAGGTCGCATTCCGCCACCGGATGTGGGCCGTCACTTAGGAGATAGCTATGTCTGCAAAGACTTTTGAGGGTTCCGTGTCCATCGTCAAGAACACCAAGGGTGAGATCGCTCTCAAGCGTGACCCCGAAGGCCAGTTCAACGCTGCGAACGCTGGCGAGTGCCACCAGAAACTGGTGGAGCTTTCCAAGAAGCTCAAGGCACCGGTGAACAAGTATTCCATGTTCATCGCTGACGGCGGCACAGAACCGGTCATGCTGGCCAATCGTTTCGGTAACCCCTACATCGCCCTGCTCCCCAAGCGTGACGGTGTGACGGCAAAGCGTAACGCAGTGACCAAGCTGGCCTAACGAGAAACCCGGAGCGCAAGCTCCGGGTATTCCCTAACATTGGAGAACCAAATGAGTGACGACGCAAAAGCCATCATTGGCGCAATCATCTTCGCACCGGTCATGTACTTCCTACTGATCGTGGTGATGTCCTTCTAACCAAGCCCGCCGCAAGGCGGGTTTTCTTTTGTCTGCTGGCGCAGGCAGACGGTACAGGTTTACAGGAGGGGGCTTGCCCTTTTTTCTGTGTCTTACAGACACCATACGTCGGGGGTTTATACGTCAGACCTCGGCGTTACCGTACAACTTTACAGTGGGGGGATACAGCTTTACATGTAAAGTGTCAAGTTAGCTGTAACCTGACACAATCTACGAATCCCTCCAAACAATCTAAAAATACTATACGCCGCACCCTCCGAGCTACCTTACACACTTTACACATTTGGAAGTGTCAAGTTAGCGAAAAGTCCAATGAAATCAACCACTTACGCCAATTTACCATGGAGCTAAAAGCCTGTAAACAATATAGATAATCTAGAAAATCTATGAAATATATGTATATACCCTTCCCTACGAGGCCAACTTCACGCTTTTCATATTATGACATGCACACTCCTCAACTTTTTTCACCGACATTATTCCCCAAAACGTAGATTATTTAGATTGTGCACTGCAACAATCCTTTAAAATCAAGCACTTACGACAATCTATTTCCCATAACTTGACACTACCTTTCGTAGATTGTTTACACCAATTCGTAGATTGTTTACACGCGCCAAGCCCCCTTTAACTTTACTTTACAGCCCTTTTCCTAGAAAACATGGCGCAACTTGACGCTTCGCCGCCGGTCGGCGAGACTGGCTGGGCCTCGGTGCTGGGCTTTATACAGCATTACAACAACCTCTAAGGAGCCTATCATGGCAAAGATTTATCAAGGTCAAGTTTCTGTTTACACCAACTCCAACAATCAACTGATTGTCAAGGCCGATGTGGAAGGCAAGTTCAGCCATGCCAATGTCGCTGAACTTTACAAGACTATGTTGACACTCAGCAAGAAACACAAGATGGAAGTTCGAGTGTTCAAGCCAGAGTCTGAGACATCCAAATGCGACACTCCACTGCTCATGGCAGATCGTTGGGGTAAACCTTACATCGCTCTGCTCCCAGAACGCAAAGCTCCCGGTGCTCTGTCCACTACCAAACCTGCTGTTCAGAAGCTGGCTTAAACAACGACAACCACCAAGGAGTATCACCATGAACACCACAACAACCACACCGGTTCAACAACTACCTTACATCGCTCCGAAACGCCGCCGCTCCGAACCTTCCCGGTTCGTTGTCAAGTGGATCGTGGAAGACACCATGTACTTCCAATGGTTCAAACGTGACAGTTCGGCCTGTGCTTTCTGCCAGAAGTTGCAGAGTGCCGGTCTCAACGCCAGAGTCCTGATGAAGTAACAGACAGCTTGGCTTACAGCCCATCACGGTGGGCTGTGGGATGCGCTGTTGCATCACAACAGATTGGAGCTTACGCTATGAAGATTGCCAACAAGAACGCCAGACAGTACGTTCAGAACCTCCATCCCTTCCAAGGGAGCAACATGTTTGCCACGTTCAGGACGCAGAACAATGCCGATGGAACCAATGGCCCTGACATGTGGTACGTGGTTTACAGCTATGGATACCACTTCCCGATGTACATCCATGCCAATGGCAAGTGGTTTGCCAACGAAGACAGGTTCAGCCGCACTACCACACGGCACCAGTCTCAAGCCAGACCCGTGACTGACGGCACTCAACTCAACTGGTTGTCCACTGAGTGGATGAAGCGACTGGCTGCTGGGGGCTTTCAAGCCATTGCCAAAGAGCGTGTCATCCATGGAGTTGCATGATGTTCACCAAAGCACAAGAAGCCCTGATTGAAAAGCATCGGGACATCAACACCGACCACGACTGGTGGGAGAGCACCACTGAGTCGTTCAAGGAAGACATGGCCCTCATCGGTATCGAGGTGGAGAAGACCTACTTCTCTGGCTTCTGGTCTCAGGGGGATGGTGCCTGCTTTGAGGGACGTGTCTCTGACTGGCCTTTGTTCCTTGCATCCATCGGCAGGGCTGACAACCTCGTGCTGGTTGAGTTCCTGACCTACGACTGGAAGTTCAGCGTGTCCCACTCAGGACACTACTACCACGAGAACTGCACCCACTTCAGTGGTGACTGCCCCATTCCAGATGACTACTCCGACGACTACTTCATCAGGATGTATGCGCCACTTGAGTACAGCGAGTTCAGAGCAGCAGCTTGGCTTGCGGTACTCAGGGCTGTGGACTTCACCGCACTACGCCAGACCATGGTGGACAACTTCAAAGACCACATGAGGGGGTTGTACAAGCGACTCGAAGCTGAGTATGAGTACCTCACCTGTGACGATGTGGTGTGGGAGTCCATCGTAGCCAACGAGCTTGACCAAGACATTGACGAGGAGATTGATGCATGAGAGTGATCTGTCGCTGTGGGGATGATGTCCCTACCAAACGTGCTGCACTGGGGTACAGGACTTGCCTGCCCTGCGGTGACAAACAAGCTAAAGGGGTGCGACACACTGTGGCCCCGCTCAACAAGTCCAACTACATGCTGTTCACTGACCCTGAACTGCTCAAACAACTCAACCCAAAGAGGACATCATGAAACCCAAGTACATCAGACCGTTCGGTAAGCCCATCAGAGACCCATGGTGGAAGGTGTTGCTGCGCGGCATCCTGACCACTGTCATTACCGTTGGGGTGGCAATGCTCATGGCATCCATCGTCATCGAGTGGATGGTGGGCTGTGGCGAGACCTACACCGACTCCAAAGGAGAACGACATGCCAACCAGTGCGTGTTTATCAAGCCCTGAGCTACGGCTTTACTGCCTGCGCTATGGCAAGTACGGCCCCAAGGTGCGAGACACCAAGGGGTTCATCATCTATTTCGACGACAAGGAGAGTGCCAAACGACAACGCAACGAGTTAAACACCGGGCTTGACAAGCCCATCTTCGTGGTATCCCACGGCCCCGACCATATCCCCAAATCCGAAAGGACATAAATCATGCGAGCCACTCTGTTGAAAGACACCATCAAGTCTTTGTTCCCCATCACCCGTACCCTGTCCATTGAGGGTGCTCCCGGTGGTGGCAAGACAACCATCGTCCACGAGGTTGCTGCTGAACTTGACATCCCCTGCATCGAACGTCACATGCCCACCATGCTAGTGGAAGACTTCGGTATCCTGTTCCCTGACAGTGAAGACAAGCTCCACTACAAGTTGCCTGACTGGTTCCCGGTCAAGGGTAAAGCCCCAGAGCGTGGCATCCTGCTGTTCGATGACCGCAACCAAGCTGGCCCTGACCTCCAGAAAGTGCTTGCCAACATCTGCCAAGCCCGGACTTTGCATGGTACCCCGATGCCAGACGGCTGGATGGTAGTGTCCACCGGTAACCGACAGTCTGACCGTGCTGGTGCCAACCGAGTGCTGTCCCATCTGCGTAACCGTGAGACAGTGTTGGAGTTGGAAACCCACCTCGATGACTGGACTGCATGGGCCATCCAGAACAACGTCAAGCCAGAAGTCATCAGCTTCATTCGCTTTCGTCCCAACTTGTTGCACGACTTCGATCCTCAGCGTGACCAGAACGCCACTCCCCGAGCATGGGTTGATGGTGTGAGTGATGTGCTCGGGACTGTCCCTGCTGAGGCTGAGTTCGAGTGCTTCAAAGGTGCTGTCGGTGAGGGTGCTGCTGCTGAGTTCGTTGGGTTCGTTCGCATCTTCCGCAAGTTGCCCAACCCTGACGCCATCTTGCTCAACCCACTGACTGCTGACGTTCCCCAAGACCCGGCCACTCTCTACGCTCTGTCTGGTGCACTGGCACAACGAGCTACCGAGTCCAACTTTGAACGTGTTGCACAGTACAGCGAGCGTATGCCTCCCGAGTTCAGTGTGCTGACAGTGAGCTATGCCTGCCGCCGTGACCCTGACTTGGCTAACACCCAAGCGTTTACGAAGTGGAGTATCGGCCACCAAGATGTCCTCTTTTGAAATATGTGATATTATGAGTATCGTCCAGTTTAACAGGAGATAGTCATGGGGTATGAGAACGTCATCGCATCCAACAAGGCCCGTGCCAAGCATGGCATGTACCGCACTCGTGTGTATCGGCAGTGGCAGCAGATGATCCAACGCTGCTACAACCCGAGCGCCAGTCGGTACCAACGCTATGGTGGGCGAGGGGTCACTGTCTGTGATCGGTGGCGTCTCTCATTCGATGCGTTCTATACCGACATGGGTGATCCACCTGATGGGACATCCATCGACCGCATTGACAACGACCGTGGGTATGAACCGGGCAACTGTCGATGGGCTACGTCACAGGAACAGGCCAACAACAGACACACCAACGTGTTGATAGAGCATGACGGGGTATCTAGAACCATTGCTGAATGGGCACGACATCTCGGGTTGCCGTACCACTGGGTCAAACACCGGCACATCAGAGGGTACAAACCTCCCGAGTTGTTCAGCCCCGAGCACCTGCCGTATCGCAAAGCGAAGACATACACATACCAAGGAAAGGAAGTGACGATGAAAGAACTCTCAGTGCTGACTGGCACAAAACTTCAGACGCTGTATGCCCGGTTGTATGCCGGGAAGCCGCTGTTCTGACATGGACTACCTCGGATGGGTTGACGACCTGCGACTTCGTGGGTTGATTTCCCTCACAGATAGGCAAGGCATTGCTCACATGCTTAGAAGTGAAAGACCTTCGGCAAGGGCACAAGGGCTTGCCTTCTGCAACCGCATGAAACAGGAACACCCAGACCTGTGGATTGCATACCGCGCCAAGCGGCGCATCTTTTCAGGAGTTACAGAATGAATCTCAACGACCGTGCACTGCTTGTGCAACTCAACGTGTCCCAGTGGACTGCCCGCAAGTATGACAAGCGAGCTACCAACGAGGTGATCTCAGCGCATGGCACCATCCAAGCTGCTGGCCGCTTCAACAAGTCGCTGCTTCCCATGAACGACATGCTGGACAACATCCACAAGAAGACGACCTTCATCCGCACCAAATACTACGACAACACCCTGCCGTGGGGTATGGATGGCACCATGATGCTGCCCACCAGCAACTACCTCAACTTCATGTCCGACTTCCGCAAGGAGAAGGGTGAGTGGGAGTACCTTGTCGGTGAGTTCATTGGCAACTACGACCAGATGAAGCTCGATGCACAGCGTATCCTTGGTTCACTGTACGACCACGCTGACTACCCCACTGCCTCTGAGTTGCGGCGCAAGTTCAGCATGGACATGGCTGTGTTCCCGGTACCGAGTTCGGACTTCCGTGTGAGCATCGGCTCTGAAGAACTGTCTCGCATCCAGCAAGATGTTGAGAGACGTGTGAAGGAGGCAGAGCAAACAGCACTGAAGGATGTTTGGCAGCGGCTGTTTGATCGGGTCAAGCACATGGCTGAGAAGCTGGCTGATCCCAAGGCCATCTTCCGTGACTCCATGGTGGAGAACGCTCGGGAAATCTGTGGCCTGTTGCCGAGACTCAACTTCAGCGATGACCCCAACTTGGAAGCTATGCGTCAGCAAGTGGAGGCATCCTTGCTGAAACACCCCGAAGCATTGCGCAACGACCCAGACCTGCGCCGTGATACTGCCGCCGAAGCGAAGGCCATCATGGACAAGATGGGTGCCTTCATGGGAGCACTGTGATGAACAAGGAGGACATCTTTGATGCTGATGGCGCTGCTATACAAGCAGCGTATGACCTGATCCAAGTGATTCTGAAGACCGATCCCGGCGTATACGACGACATCGCTGGGCCTGTCCTGTTGCTGCTACGGCAGCGACTGGGTAGTTCATGGCGCAACGTACCCAAGAAACGCAAACCAAGGAGTGTGAAATGACAACTGCAACCATTGACACCAAGCGTGTCCAAACCAAGCTGGCTAAGGCCAAGACTGCGCTCATCCTTGAGCATCCGTTCGTGGGTACCATCGCACTGAACATGCCGTTCGAGTTGGACGACAGTGTTAAGACAGCGGCGACCAACGGTAAGCGCATCAAGTTCAACCCTCAGTTTGTCAGTGAGTTGACTGACGAGGAGGTCAAGTTCCTTGTAGCACACGAGTGCTTCCACCCCATGCTTGAGCACAACTTCCGGCGTGGTGAACGACAGCACAAGAAGTGGAACGTGGCCGCTGACTATGTAATCAACAAGCTGTTGGTGGATGAGGGTATCGGCAAGATGCCCAAGGTCGGACTGCACGACAACAACATCTACAACGCAGGCCACGGCACCAGCGAGGGTATCTACAACATCCTGCCTGACATGCCAGACGATGGCTCTGGCCCCGGTGATCCGGGCAACTCACTCGATGACTGTGAAGACGGTGAGGGTAGCCCTGCCGAGCAAGCACAGCAGCAGGCTGAGTGGAAAGTCAAGGTCGCTCAAGCTGCGCAGTCTGCCAAGATGATGGGCAAGATGAGCCAGAACATGCAACGCTTTGTCAACGAGGTGCTGCAACCCAAGGTTGATTGGCGTGATGTACTGCAACGCTTTCTCGTCAAGTGCCGCAACGACAGCCGCTCATTCGCTCGGTTCAATCGCCGCTTCATCTCACAAGGACTGTACCTGCCCAGTGTGGATGGCGAGGTGATGGGTGAGGTGTGCTTCGCAGTGGACTGCTCCGGCTCCATTGACCAGCACACGATCAACCAGTTCGCCGCTGAGATCGCCAAGGTCAAGGATGACCTTCTGCCAGTACGTATCCACGTGTTGTACTTCGACAGCGAGGTCAGTCACGTTGAGAGCTACGCTCCCGAGGAGGAGTTGGACATCAAGCCCCATGGCGGTGGCGGTACTGACTTCGCTCCGGTGTTCACCAAGATTGCCGAGCTTGGCATCGAGCCTGTTGCCATCGTGTTCCTCACTGACCTGTGCTGCTCATCGTTCGGTGACCAGCCTGATGCACCTGTGCTGTGGGTAACCACTGACCGTGGTCGTGCCCCGTTCGGTGAGATCGTGGAGATGGGAGACTGACGTGGCCCTCATCAACATTGGGCTTGCCTATCGAGCGTTTGATGGTGCCCCTGATCTACCGCAGGGGTATCACTTCGAGCAGATACGCAAGACACCCAACGGTGTACGTGTTGACGTGCATTACAGAGGTGCCCGCATCTTTGAGATCGCTGCTGAGTCACACTACTCGTTTGAGTATGACGACCCAGTGGGTACCCGGTACGCTGCCCGAGTGGTGCACGACAACAACCCGAGGAGACGGGCGTTCAACCAACCCGGTACATGGGTCGAGTACCCAGACATCACATCGCTGATCCAAGCACAGCTTGCAAGGCACAGGATAGGAGCACAGAAATGACATGGCCTTTCCCACCACCGTCAGGCCCGGTGCCTTGGACAGCAAAGCAAGAGCGTGAGTACCAGCGCCAGCAGCGAGACAAAGCAGGAGAAGCACCGCTATGACACCATTCCAAGTAGCACGAGAGCGACTGCGCAATTTGATTAACGCATTGAGGAGATGGAAATGATTACCGTTGAGTACGACACACTCACATCCATGCTGGAGACAGCGTACGCCATGGGCTTTGCCGCCAGTGGTGAAGGCTACAACTCTGAGTACCCATTCTCGGATGGGAACAAAGACTACGAGGATGACGAAGACTGGTGCGCCAGTCGTGACTACCATATCAGCAACTTCATCGAGCTGCTCAAGGGCATCGCAGAACAGGAGAGAAAAGCATGAGCGACAAACTTGAATATCAACCTGCCGAGTACACCCATGAGGTGATGGCTGTGGTCAAGCGACTGCATGAAGTATTGGCTGACGTGGAGTATGACGTTGGAGTCAACGCACTGATGACGATGATCGCTATCGCTGGTGCCCAGTGTGAGATGGAGCAGCAGGACTTCCTCATCACCACCGTATCCCAGATCAAACATCTGATGGATCACGCAACCGTATCGCAACACTCTATCCAGTAAGGAGAACACCATGGCAACAGTACGATTTTCCAAAGACCTTATCAACATGATCCAACAGAACGCTCGCAGCAAGATGCAGCCAGCAGTGGACAGAGCTAGGGCAGACAAGCTCGACAACGCATGGGGTCAGCGTATCTACGACACGTTGTTCGGTGATGTGCAGCCCATCCTGACGCAAGTACCTGCGGGTTGGCTCAATGAAACCGACAGCATGGTTATCCGGCGTATTGCTGGTGTCCACTGTGACATCACATTGACACTGACTGGCAAGATGGTGTGGCCCAAGATGGTTGCCGAGACAGAGTACGTCAAGCAGTACAACACCTACGACCCGTTCGCCATCGAGTTGAAGGAGCACTTGATATGGGGTGAGTTGGTCGCTGAGTTCCGTGACAAGCAAGCTCGTGTGACAGCAGCAGTCAACCGACAAAACGAGTTCATGACCATGGTCGCACAAGTTACTGGTGCATACACCACACTGGCACCGGCACTCAAGGCATGGCCTGCCCTGTGGGAGTTGATCCCCGAGCAGTACAAGGACAAGCACCGTGAGATCAAAGAGCGTGAGAAGAAAGAGGTGGAGTTGACCGTTGACTTGGGCAAGCTCACTGCCATGAGTGCAGCCGCAAAGTTTGGGGTGTGATGTGATCGACCCGAAGACCAAACGGGTGACGATACCTGTGTCCAAGGACATTGATCTGATCCGCGAACGCCTCAAGCGTGACACCGGTATCGAGATGAGCTACGTGCAAATCTTCAACTTCCTGATCCACTTCTACGTGGAGCGGGCCAACGAACCCAAGAGTAAATGGAGATCGCTATCGTGAGGTACATCGACGATGACAAACGACGAGAGTGGCTACGTGCACTGCGCCGGTTCAAGTACGGTATCAAGGTGCGAGCCAAGATGGGTGTGCTGCAAACTATCTGTGAACAAGTTGCAGTACAACGTAAGGGTAAACAGGTATGGGATGCGCCGCAATGGGAGCACGACAGATGGGTGACATACCTGTACACTTGCATCAAAGATAACACCCACCCACCAGAGTTACTTGAGGCGTTCGTGAAGACCGCCGAGGTGACGTTCATGACGACACACAAGCAGCCCAAGGTGGAGCGGGTACTCGATGCAGTCAACCAAGTGTGCAAGCAAAACAGCAAGGCACTCCGGCAAAAGTTCGGTGTGTTCAGGTGATAACTATGGCAGGTAACAAGAAGCCCCGCAAAAAGTACAGGCCCAAGCATGTCTTCCAAAATCCGATAGCCTTTGTGCTTGAGGGTTTCGAGAAGATCGCAGACCGCACAGACTCATACCTCACTGACCTCAAGATAAAGAACAGCATGGCGATGGCGTCACTGCTGCGTGGTACTGCCAAGAAGGAGGACATGGACACCATCGTGGCTATGTCCAACATGACCGAGGCGCTACAACAGATTGGGTTTGGTGCTGAGTACGAGGATGTGTCCACGAAGGGGCGCTTCGCTATCTACCAGATCGTGCTTCGCTCACAGAAGCATGGCAGCTTTACCCCGACAGGGCCAGAGATCACATCCCTCAACACGTTGATGGAACTACACGATGCGCAGATGGAGATCATCACGCTCAACGATCTTGACCGGGCACTAGCCCGAGCGAGAAAGATGCTGCAAAGCAAAGAGACTGTCCGCTTGCCGGACGTACCTGACCAACTCAAGTAAGGAGAATGAAATGAAAGCAGTAGCAACCAAGTCCCAGAAAGTTCGTGACTATTTCCGCAAACATATTCTTGCAACACCGTCCGAGGTGGGTAAGAAGTTCAAGTGCGCCATGCCTGTGGTGTACAAGATTCGTAAGGAAGTGCAAGCCGAGTTCATCGAGCAGAGTAATGCACCTGACCCAACGCCCGTCATCGAGAAGGGTTGGACGCTGGCTGAGTTCAAGGAAGGTGAGAAGGCACGTGACATCCAGATCGGCGGCGACCACTACAAGACCATGGGTATCGAGCCATGGGACGTGGTGGATACGTGGTCTCGTGAGCAACGCATTGGCTACTACCGAGGTGGCGCGCTGAAGTACATCATGCGTATGGGTAGCAAGGACATCTCTGCACAAGAGATCGCCAAGGGTAAGCACTACATGCAGAAACTTCTTGAGGTGCTTGAGGAGGTGGAGTGATGA
>VFQS010001146.1_pt1 | contig 25335 bp, 11 predicted proteins | sample 3512361 | NCBI WGS metagenome assembly VFQS01 (sample SAMN10412375, study PRJNA504923) | tailings metagenome | isolation source: Relicate 1 Philex TSF3 active mining | place: Philippines
TTTCATTTAAATTTTTCATGCAACTATTTTTAGAAAAAATTAAAATATTTTCATTCATTATAATTACATTTTGTAATTTTGTAATTATTGTACTAAGAATTTTATACTCTTTCTGTAAAATGTTACATTTTATAATTTCATTTTTTTTTAATATTTTTAATTCCATTTATATTATAGTCAATAAAAAAAATATTTATTTTTTACTATTTATTTATTATATATTAAAATAATTTAAAAACTTAAAAAGTATATTACATATAAATATGGAATCAAAAACAACTAGACACAAAATTATCAAAACATCTAACACCAAAAGTGAAAAACCAGATGAAAAATTAGTTTTAAAACCTGAAACTGTCGTGGAAGTTAAATCATCTAAATCCAAAAAACCAACTTCAAATAATGTAGTTGAACTTAAACAAGAAACACAACTTCAAACAACTAAGGCTCAAACAACTAAGGCTCAAACAACTAAGGCTCAAACAACTCAACCAGCTCAAACAGCTCAAACAGCTCAACCAGCTCAACCAGCTCAAGTTCAAACTACAAAGGCTACAAAATCAACAAAAGCACCAGTAGCACCAGTAGCCCAAGTTGCCCAAGTTGCCCAAGTTGCCCAAGTTGCTCAAGTAACTCCAGCAGCCCAAGTTGCCGGTAAAGCAGTTAAACCAGCCAAGGAAACAAAAGCAGCCAAAGCAGTTAAAGCAACTAAAGCTACTAAAGCTACTAAAGCTACTAAAGCTGTTGAAACTGCAAAAGTAGTTGAACCAGCAAGACAAAAAAAGGTAGCAAAATCAGAAAAGAAAGTTACTAAAATGGTAACAGAAAATGATGATAATGAAGAAACAGAAGGATCAGGAAAATTAAGATACTTTAAACTTTATTATAACAATGATATTTGTGGTAGATATTGTGGTAAAAAACCCAAACAAGCCGCAAATAAAGCATTTTCATCAATTATAAAAGAAATGAAAAAAACAGATAAAAAAGAAGGAACTAATGTAGATATATCCTTTAGTATTAGAGAATGTACAAGAAATAGTTCACATAAAGAATATAATTATGTAGGTAAAAGATTAGTTTTATCAAATCCTGTAAAAGTTCAAATTGAAAATGAAGATGGAAGTACAAAAGAAATCGTATATAAATTTCACAATGAATTAAAAAAGGCACCAAAAGTTCCAAAAGCTTAAATAAAATTTTTTGAAATAATAATTATAATTTATATAAATTATATAAATTATATAAATTAAATAATTATAAAAATAAATAAATTTTAATATATTAATTATATTAATTATGTTAAATACAAAATCATTAATTAAAAAAAAAGCAATTAAAAATATTATAATTGAAGAAGAAAATATAAAAGTAGATGAAGATATAAATAAAAGAATAATAGATGAACGTAATAATACATATAATGAACTTACAATAAATGATAAAACAGATACTACAGAAAATATTGATGAACCTAAAAAAAATTTATTAATTGATAAACCATCACAGAAATTTTTATTGAATAATAATTTTATAGAAAATAATAAAATAGAATTAGATACAACAAATAATAATGTAATATGGGATGATAGGAGCAATAGTTATATAATTTATGATAGTAATAACGATGTGAGAACAATAACAAATGAAGAGATAATAAATTATATATTAAATAATAAAACAAATGAAAATATTAAAAAATATATTTTTAGTATAAATTTTAATCAAATGAATAATCAATATGAATACAATTTTATTATTTCAAAATTTACTGAAAACATAGATATAATGATAAAATTAATAAATTTTATTGGAGACAGCATAAATAATTATGAAAATATTGACAGTGTATCAGAAGATAATATTGATAAATTAATGATAATTTATTATCAAATAATAATTTTTATGTTTAAAAATATACTACAAACACAAAAATATGATATTGTTAAATTATCAAAATATTCATCATATTTATGTTATAAATATTCTACTATGATATTAAAAAAAATTACAAAAATTGATGAAAATAATAATAATATTAAAAATACTTTAGAAAATTTACTGATAATAAAAAATAATTTATCTTTGCAATTAAATAATATTTATGATTTAATAAATAAAGACGAAATTAGTATAGATAACTTAAATAATGAAAATAATAATATAAATGATGAAGAATATACTTCTTCAGAAAATAATTCTGAAATAACAAATAATTCATTAAAAAAATATAAACTTACTAATAGTGAAAAAAATTTTAGTATAAATAAATTAATTAATTTATTTACAGAAGATGATAATAATAATAGTTCAGATGTTAATAATTATCAGGAAATTGAGATAATATCTGATAATAATATTGTAAATAATAACAATTCAGAAAGTAATAAACAAGAAAGTGATAATAATTTAACATCCTATATATCAAATAATGATACTGTATCAGAAAATTTATATCAATTTGCTGAAATTAATAATAATTTAAAAAAAACAAGTAATACACATTCTAAAACTGAGTTATCATATAATTTAAATAGTGCTTTAAAAAATTCTAAATTAATAGAAATGAATTTATAAAAAAATATATATTTATTATTTATTATGGATAACAATACTTTAAATGAAATTAAAAGTTTATTACAAAAAATAGATTTATTAGAAATAAAATTAAGTGAGGTAAATAAAAAAAATAAAGAAAATATTTCAATTTATAAAGAAAATTTATATATTATCAATGATTTATATCATAATTTATGTCAAAAAATTTATAATAAATAAAATATATTATACATATAATATATATTATAATGGATTTAGACAAATATAAAGTTAAATATTTAAAATATAAAAATAAATATTATAGTCTTAAAAATCAAATTGGTGGCAATGAATGGAATATATTATGCAAAATGCCTATTATTTTTTATGATATTAGTCCAGATAATAAATATATAATAACTATCCATCAACATGATATTAATATTTGGAATATTAATACATATACTTTATATGCTGAATTTCATATAGATAACATAACATTTTATAATAAGGAAATATTAACTCATCAAAAATACACTCTTAGAAACTCTTATAAAATATTTGATAGTTCTGCATATTCATGGAGTCCAAATGGTCAATATTTTGCTGTATCAGGTAATAATTACGATTATACTATACGTGAAGATGAAAGTTTGTCCAATAAACAAACTGCAGATGAAATTATTATAATAGATTGTATAAAAAAAGAAGTAATAAAAAGATATAAATCAGATGAATTAGTTCAAGAGAGTAATGTTATAAATTTAATAAAGTGGAACAATACTTCAACAGAATTATGTTCTATATCATTTATAGAACAAAAGTTAACAATATGGAATATAATTAATGATGAAACAAATATAATAATTGATGATAGCACATCTTTCAATGAAACTAGAATAAGTGTAAATGATGATTTTAGTTTAATTATGCAAATAAAAAAAGGGTTTACAAATAAACTATTATTAATAAAAGATTTAGATTATAAAAATATTTACACTATTAATTTTTATAGTAGCGAAATTAATGATAGTTATTTTCATAACTCTGATAAAAATATAATTTTTGTAGTCACTGAATATAATTCAATAATAACAATAAATAAATATGATTTATTCTTTTTTCTAAATAAAACTGAAAAAAAACCAAGATTAATTTTTGATTATAAATTCAATCCTGAAATGGTAAGATTTGGTGAATTGAAATATTATTATAATTTTAGTCCCAATTTAGATTATATTTATTTATGTAATAATGGTAAAAAATATATATTAAATACTAAAAATAATAATTTAAGAGAAATTATTTATTCAGAAATATATAATGATGAAATTATTTGGAGTGAAAATTCAAAATATTTTTATTTTTTAGAACATAATGAATTAATATTAATTAATATTGAAAATGAAACTATTTCAATTATTGATATAAATTATATGCAAAAAAATATTAAATTATATAATGATAAATTATTTTTCTTAACTTTACCAAATAATATTAAAATTATTAATACAGAATGTTTAATTAAAGAAAATTTAATGTTTATAGAAGATGATAATACAGAATTTTTAAATACTGAAATTATAAATACAATGATTGAAAAATTTAATTATCCTTTATATCAACTAAGAACAAAAACTGTATATAATTATATTAATCATAAAACTAATTTAAATTTTATAACTATAGAAAATATATTAAATAATAAAGAAAAAAGATTATGGGCTTTTACAAATAAAAATCATATTGCTGATATTTTTGTTTTTCCTACTATTAATTCTTTAAGTGAAGAACCTAAGATTATGGATTGTTATTTATCTGAATTTCAAAAAAATATGATATTATATGATATAAAAAATAAAAATATTATTCATGAAAATATGAATTTTGGTGAAACTCAAGAATATATACAATCAAATTATTTTTGTATTTTTTACGGGTATTTATCTGATTTTCCAGAATTTAATAAAAAAGTTAATATTAGGGGTAAAAGTAAACAATCTATTTCTAGTTTTTTTATATTTGATGTAGAAATATTATTGAAAAAAACTATTGAAAATATCTTTAATACTTGTAAAGAATATGATAATAAATTGGAAAATGTAAAAGATTGGTCTACAAGAGATATGATATATTTTAATAAACGTTGGCCTTTTGGTAAAATAGGAAAAAAAGAACAATTTGGACATCCAATTGAAATATTTGATTATTCTACAAGTCCTCCAAAAACATCTATAAAATATATGCACGATGATACTACTTTATGCGATCCTATAAAATATTCAGATGATGAAAAAACTAAAAATTTAAAAATTGATAATTTTATTAATAAATTAATTTGTAAAATTAAATATATACCTCCTGAAAAAATAGATAAAAATGAATTATGTATAAGATTTCCAATAAGAGCAAATTTAACAAGTGGTTTATTTAAAATAAGTTATTCTTCCCCAGTAAAACCGTATGAAATGTTTTCCTATAAAGACTTCCCTTTTAATTCTTAATATTATTATATTTATTTTTATATATGTAATTTTTGTTTTTGATTGATTATAGATATTTTTACATCATAGTTTATATATTTAAAAATGATTTTAATTTTATAAAAATAAAAATTATATAGAATTAATTTAATTTTAAATAAACAATATTCTTTATTTATATATATAAATGAATAGTGATAATAATATTACAAAAATATTACCAAATTTATATATTGCAGATCAAAGTATAAAAGATAATAATGAAATATTAAAATCATTTAATATAAAATTTATTATTAATATTAACTCAATAAAAAAAGATATAGATGATTATACTGTTTATGAATTAATTATTAATGAAAGTGATAAATATTCATCAAATATTGATTTAAAAATAGATTATGAAATATTATGTGATTTTATAATGTATGCATTTAAACATGAATCTTCAGTATTAATAATTGATGAAAATTGTATGATACCTATGTTAATTGCTGGAATATTTTTAATGAAATTTATGAAAACTAGTTTTGTAGAAACTATTTACTGGTTATATTATAAATTAAAAATAAATTTGCAAATAAATAAAAATATATTATTCCATTTATTTAATTATTATACAAAAAAGATAGAATGTTAATTTTATTATTTATGGGAAAAAATGTTCAATAAGTTCTTGATTAATATATGCACGATATTGAATTCTATCATAATGAACATCTATATATTCTAAATCTTCATATGGTGTATCAACCGTTACCTCTCTTGTTATATCACCATTTATATATTTTTTATTAGGATTTGGATTATCCATAAATGCTATTCTATAACTCTTAACATCATCACCTTCTGGTGTTCTATATGCTAATAAAACAAGTAAAAATTGTATCATTTTTGTATAATAAGAATAAATATTTTCTCTGCCATGTAAATATTGACCTGTTAATATTATTTTGGGTAAAATTTTGTCAATTTCATTAAAATAGTGAAAATAAAAATCATTATCAATACGCATTGATGGTTCATCGTAATTTTTTGGTAATTTTATAATTTGTTCATAAACATTTGTTTTTTTCAAACTATAATACCTTGATTCAAAATCAGTAATAAAATTTTGTAATTTTAAATTATTTGCCATTATTATATTATAAAATTTTTTTCCAACATTTGTATTTGCTATTTTTTCCTCTTTTATTAATTTTTTTTTTATACACTCATATTTTTCAATAATATTAGATTGTAAACTATTTTTAGTATATTTTGTTGTAGCTATGATCGATTTAGCTAAAGCAAATAAAATAATTTCATAAATTGATATTAAAAATATTCTTTGTTTAATATCAAAAAATGAAAATTGACAATAAGCAGGGTATGCTTCTAAAAGTCTATAATCATTTTCTATAGGATTTGTTTTTTTACATCTCATAATAGCTAAATGCCAATCTAAAGGTTTAATTTCTAAAAAAAGAGCACATGCTAATAAATCTTCTAATTCATCTCTATCCCTAAAATATTTTTTACCACGTACAGCTTCAGCATAAGGATCTAAAATAGTATCTTTTATATCATTTAATATATTTTTTACAATATTATTGAGTTTCTCTGGACTAAATTCTCGCCATGACATATTTAAATTTCTTTGTATTTCAGATTGTATAAATTGTTTTAATTTTCCTTCTTTAAGGGTTAAGAAACCATCTCTTAAGACTTTATTAAGTTTTTCAAATTTTTTTCTTCCTCTATCATTTAATAAAAAATAATATCTGTCAAATTCTTCAATTTCATGTTTATATTTAGGATTTGGAATAGATTCCACTATATTATAATCATTCTCCCTATTTATTCTTGTGTTTTTTCCATAAACTTCTTCAAATATTTGATGATGATACAAATAATCAATAATAATTTTAACGTTTTTTCTTGTGCAAAATTTATTTGCCAAAAATATATATTCTGCTGAACCTGCTTCTGCCTTTCCATCCAAAATTCCAAAAATATTTGGACGAGCTTCAGCTAAAAATTTAAGAGTATTTGAATTATAAATTAGATTTTCTTGAATTTGAAGCATATCTGTTTTATTATTTATATCAAAAAATGTGTTCCACTTTGGATTCTCGTTGATACCTTCTTTCATGCAAGCAACACGTATATAACCATTACATAATACATCTTCAATATTAATTTCTTCACCACTTAATAATTTATCATGAACGTAATCAGCATAGAAAGGATCATCATAATAAGGCTTATTATCTATACAATTAAGTTTAAACATATATATATTTATATATATATTAATAAAAACTTTATTTATTAAGATATTATAATTATTTTATAAATTATTAATTTTTTCAAACATAATATTTAATTTTTCATTATCAACGGTTTCGTAACCATTATTCATTTTATAAATAATAGAATCATAATCAATTAAAAGGTCTAAAATACCATTAATAAATTGTATTTTTTTTATACTTTCTGGATCATTTTTTTGTGACAAATCATCTAATAATAAAATATATTTATCTTCTTTTTCTTTAATATTTTTATTAATTTTTTTAAAGATATTAAATTTATCACTAAATTTAGAATATTCTTCCTTAAAATTATTATACATAATTTCTAATTTTTTACAATGATCAATAACAAAATCATTATTTAATTCCTTTTCAATAAAAAATTTAATTAATAAATCATTTGCTAATTCATTAACATTATCAAATAATATTTTAATATTATCAATTAATTCTTTATCATTAGTATCATTAATTGAATTATTATAAAAATAAATTTTAATTTCCTTATTAGTATCGTTTAATTCATCGATAATTGTTCTGACATACTTAATATATTCACTATATTTTTTATTATCAAGTTCTTCATCATATAATTCAATACCTTTTACTTCATTTTCATTTTCAGCAGAATCTAAATTTTTAAAAGTTGAATTATTAAAAAGAATAAAAATACTATAATTAGTTTTAAAATCATTTAGTAATTCTTTATACTTTGAAATTTCAATTTGATCATATACTGTATTATCAAGCCAAGAATTAATTTCATTAACATTATCAGTAATTTCTTGTTTCATATCTTCTTTAAATTTAATATTAGCATTATTCAAGTTTTCTAAAATTCTTAAACAATAATCTTTTAATTGTAAATGAGATTCTTTTTTATATTTATCAATTCTATCTAAATCATCCATTTTACGTGCATTATCAATAATTTGTTCTAATTCTTCATTTGAAAGATTATTTTTATTACTAGATATTTGTATCATTTTTTTATTTAAAGAATTATTAAGATCTTCAGCTTTAATTTTAATAATTCCATCAGAATCAATTTCAAAAGTAATTTGAATTTCAGGTATACCTCTTTTTTCTTTTTCAATACCACTTAATACAAAATTACCAATTAAAAAATTATTTTTTGTTAATTTTCTTTCCCCTTCATAAATTTTAACAATAATTGAGTCAACAAAATCAGTATCAGTAGTATATTTTTTATATTTTTTAACAGGTATAATAGTTCCTCTAGGAATTAAAATATCCATAATTCCACCACTGGTTTCAATTCCAATTGATAATGAAGTTCTATCAATTAAAAGTAATTTATCTTCAAGATTTTCTTTATTAACTATCATATATCCATGAATAGCTGCACCAATAGAAACAACATTATCAGGATCAATAGAACAATTTACTTCTTTATTAAAAAACCGTTCAACATTATATCTAATAATAGGAATTCGTGTCATACCACCAACCATTATAATTTCATTAATATCAGATTTATCAATATCTGTTATTTCTAGAATATCATTTAATGGTTTAATTGATAAATTAATAAGATTTTGACAAATTTCGTTAAATATTTCTCTAGTTATATCGATAACCAAGTCGTAATTATTATAAAAATTAATAATTTTTATTTTTGCAGATAAATTATCAGTTAAAGTTATTTTAGCCTGCTCAGCTAAAAATTTTAATTTTTGTAAATTTTCTTCTTTTATATTATTAATAAAATTTTCAATAGAATTATCTTTTATTAAAACATTTTTTTCTATAAATGATTTTATACAATATTCCATTATAACTTTATCAAAATCAGATCCACCTAAATTTGAATTTCCACAAGATCCTAAAACTTCAAATACTCCATCAGATATATTTAATAAACTAATATCTAGAGTTCCACCACCAAAATCATAAACTAAAACATTAATATTTGATGAAATATTTTTACCAAGTCCATAACAAATTGCAGCAGCAGTTGGTTCATTAATTAATCGTAAAACATTAAAATTAGCCATTTCTGCACATCTTTTAATAATTTCTCTTTGATTTTTATTAAAATAAGCAGGAACAGAAATTACAGCATCATTAATTTTAATATCACAATCAAATTTTTTTGAAAGAAAAATTTCAGAATTAAGTTTAAAAGACATAAATAACTGAGTTGCAATTTCTTCAGGAAAATAATATGTATTATTTGATTCATTATAAATTTTAATATTATCATTTTCATCACTTGTGATAGTATAAGCTAGTATATTAATAATTTCTTGATTAATTTCAAAAAATTTTTTTCCTAATAATTTTTTAATTTCATAGATTAAAAAAATAGAATTATTTTCAATATTATTAATATTAGTTTTATCAAAAATATTTTTTCGAATATAAGCTTCTTTTCCTATAATTTTTTTTTTATCACTTATTTCAATAACGGAAGGAATAGTATTAGAACCATCAAAATCAGTAACGATAATAGGATTATTTTTATACCATATTGATAAACAAGAATTTGTAGTGCCAAAATCTATACCAAGACATAGAGATTGAAGGTTATTCATCGATAAGTTTAATAATTAATTTATTTTAAAATAAATTTAATTTAATTAAAATAATAAAAATATAAAGAAATAATAAAGTATAAATGACTGGTGGATTAATACAGATTGTAAATTTTGGTAATCAAGATATAATGTTAAATGGTAATCCAGAAATAACTTTTTTTACAACTATATATAGACGATACACAAATTTTGGTAAAAATTATGTATTAACAAGTTTTGATAATGAAGTTGGATTTAACAAAACATCAACGCAAGTTATATTAAAAAATGGTGATTTACTAAGTAAAATTATTTTAAAAATTAAAATACCAAATTTTAATTTAATAAATTTTATTAATTTGGTAAAAAATGAATTAAAAATTTTAGATCAATCTAATAATTATCTAAAATTAGTAGATTATGTTGGATATGTAGTTAACTTTATAAATAAAATACGTTATTATACTAATACATTTTTCTCAGAAACATATCCTAAAACATATATTACATACATTCAAGATTATAATGAATTAATTCAAAATAATTTTGATAGTGATGAATTTAATCAATACTTTATAATATTAGATTTTATCTTTTCTAATAATTCTACTATCAATATTTTTAATAATAACATTGACTATTTGAAAAATGCATCTATGTATACAATATCTGAAAGCAATTTAATTTTTTTATATATAAATTATACATATAATGAATTAAGTTTTGATGGATTTAAATTTACTGTATATCAAAATTTAAAAACATTAGATTATATTAGTAAACAAATATATTCAATATTAATTAATAATTTAACTACTAATAATATTATAAAAGGTGCATGGGTAGAAAAAATAGCAATATATTTATTTGAAAGCATAGAAATTTATATAGGAAGTAATTTAATAACAAAATTAACAGATAATTACATTAATATTTACGGTGAATTGTCTTATCAAAATAAAGATGTTTATAATGAATTAATTGGAAATATTATAGAAATAACTGAACCAACAGTAACAAATAATTCAAATATAATTCTATATTTACCTTTACCCTTATGGTTCAGTCAAAGTTATGGTTTAGCATTTCCATTAATTGCATTACAATATAATGATTTACAATTAAAAATTAAGACAAAAAAATTAACTGATGTATTTTTTTTAGCAATAGAAGGTGATAAAATTCAAAAAAATACACAAGTAATAGAAAAATTTATTGAAGAACAAGATAATATATTTACAAATAAGTTAGAAATAAATACAATACTTGAATTTATTTTTTTAGATGCAATAGAAAGGAAAAAATTTGCACAAACTGGTCATGAATATTTAATTACTCAGCAGCAATATGAAATGTATAAAAATATATTAGATAATTCTTCATCGTACGAAATTAATTTTTTTCATTGTTGCAAAGATTTATATTGGTTTTTATCAAAAAACCATAATATAAATAATTTAATAAATAAAAAATATTTTGATAGATATTATTTAATTTCATCTGTAAATTATTCAATTAATAGTATTAATTACATCAATTATTTAAATCTAGTTTATAATCCTTCATACTACTTTAATATAGTAAATTATGTTATTGATACTAATAAAATTAATGCTGAATTTGAAAAAAATATTATAGACATAAATATTTTTAATGATGATTTAAATAAATTATTCTCATTTCAAAATTTATTATACAATCCAATTGAAAATTCTACATTAAATTTAAATGGTTCAAATCTAGCATCATATTCATATAGATATTTTAATTATGTTCAACCATATAGTTATTATAATTCTGATGTTTCATTGGGTATAAATATTTATTCATTTTCATTAAATCCAACAGAAGTACAACCATCAGGATCATGTAATTTTAGCAGAATACCAAAAGTTTCTCTTGAATTAAATTTAATAAATAATTTTAAAGATTTTAATAATGATAATTATAATTTACATGTAATTGGAACAAATTATAATATATTAAGAATTATAGGTGGGATTGCAGGTTTAGCTTATACATATTAATTTTTAATTATATAATTAATATTAGTATAAATATATATATATATTTATATTTAATTATAATTAATGCCGAGTGGTTTTATACAATTATTATCAGTCGGTGCTGAATATGAATATTTGAATAAAGATCCTCATATATCATTTTTTAAGGCAATATATAGAAGATATTCAAATTTTTATTTACGCACAGTTCAAATATATAAAAAAGAAATAACAAATAGTAAATCAATTAATAATATAAATAATTATCAAATATTTGAAATACCACCAAATGGAGATTTATTAACAAATACATTTGTTAAAATGAGTTATAATAATAATAGTTATGAAATATTAAAATATTATTTGGATCAAATTGATACTAAAACATATAATATATTTTCATTTTATGATAATTATTATATTTTAAAATTTAAATATTCAAAAACTGAAATAAATAATTTAGAAATAATTAAAATAAATTATTATGAAAATAATAATAATTTTTTTACCCTATGGACAAGTAATTTATTAAAAAATAAAGAATTAATAACAAAATTAATAAAATTTGATACCAATATCGAATTACAAACAGATGAAACAAATAATTATTATAATATATATTTAGAATATAACTATTATGGATTTATTTCCAAAATAGATAAAAATGAATTATTAAGTAATCAAGTATTTTTTAATATTATGGATTGTATTAATTTTCAAAATATAGAATATATTAGAGTAGATATTAATACTATTAATTCTTATAAAATATTTACAAGTGATACATTTTTTTATAAGAAATTTAATGATTTAATTTTAAATAATTATTTATCAAATATACAAACATCTATAAAAATTTATGATAATAATATTTATTATAAAATTATAACAGAAAATAGTTTCATATATACAGATTTCATCAATAATAGTATAAGTAAAGTATCAAAATTTTTAAACATTGAAATATTGACAAACAATAAAAATAGTAAAAAAATAATAATATCTTATGATGATTTTATTAAAAATTTATCAACTAATAAAATAAATAATACAATAATTATTTATTTACCAAATTGTGAAAAAAATACAGATATGATAATTTATTTTTATCCAAAAAATATATATTTTGGTAATTATGATAATTTAGATTATAATGAATCATTAATATTAATTGAAAAAAATAATATGAATATATCAAATACAAATTTAATAAATAAATTTAGTCTTATAACTTATATTAGATTATTTCTTAAAATAGGATGTTATACTGAAATTGATATACCAGTCTTTTTAAAAAATATTCAAGATACAAATTTTATATATAATCTTGAAAATTATTATAGCAAGTCTAATAATATTTTTTTTGATAATATTTTGAATATAATTATAAATAAAGATGTATTAATTTTTAATAATTCTTCTTATAGATCACTAATATATATTTATGAAAACTATATTTATAGACAAAATAAGATAAATTCTTATTTTTACTCAAAAAAAATATCAACGATAGAAGATATTATAATATTAAAAAATATTTATAAAAATTTAACAAAAACAATTAATTCATTTATAATTTCAACACCAAGAATATTAAATTTTAGTATAAATACATCAATATTATTAAATTTTATTAATCAGAATAATAATTCATATACTACTTATAAAAATCTTTATAATACATTAATTAATTATGAATATAATAATTATTTTTTTAGTAATGATGTTGATATACAAATTAACTATCTTGATGATAATAAAGTTATAGACAATAATATATTTTTATATAATTTCATTATATTAATTTTAGTAAATTTAATTTTAAATTCAATAGAACCAATTAGTTTAATATATTCCAATATATCTAAAATTAACCCAAATGATGGAGAAATAATAATATCAGAAAATAATATTTATAATAATTTAGGGAAATACAAGGATATTTTAAATATATTTACTTATTCGTTAAGCATATTTCCACTAAGTAGTTTTTTATATTTAAATCAAACTAATGATAATAATGATAATAATTATAATTTGTATAGTAATTACAGTATAAATAATTATTATAATAATATTTATAATAATATTTTAGAAATATTCAAATATTATAATCAAATTTATGATACGAATATTTTTAGTTCTATAAATAATTATAATGTAGAAGATATAAAGTCAATTATAAAATTATTTAACTTTGAATTTATAAATATTATTGATGATTATTATACAAAAACTAATTATTTTATAAGATCTATTGATTTTAATATTTTAAATATTATTTTTGAATATTATTATAAAAATCCTGTTATATTTTTTAATGGTCAATTTCAAGATAAAAATTTAATTTTAATACCAATATTTAATAAAGTTGATGAATTTTTATTTAATAAAACTTTTATTAATTATATAAATAAAAATATTCCTAATTTTAAAATTGATGATTTATATGCTTATAAATTTTTATTTTTAATAAATTCACCATTTTACAGAATATATACGTTATTAAGATTTTTATCATTTTGCGGAGATACAATATCTAGTGATTTTATAATATTAAAAGAATATATAATTTGTTATTTATTAAGATATACTCAAGGTATAAATTTTGAACTTCCATTTTTAAATATTGTAATTGATAAATATAATTTTCTTGATTTACAACCAATAGATAATTTTATTTCATATGATGTAATTAATGTTGTAGATGATACAAGTATCAAGGATAATATAAATAATGTAAATTATACAAATAATTTATTATTGTATAATAATTTTTATTTTATAAAAACTAAAATAGAAATTAATTCAAACAATACTAAAACAAATGTAAATAATATTTATGAAAATGTTTATAATTCTTTAAAATATAATTATGATGATATAATATTTAATAATTTTATAACACAACTACAAAATAATAATCAATTATTTTTTAACATAGACTATATTAATAAATTTTTAAATTTATACTTTGATAAAAATACATATAATTATAATGAATTATTAAGTATAATAAATACTAATACAACTGATAAAACTAATATTATTACAAATTTAACAGAAATTAATTATACATATTATGCTACTTATTATATCGGAACTCTTTTTGATAATACAAATAAGCTTATTATAGAAACAATTAATGATACATATAATTATTATTTAAATTTAGATCTTTTTTCAAATATGAATAATTTATATGTGACAAGAACATTTGACATAAAACAATATACAAATTTTATAAATAATGATAATTTTACAAATGGTTTTTATTATTTTAATTCATTATATAATAATATTAATGCTAATGCTACACAGAATGATATTTATTATTACTATGAACAAATAGATAATTCTATTTATAAATATATACTTGATAATTTTAGTTATTTAAATAACTATTATATCAATGAGGAATTATTTAATTTATATTTGAGTTATTTTTCAGAATATGTTATAAAATTTAATACAGCAAATAATACTAATATTGATTTATTTAATTACTTACCAAATAAGTATAATACTTACAAAAAATTTATAATAAACAGTAAAATAATAATTATATATTTTTTATATAAATCTCTAATTGAGCAATGTATGTTTCTAGATATTGATTATTATATTAATAAATTAAATAAAAATATAACTAATCTTAATTTTGAAAATTTTGTAATATCAAAATATGGAGTATTTATTTATACTGATATTTTAAATAAAATTATAATAAATATTAATCAAAATATTACAAATTTATTATTAGATTATAGTAGAATAATTATATTTCAAATTCCTAATAATAATTTTTTATCTGAATTTATAACACTTTCAAAAGATATTTATCTGAGTGAATATATAAATAATAACGTTTTACCAAATACTAAACCTACAAATATAACAAGTACAGAAAGAATATATAAAATTAATTCATTTAATAATTACTATTCCAATCTATTTACAAGTAATTTTAATATACAAGTTATTGAAATAGCTTTTTATAATAATTTAAAAAATATTATTTCAGATTATATTGATGAATTGTTAACCTATATGTTTTTTTCATTAAACAATACATTTGTAAATTTAATAGTATATACAGATACATATCAAAATTTAAATATAATAAATCAAATAAATAAAAATAATTTTTATGATAATGGTGTAAATTACATAAATGTTGTTTATGATGAATTACTTAATTTATATAAAAATAATTTTTATTCATTAATAAATAAATCTGTACTAATAACTAAAGTATTTGATTTAGTTGCAAATTTTTATGGTAAAAATACAATAAACTATTATAATACTTTATTTTACAAATATAATTTTACTATAGATGAGATAACATATGATATAAATAGTTATTTAAAAGATCTAATCAATAATAAAATTTGTTATACAACTGCTTGCGAGAAAGAAATAAACAGATTTTTATATTATTATATGACAAAGTATGTTATTAAATATATTAAACAAATAAAAGATAGTGGAGCAAATGAATTAATAAATTTTATAAAAAACAATACTACATATGAATATGTAAAAATGTACAGTGAAATATATTTAAATAGTAATAATATAATTTATGAAGAAAATTTACAAATATATCAAAATGAACAAATATTAAGTTTATTAAATATAGATTTTTTTACTGATAAATTATGTAGTATAAATAATTCATATTTTGTAGATTTTATCTCAAATATATCAGGAAATTATTCAGATGATAATTCATTTTTTAAAAATTATCAATACTTTTATAAGTTTTTAAAAGATAATTTAGGTGAATTATTTAATGAAATAAAAATAGACAATATTAATGCATTTGATTATTTTTATGACATAAATAATATTGATGAATTTTATAATTATATAAATAATTTTTTAACTTTACAAGAGTATTATTCACCACTTTATATATATGATGTAATTTTCAAATATGGCAACAATAATCTTAATATCGATACAAAACTTGTTATTGAACCTAATAATATTATTAAAAAAATAATAATTTACTTATTTATGCTTTATATAATTTTTCAAAGATTACCAATTTATATAAATGAAAATCTAGAATTAAGAATAAATTATGTATTAGAGTATACAATAAATAATGAAAAAGTTACATTTTTAATAAAAGATGCATTAAATCCAACAATAATAGCAGATTTAAAAAAATTAATTTACGATATATATAGTATTGATAAAAATTATAATTATTATACAAATGATTATGAATATAATGATGTATACATTACAAATATAATATTGAATAATTTAAAAAATATTAGAGTAAATAAATATATAAATTTTGTCACAGTATATTTAAATTCATATATTAAAAATGTAATATCAATAAATAATAAATCTTCATTTGTAAATTTAGTTAACCAAATAAATGATATATTTATCTACGATAGTATCAATAATAATTATCAACTAAATATATATTCAGGATTTATAGATCAATATTATTATGAATGTAATTTATACAATTTAGAGGAATATAATAATATTACATCAAATTTAAACAATAATTCATCAAATTCCTTATTTTTTGAAAATTTAATAAGTTATTATGATAGAACTGATTTATATAACATCAATGTACTTTTATTAAGAATGATTTTATATTTAGAAGAATTTGATTTAATTGTAAATAAAAATACAATAAATAATATAATTTCAAGTACAAGACTAAATTCATTAGATATAAACCCAACATTAGAAAATATCAAAGGTTATAATTCATATAATGATAATTTATATTCATATCAAGAGAATAATGAATATACAAATATAAATAATTATTTTTTTAGAGATAGTTTATCATGGAATTATATTTTAAATTTAATGGTTAATAATAATGATAATGATTTATCATTAATAACACCTATAGATTATGATTTTAATGCTGCATTTTTAAATTTTGGAAATATTTATTCTGAAAAAATAAATACATATAAAAAATTTTATAATTATGATTATAACTATTATATTTATCCTAAAAATTATGTTGGTATATATAAACAAAAAGAAATTTACTATAATAAAATATTACTTTCGCAAAATGGATTATTAAATATTAAAAAAGAAGATTATAAATTATATAAACTAATATTTGATGATACAATATTAACAAAATATTCAAATATATATTTATCTTACAATAATACATTTGATACTAATTATTTTTTACCAATTTTTAAAGAAATTATGGGTTTATACTTTATATATAAGAATGTATCATATGAAAGTGGAGTAAATAATTTATTTTTTACTATTAATAAATATTTTAAAAATCTATTAATTATTTCATCAAATTTAATAGAGATAAGAGAATTAATAAATGAGATATATTTCTATCAATTATTTGGTATTTTATTAAAAGAATATGATCCTAAAAGTATTCAAAAAGAATATTTAAATTTTATAAATCAAATGTATTTTAATGATAATATAAATTTTGAATATGTAAATAATAATTACAATATAATTTATAAATTAGGTATACAATTTACAATAGTAATAGAATATTTAAATAGGAGTAAAAACTATAATATAAATATAAAACCAACTGAGATAGAATTTATATTAGAAAAATTGTATATATATATAAATTCAACTAATAATATAAATAAATTTATTTATGAAAATAAAATAATTTACCTGATAGAAATAGTAGAATACAAAGAGTTATTAGATTTATTATCTGAGAGTATAGGTAAATTAATATATTATGAAGAGAATAATTACGATTATAATTTAACTTTAGTTTATAATAATAATTTTAAAAATAAATATTTTACAACCTATAGTGGAAATAAAGTAATCTTATCATTTTACCAAGTTAATTTTGTAATACAAAAATATTTATCAAATATAATATCCAAAGATTTACAAGATACAGATAGTATATATTTTGAAATAATAAATTTATTAAAAAAATATTCAACAAATAAAATAAGTTATTTAATTACAGAAATAATTTATAATTTAAATAATGAAAATTATTATGGTAGTGTAATAAAGTTTTATGATAATATAAAAAAAAATGATTTATTAGAATTAAGATTAACATGTTTAAATTATTACTTTATAAAATTAAATAAAAATATTAATGTTGATATTGATGTTAAGAAAATTAATAATAATTTATTAATACTTTACAATATTTTTATATTAATACAAATGTCTATAAATATTGATAATAATTTATATTACAATCTTTTATTGAGTGTAATTACAAAAGCTGAAACAGTAATTTATGAAGATATAAAAATTCCGATATTAAATTTAACCGATGATATAATAATAAATATTGAATATTCTAATTATGTTTCAAAATATAATCTTTTAAATTACACAAAAGATATTTTAAATACTAGTATTATAGTAACAAAAAATTATGGAATAAATAATTTTAATAATCTTGTTAGTGATTATAATTATGATAAAATTTTTAATTTAATATATAAAAATGATGGTAATGAAATAGAAAGGGTTACATATGTCACAATGTTTGGTAATGTAATTTTAAATTTACTAGACAGTAATTTATTTATAAAATACTATTCAAATTTTGAACTTTCTGAAAAAAATATCGTAACAAATGTATTAAATTTAATAATAAATGAGATAAGATTAGTTTTAAAAGAATTTAAAAATATTTATGGTGGTTACTATAATAAATTAGATAATCCAATTACACTAATATTAAATAATTTTTCAGAATTTTTTTCAACAAGTTTAACAGAATATGAAAATAAGTTTATAAATATTTTTACATTAATATATTCAAATTTTGAAAATAATATTAATTCAATTAACTATCAATTACTAGTTGTATTATTTTATAATATTTTTATGTTAATTTATTTGTATAATTTTGGTAATAATTTAATTGAAAATTTTGATACTATTTTAATAACATTATGTAATTTAATTTATAAGAATATAATTATTTTTTATAATAGTAAAGTAGATAGTGATGAGTATTTAAAAGTAATAATATTTTTTAAAGGATTAAATGTATTAATTAAAAATAATTATTTAAATAGTGAATTAATAATTTTATGTATAAATTTTTTCAATACAATTGTTGATGTTAATTTTTATACAAATGAAATTAATATTAATAATAAAATAAATTCATTTATTAATAAAACATATAGTGGATATGGTAAATACAATAGTGAAATTTTGAATAATGAAATTATATTTCAAAAAAAATATAAAAATAATAAGGTGATTATTTTTAAACATTTATTACAAAATGTTTTTGATGTTAATCAATCTATATTAATATTATACCTTAAAAGTATTATACCAGATAATATAATAGATATACAAAAAAATTACATAAATAAATTAAGAATGATGACAGATGGTTTTATAAGTAATAAAGGAATATTAAAATTAATAGAAAAGATAGAATTATATTTTGATGATGAAAGAGTGGATATTTTAAGTCAGGATCAATTATTAATTTATTATAATTTAATAGAAAATATAAATAAAATAAAAACTCTGGATCAATATTATGGATTAAATGAAAATTATATAGTATATGGTTTACGTGATTATATTTTAAAATATGAGAGAGATTTTTATATACCATTATATTTTTTTTATAAAGAGATATCAAAATCAATTTCATTAATATCTTCAATGTATACATCTAAAACCATAAATGTAAGTATAAATGATGAAAGTATAATAAAATCATTTTACAATGTTAATATAATAGAAAAAAATTATGAATTATCATTATTATTAGATTATGTGTATGTAGAAAAAAATGAACGAAAGATGTTAACTGAAAATAGGATAGATAATTTAATAAATGTACATAATAATTATAAATCAACAGTTAATTTTGAATATGAAAATAATGATAGTATAATTTATATAACTTTTGAATTTAATGAGTTAACAAATAGTACCTATGAATTATTTTGGGATGTAGAATTAAATATAAATAATATAATATTATTAAATTCAAATACTAATTCGATAAATATAAATGATTTAATATTGTCATCAGTAATATATTTTGACAACAATAGAAGAGATGGAATAAAAATAATAGATAATGAAAAAAATTACAATAAAATAACTACACTTATTAATAAATATAAATATTGTACAAGAGCTTATAATGGTACAACAAATGTTTATAGTTTTTCTTTGGAACCAAATTCAATTCAACCGAGTGGATCAGTAAATTTTTATAAACTAGATAAAATATCGATAGAAATTGCAATTGATAATGAAAAATTAAATAAACTTATAAAAAATGCAAATAATTTTATAAGAATACAAAATCTCTCGTGTACAATGAATTTATATACATTTAGTTATAATATTTTAAGATTTCAATCTGGGATATCTGGATTATTGTTCAAAAATAGTGCATAATTTATTTAATTAAATATTTTATTTAAATAGATACGTATAAGATGAAATAATTAAGATATGCCTGGAGGTGAAATACAATTAGTTGCTTATGGAGAAGAAAATATGTTTTTAAATGATAATCCTCAAATTACATTTTTTAAAATAATTTACAGAAGATATACAAATTTTTCTATAGAGACGATAGAACAAAATTTCAATAATAATTTAGATTTTGGTCAAAAATATTCTATAGAAATAAGTAAAATAGGTGATTTAATACATAAAATGTGGTTAGTAATTGAATTGCCATCAATACCAATAATTTATGATATAAATAATATCGTAGATAAAAGGTTAAGATTTGCATGGGCACGTAAAATAGCATATGCTCTAGTTAATTACGTTGATATAAACATTGGTGGCGTAACGATTGATACACAATGGGGCGAATGGATGAATGTTTTAAATGAATTGAATGTTACAAATTTTAATAATAATATAGATGAATTAATAGGGAATGTTCCTGATGTTTATGTATTAAAAAATACATCAAGTGGAAATATATCATCAAGAATGTTATATATTCCTTTACATTTTTGGTTTTGTAAATATGCTGGATCTGCATTACCAATATTAGCAATTGAATATAATATTGTTAGAGTAACAGTAGAATTAAATAATTTTGATAATTGTGCAATATTTTCTCCAACAAATTATATTTTTATTAATTCATTTGTTGGATTAGGTATTAAAGATGAACCATTATTACAAATATCAGAATTAGGATATTCATGGGGTGCATTTGATTCAATTGAACCGATAAATATTGCAGGATCGGATATAAAGTATAAATTATATTATAGAAAAATTTCAGATAATCCTTTTATATCAATAACTGCAGAGTATTATAATAATTTTTCAGTAGATGTATTGTTAAATAAATTAATAAACGATGTACCAGATAATTATATAAAAAATTTTATATATGGTTTAGATAGTAAATCAATATTTTATCCAGAGCCAATAATTAGTTCAAGTACATCATCAAGATTTATTTCTATAGAGAAACCATATTACATAAATATTCCAGAACTATCAGTAAAAAATATTTTCCTATTGATTGATTATATATATTTAGATAGAGAAGAACGAACAAAATTTTTTAATAACAAACATGAATACGTTATAGAACAAGTATATTTTTCAGGAAATAAAATTTTAAAGAATTTAAATAATAAAATTAATTTAGAGGTAAAAAATCCTTGTAAATGGATGGTATTTATGGGTCAATTTAGTTATTTTGCAAATCCTAATGTAAGTGATTTTTTTAATTATCAAACATCTTTTATTAGAGATATAAATAATAAAATTAATGGTAATCCTTTAATTAAACAAGCAAATATAAGTTTTAATTCAAATCCAAATACACAAATATTTGATATGAAATTTTATTCTAGATTAATGCCATTTTTATTTTTTCCTAGAACTTTTATTACAAATGGATTTGGAGTTATTAATTTTTCATTATATCCTATTACTACACAACCATCTGGATCAATCAATTTTTCTTTATTTAACTCTATTAATATAAATCAAAGTTTTAATATAATTGATAAAAATTATAACAATTATATTTTTAAATCATATGTAGTTACACATAATATTTTAAGAATTTATCATGGTGTTTGTGGTTTAGTTTTTAGTACTAATTATTAAAAATATTTATATATGGATTGGTCTATCTTCTAAAACATTATCATTTTCATCATCCATTTCTTTTAATACAGTTAAAAGACCTTCTAATCCTGTTTTAGTATTTTCTAATTTATCAAGTAATGGTTGATATTTATTAACATAATTAACAACATGTTGCATGTCAATAACTTCTTCATCATCTTTATTTAAATAATTAGCTAATTGAGCATATGTATTAATCATTCCTAATTGATTGTATAATTGAGTTTCAAGATTAGAGAAATTTTCTAATTTATTTCTAATATTTGATATTTCTTGTTTAGATAAAGATTTATTTATTCCACCTAATTTATCTAATAATTTCATTATTTCTACACTAACTTGGTGAGTAAATTGGGGGGCTGTTGGTTTTACATCAACAAAAACTTCTGGGTTTCCATCTGGTTTTCCACCATAAAGGGTGGATCCTCTATATACGTTACCATATCCCCAAGTTTGTGTTGTAGGAAATAAATTAGTCATTCCAAAAGGTAATTGTGATTTAAAATTTAGACCTTTGTAGAAATCTCCATAAATATTATTAATATTTTTACTTAAAGTATTCCAGTCAGTTGAATATTTAGTTCTTCTTGATGGATTTTCACATGGTATTACACCTCTTTTTTCTAATACATCAGGTACTTTAGTTTTAGTGCTTGATACTTTATTTACTAAATGATCGTTAATTAATGATGGATTTTGATTTACATAATCTACTAATAAGTCAAGATAAACACGTAAATCAGAATTATTCATAACTAAATCTACTAATTCAGGTTTAAATTTTTGATTTAAATATTTATTTTTCCAAGTATTTACTTTTTGAATTTTCCATATTTTACCACTATTTCCTACTGAATTGATATCATATACTTTTTCTTCTCTAAAACCAAATGCTTGAAGGACTTTAAGTACTAACACTGGATGTGCTTTATTAATTTCTGTTGGAGCATTTATCCAGTTAAATTTATTTCTTTTAAGGAAACCTAATAATTCTTCTGCATTTCCTTTTAATACTGCTTTCATCCATTCACAACAGTTTTCTTGATTATAATTAGCAGTAGAGCTAAAACATTGATTTGCTACACTTAGTATATTATCATAATCTGAAGTATTTTCTTTGTAAACTATTACAGAGCCGTCACTAAGATGTTTTTCAAATGTTCCATCGTTTCTTTTTACCCATGAATTATCAACTATATTTGAATTTCTTTCAAATGGATCATTCATCATGGTTGCTGTTTTTTCTTTAGATCTTGATAATTCATCTCTAATTAATTTATCACAATTTAATTTATCAGTTAATGAGCCATCTATAGTTAAATCACGACCTGTTGCTCCACCTGTTAAAACTGCTTCAAATTCATTAAGTAACCAGTTTGCATCGGTTTGAAGATTACCAGCAAGATCTTGTATTTTTCCTCTAGGAGTAGGTACATAATAACTTATAATTGGATATCTTTCATCTTTATTTGCTGAATTAGTTACTTTTTTAAGATTAATTCTATACTCATCATTTGGATTTAACGTAAAACCTTGTTGGTCAACATTTCCTATAGGTTTCCATGTTTTATTGTGATCACCGCCTTCTAAACTCATTACCATCATAAAATGATTAAAAAGATTTAGATCTTTTTGATCAACATTACCAGATCTTAATGCTTTAAGAACTTTTGCTGCATCTGCACTATCACCTCCAGTTAAATAATTTTTATAATATCTTTTTTCTAAAGAATTGTTTAATTGTTGTAGTAAATCATCATGTAATAAATTATTAAGATCGTGATGTGTTCCAATTACTTCTTTTTGAGTTTTTGTAAATCCTCCAAATTGATTGTATACTTTTTTTATTTCAGAAGTAAATTCTTTAAGATAATTATCTGTATAAGATCCAACTAATTTAGTTGCCTTAAATGGTGCACCTCCTACCATAGATCTATTTTCAATATTAAGAATTTTAGATAGACCACCATTTAATTCTGCAGCTTTTGATGCGAATGATGAGGCAGTATTTAAAGTAACACTTCCTAATGTACCTTTTGTAGTATTTCTATCAATTTTATGTAAATTATCAGCTAATTTTAGCATTCTTTTGGTAAATTCTTTTGGTATATCATCGTTTTTTAAACTTCCTTGATTTCTATAATATTGGTTTTCATAAAATTTTTGTAATAAAACTATTTTATCAGCAGGACAAGAGGTTAATCCTACAGGACAAGCGTCTACGGCTGCTAATAGATATTCACGAACTGGATCAAATATCTCTAATCTAGATTTTGGCATTAAATGTATATATTAATTTATAGAAAATAATTTTATAATAATTTAATTAATA
>VFQS010001148.1_pt1 | contig 25304 bp, 22 predicted proteins | sample 3512361 | NCBI WGS metagenome assembly VFQS01 (sample SAMN10412375, study PRJNA504923) | tailings metagenome | isolation source: Relicate 1 Philex TSF3 active mining | place: Philippines
GTTCTTCTTCTGCGTCATCTTTCATATATTCCGCATAATTGAGTGAATATGAATTACTCGCAATTTTTTCAATCGGAACTTCAACAAAAAGATTTTTCACGCCTTCACCTTCATATGGGTTATAGTCATAAAATGCGACTTTCGTTGTTTGATGTGTTTTTGAAAACTTGTAATCACGTCCAGTTTCTTTTTGAGTTTTAGATACATTGATTTTCACTTCAATGACATCAGTCCCTTCGCGCTTTTTCACAAAATAAAACACGCAAGTCTTGATTGATGTATATGTAAATATTCCAGAAGGTAAATAAATAATCTCCTTCAAATCACACGTTTTCATAAGATATTCACGAACAGCAACAAGAGTTTTATTCGTTTTTGAAAATAAATCTTGTCCATCTGGAAGAACAACCGCACATTTTCCTCCAATATTCAACATACAAATAATTGCTTGAATAAATAGAGAAACAGCATTGTCTGACTTAATAGGAACATATTCTAATTTCAATGAACTTTGAAAATCATCGTATTTCAAGCCCTTAATTCCAAATGGAGGATTCGCAAGAATATTGTCAAATTTACGAGTGATTGGCTCACGGATACTATCACCGCGGTCCAATTGCTCAAACATATGACCAGTTGAAATCAACATATTTGAAACTGCTAATTGATAAGTATCGGGCTCCAATTCTTTTCCATATAGTCCTTCGGTTTTAATAAAATCCCAATCAAGTTTAATATTTTTTAATTTCGCTTTTTCTTGAATAACTCGAATATATTCAATAAGAAACCCTCCGGTTCCCATTGTTGGATCGCAACAAGATTCAATCGTTCCATCTGGATATATTTGCGGGTTAATTAACTTAACCATCAGTTTTTTAGCATGTAATGGAGTAAAAAACTGACCAAACACTTTTCCAACCATAATATCTTTAATAACATCCTCATAAGAATCTCCAAGAACATCATCTTCTACGTGTGTTAAATCAATATCATTCAATTTATTAATTAATTTTTTATATGTAGATTGTCTCTGAATATCAAACCGTTTTTCTTGTAAGAAAATATTTTTCGTCGATGGATGAACTGATAATATAATTTCCCACAAATATCTCATCATATTTGGAATATCATCTTCTTTCTCTTTTGATAATTTTGAAAATCGAACACATGTTAATAAACGTTCTCGATTATATTCAATCATATCCTCTTGAAAACAAGAGTAATCATATGGAAAATTATCAATATCAATGATACCATCAAAATGGGATTCCAATAATTTTAATATCAATAAATATGATAAATTACGTAAAGCCTTTTCACCAGTTAAACCTTCATTGTCTCGAAGAATATCCAAACAAGAATTGAAAGATTTTGTTAATTCATTTTTTAAATTACTTTTTTCATCTTTTTTAGAAAGTAATTCTTCACATTTGACCAATGAAATACAAGGTCTTTTCGCATTTTTATGCTTATCATAATCGCACTTTTGTTTGAATGATTTCTTGCATAATTCGCAAATGAGCATTTTTCCAGAATCTAATTTCTCTGACATTATATATTATAAGATATTATTTCTTTTAAACTAAAATAATTCAATTTTTATAATTTTTAACAAAAAAAGCATTTTTTACTTTCCCCACTAAATCTTTCCAATAATTATTTTAGTTTTAGGAAAAGTGATTATATTGCTTAATTCTTTCATATTGTAATAATCGACCCATAAATCGCACGGAGGAAACATTCGGTCCATTTTACACAATTCAGAACAGACAACCGATAAATTCATGTAATTTTTCTTCAATTCTGGATTTTTCAATAAATGTTCAGTCGCCTTCTTTTTACAAGTCTCTAAATCATAATATATTCGTGGAATACTCAAATATTCAATCCAATTCGTGAATTTTCCCTTAAAATGGTTCTCCGGTTCTTTTGGTAAGCGGATATCTCTATCACACAAATCATAATAATCTTTTTTACTGGAAACCGATTTTTCAGAAATAATCTTTCGAGCTTTTTCATATGTTATTCCGAGTGAGCTTCGACTAATTGTTTTCAATCGCAATTTTTGCGTCAATAATTCATCGTATTCTCCGAAATTATTCATGGATTTCTGTTCTTGTTCCGGCTCTGACTCTTTGTCTGATTTTTTCTTTCGCTGTTTTTCCACAATAACCCGATAAACTTTAATTTTTTGCGCGATAGTTTCATCTTCGAGTCCCATTTGATAAATGACCTCTCTGACTTTTTTCAAATCATTGTTTTCATTATCTTCTAACCAATATTCTCGATTCAAAACCGGTAAAATTATTTTTGTTATTTTGTCTGGAACATCTTTGTTTTTCCGACTCGCTCGTAAAGCGGACTGAACAATTCGAATATTCGAACTCATATTTTCGGAAAATACAACTGCGTCCAATTTTGGAAAATCCCAGCCTTCTCCTAAACAATAAACACACGTTATTATTCCGAGTTCGGATTCTTCAAATTTATCGATTATTTTTTTTTGGACTTTTGATTTCATAAAACTATCATAATTTGAAAAATACAGGTTGGGTAAATCAAAATAATTGTTGTCCAATAGGAGCTGTATATATTCAATCAGTTTCAATGAATTTTTTTGATTGTTCGAATATATCAATAAATGACGAGAATGTTTTTCAAGTATACTTTTCAACGATGAAAATGCGCTTAAAAATAGGCGTTTATCAGTTTCTTCGGAAATGCCAAATTTTTCAAAGTGTTCCTCTATTTGATCCTCATCTGTGATAATGGTTTGAATAAGATAATCGCAAACTACATGGATGTTAATCGCCCATAATAAGCATTTTCTCTCGATTATTTCACCAAAATATTCATTATTATCATTTGAAATAACTTTATCACTATTTGTATCATTCTCTAATTGTTTAATTGTCGCCGTAAGTGAAAGTTGTTTCCCCGACTCAATATTTAACATTTGAATGTATGACTTCTTGTTATTCGCAATCTCCATATTGTAATTCGTCAAATGATGACATTCGTCATTCAGTTTCATATCGAATACAAACGCAGTTTGTTGAGTCGCGGTATATACTTTATGAGCGGATGAATATGTTGTTATTACAATACAATTCGAATTATTCACTTGTAAAAACTGGATTATGTTATCAACATCGATTCCACCAGAAACAACCAAATGTTGAACTCCTTGAAAAAACAAACAAATTATTTTCTCCCATTGCTTCAATAATAGTTTATTTGGAACTCCAACAAGAATCTTATTTGAATTTAATCTTTGCGTTATCCATAGCGATATTAGTGTTTTACCAACACCACACGGAATAATCAATAGACCTTTATTATGTTCAGTCTTTTGACTCAACTGGCAAAAAACGGAATCATTTTTCGCCCGTTCAGAAAAATAATGAACTGATGCTTCAATAATCTCAGATTGGTCCGGTCTTGGAACAAAAGAAAAACTGTTCGGTTTTTCTTCTCTTAGAACAACATGTGTCGTAATTTCTTGATTTATTATTTTCTGGATGAGCCTTTTGAATAATTTTCGAATCCGATATTTTCGATTCATTTTTTCAATTTCTTCTTCTGATAATCTCCTAAATTGAATTCCTACCTTACACAGATACGGTTCAATAAGTGTAATTATTTTTTTATTGAAAAATTCTGTTCCTGCGTCGAGTTTAACATTTAGATGACTGAATTTTGATTTTAGTAAATTTTCAATTATTCCCATTTGTTTTATAGGAACTTCGAACACTGGCTCAAATTTTCCTCTTTCGATTTCTCCGGTTGCGTATTGCGCATCTCGTTCAGGGATACTTTCTGTTTTTCCCATTTTACAAGTATCATGCGCATCATATGCCGGATGACTTCGAATATAAATGTATCCAACTGATTGTGTCATTCTTTTATTATTATGAAATTTATAATAATAAAAATCATTTTTTTATTACTTGATATATGGCTCTTCAATAAGTGTATTCCGCTTCTCCTCCGCCTTCGTAAGTTTCGTCTTTTTCAAAGTTTCCTCCAAGAATTCAATTGTAGGATTATTGTCATTGAAATTCGGCTCGGCGTATAACAATTTCCCTCCGGGTTGTAGCAACTTCAACTGAATCTTCTCCGGAAAACACTCGGGATGTTTCTTGATAAGCGCATCTTTATATTTCTTTGGAAAAATATCCGGCGTCATACTCTGAGGCGGTAATACGAACGCCAGCAAAACAAGAGGGCTCACTGGTTCTCCCATTTCAAGTTTCAACGTTTCAAAATAGTTCGGGCGTTTTGATAAAAAGGCGAACAGGTCGCTCGGTAATGGAGCAACAAGCCCATTGTAATAAGTCCGCCAGTATATTTCAGTTCCGAAATAATACCGGATAGTTGTTATAAGGCTCGTCAAATATTCATCGCATATCTTTTCTACATCATAAACTCCATCCCAGAAATATTCGTAATAAGACTTCTTCAAATTTTTGAATACCACGTCATATTCGCGAACATAATTTTTATGTAAAATATGCTTCTTATTTGAAAATGACATATGCTCTATTCCTTTATTGTTTTTGTCATTATTATTCATATTTGGCTTATCCAAATTGCGAGATATCTTTTCCCTAACTAATTGAATCCGTTCGCTTTCAATATCGCTCAATCGCTTCAAAATGGCCATCAAGAACCGCTGGTTTATAAATAGATTGTTGTTCTTCCAGTGGATTAGTCGCATTGAGCGGTCTATTCTCCTCTGGTAATTATACGCACTCAAAAGGGTTCGCATATTATCCTCCTTGAATTTAAGAAAATAGATTGTTTTAACAAAATCGTTCCCTTCTAAAAATGACATGAAAACATAGTCCAGCAAATAGAGCAACTTCTTATTCATTAAATCGTCTGGATGCTTTTTCATTACTTTCATTTTGATAAGAAGTTTCTCCTCCGCATTTGATATTTTAAGTTTTCCTCCTCTATGATATGATTGTAAGCTATCATTATAAATATAATCCGCTAATTTATTACAATTAATATATATATAAGTTTGTTCTTCTGGATAAAGTTTATCAAATACCATTTTACCAAAAGTTGGCATCATAATCCACATATTTTTAAATATAAACCGCAATAATAATAAAATAACATCTCCATCAGATGCTATAACAACAAAATTATCGTCTGTCCCATCCTCTATCTTTTCAATCATTCTCATATATTTATGTTCAGCCTCTCCTACTATATCACTTCCATCATAAACAACATTTATTTTACCAAACTTATTCGCCTTTATTGCTTTTCGAAATTCCTTATTAAATGATTCCATCAGTGGTGTTCCAGGTGTTATCCTATTCTCATCGTACCGAAGTCCGGATATTGTTTTCAATGGATTCGCATTCTTCATCAGTTTTTCCATATATGGTTTCTTGTATCTGCGCTCGCGCTGTTGCTCCATTTTTGAAAGTGGAGGAGGTCCATCAATTGCTATATATACTAACTTCTGCGGTTGAACTATTTTCGTTATAAGATGAATCGTGTTCTTAATGACAAGCGCAACTAACCTCTTTTCATAACTTTTAACATCTTTTTTTAATGTGAAATCATATACAACATCCTTTGGAAAATCTCGAATTGTATCATAAATAAAAGCGTTGAAATCAATGAATAAATAATGGACCGGAACTAATGGATTCGGCGCCGGTAAATGTATGGACGGATATTTTTTTATAACATGTCTCAATAAACCACTCACTCCCATTTTGATTATATATATTATAAAATATATAAAATAATTGCCTCCTTAAAGTGTTATTGATGTAATTATCTTCATCTCTCCATAATAAAAAAACCATGACGGATACGTCTTACACAACTTATAAGCCTCTTCATAAGTATTGCGTAGTTCATTTTTATCTATATATTTTACAATAAATGAGCCTGTCTTTCCATCAATATCGCACACATCTTTTGGGAAAATTGATATTAGACCGGTATTATATGACTTGACTGGCGCACCATTTTCCCAACCACATACACGACTATATAAACGCCCAATTTCCATATATTTAATAATAGAAAAAATTGAAAGAAAAAATTATACTGTTATTTACAACTAAAAATGTCATTTATTAGATTTTCATTAATTAACGGAAAAATTATTTGTAGATTTACAAATACCCAAGAAGAAAACCAGAAACCATCCAAACCGACTACAATTGTTGTTGTTTTGGATGAATCCGGTTCAATGGGAAATTATGGCATTGACGCAATGCGCAAGTTCAAAGAAGTCCATTTGAAATTTATGGACCCTCAAACATGCGTTTGCGTCATCGCGTTTGATTCACGTTCAAGATTGGTTGAAACAACACTCCGAGATTTAAATCCGAATGAATTTGGAGGAAAAGGAGGAACATCAATGTGTCCAACAATTCCATTTATTGTCAAAGTTTTAGAGAAATATCAGGCGAATGATATTATGATGACTATTGTGAGTGATGGAGAAATTTGTGATAAAGATTCTTTTCCACGTCTCTTTGAACAACAATGTTCTCGTTTTTTCAAATCTGATAATGTTTCAATGACAATGATTCGCTTAAATACCGGTGGAACCCCAGCGGTCAGAGAATTATGTATGTATGCGAAATTATCCAGAGAAGGAGCAGGAGAACTGATTACATTACGTCCAGATGAATTAGATACATTTGATGAACTTTTCAAATCAAATGGTCAAAGTTTCCAAATCTCATCATCCTCCCCAAATCTGGGGAATGATATGTTCGGAAACCGTTCTGGCGCAATCAGTTTGAGAGATGGACAGACCTTCTTCTTAGATAGTCTCTCAGAGATAACCAGCGAAGACGGTTCCCCTATTGAAATGATTGAGGCCCCACTAACATTTGGGGCTCGATTATACGAGGAATATCTTGAAGCATTGGTTGACCGGCTCGGTCAAGCAAAAGTTCGCGGTGATGCTGGAATTGATTCGCAAATTGACCAATTGACTCAATTGTATGAATTATTACAGCAACAAATCGCGAATTTGTCAAAACCGGCGACGGAAGCCAGTGGCGCGAATGAATCGTCTATGAGCTTTCGCGCGAAGAATCTTCTGCGTGAAAAAACAAAGGAGGCGAAGACAGTTCTTATTGCTTTACAGACTTTGAGAAATAAGCAAGGTATTGCGGGGATGAACTCGCAACAACAAGCTGAATTCCTTCAAGAACTGAAAGATTCGAAGAACTCTAAGGATTTTGCTCGTAGAGCCAAAGGATCTACTCCCACTGAATTACAGAAAAAAGTTAATTCCTCTATCCAATATTTCATTTCGATGCTTCCACAGCTAAAAGAAGCTCTTCGCATTCAAGATGAGGCCGGAGGTGATATTCCGGTGGATTTCTTTTCACAGGAAGACTCTCTGACGGCTTTTATTTGCGCGATTGAAGCCATCGAAGAAGGACGCGAAGTATCCGTCGATGAAGCGGTCCAACTTTTTGGACTTCTCGGCGTTGGTATAAGTCATGAAATTGATGTTTATCCGGACGCTTCAATGTTGTTCGGAAAAATCAACAAAGTATTCCATGCCTGTTTCATGAATCAATCAACCCTCTGGGGTTGCCACGGAAAAGCTGAGGGCGATGGTTCGTGGGGAATTATCAAATCCCCCTTTCACAAGAGAGAAGACATTTCCTGCCTTACCGCGGTCGTCCCACTCAAATCATTGAATCATCCCCTCGTTTGGGAATGTATGAGAAAAAGTGGAATGCTCGATATTCAAACATCGATTACAATCCGGCGCCGACAAGAAACAATCCCAAATGATATCCCATTTCTATATGGCGCATTGTTCAAGCATGTTCTCGGAGAACCGCGTTCAGAAGCAAATCGAACATTACTTCGCGATATCTTGGAAACGATGGCGGGAATGATGGCGTCCAAATCATGGACCGATATTATCGCACAGATTGAGGAAAAGAACATTTGCGCCTTCGTTGGCGACAACGGTTTTTCCCATTACTGGATTCCCTTAGTATTAATGATGTGTCGTGTGGAATTCGCAAGAATTGCCTCATCTAACGCCGATGTTATGCGCGGGATGTTCGAATTCTGTATTTTTCGCCATTTTCAAACTTTGATGAAAGGACAGGACAGGACCCAAGCAATCGCAGAGTTCCTTGGAATTTCGGATGACAGAAAACAGCAAGTTCTACCGGACGATGTGGCTGAACCCGCTCTGGAAACAATCAAGTTTTCACGCGTGGTTATCCCAACTGGTAAGTTCATTGGAATTTTCAACAGGATGCTCGAATTAGTTCGCAACACTTGTTCCTTGATTTTTGAGTTCAACGGTCTTCCCATTCTAACACCCGAGAATTTTCAACAAATGTTGGCCGGCGGTTCCGATTTTGGCGCCTATCAGGTGTTTTCAATCTACGTCGGTCTCGCCTGTAATGGAGAGAATGACCGTTTCGACAAATCGAACGGTGGCGCCTACAAATGGACTATTGAGTGTTCTCCGGAAGAATTTATTGGCGACGCAGTTGCTAAGATTTACCGCGAGGATTACGAAAATAGTGTCAAAGAAAAAGACGCGCGTATCCAAGCCAAAAAGGAGAGCGACTTTATTGAAAAGTCTTCTTCAATTTCATTCGATGAATTTGCCGAAGGGTTATCAATGATTCCTCCTCATCATACACTCATCCCGCGATTGATTGAACTTCTGTGCGATTCATCGTGTGTTGAGCGCAAAGACAAAATAACTCTGTTCTTCTTGGGAGAATGTGGAGAAATAACCTATAATCAGGGTCTTATTCAAGCAAGATATTACAAACAATTCATTGATTTGGGTATCTTTGATGAAGAAGAAGTCGATTCTATCAAAAAGAAAATGAGTTCGTGGAAGAGAATTGATTTGCTCAAAAAAAAAGCAAATGATACCGATTTTGTGAATCAAAAGAATTGTCTGTCGTGGCTCCAAGAGAATGTTGGAGTCGATCCAAGAGATGGTCGCGCTAATTTTGGGAGACTCGCAAGAGCAGACCCAGAAAAGTATGACACTCTCGTATTGGGATACGTCGATTCTCCATCTGATCCAGCAACACTTGCCGGTTTTGGTCCTATAATCAAGGCCGAACAAGCGCGGTCGAAGCTATGCGTCGAAGCTACTGGATTTGTTAGCTTGAAGCAATACAAGCTCCATTTAGTTTCCGAAGGAAACGTTGAAAAGTGGAAATCGTTTCTTTGTAATTTCAGTAGTTTTAAATCGACGAAACCAGAATTCTATGAAGCGTATCATCTTGAAGCTGGAACCTATTGGAATCAAGAACACAAAAATGGTTCTCTTCGCGCGTAATCATTTTTGTTGAATTAAATTGATTAAATTGATTAAATTTATAATAAAAATAATTTGGATGGTTTCTCGAACTCTCGATATCAACGAAAAACGAACTTTTTAGCAGGTGGCTTCGGCGCTTCCGGTTCCGGAACAACAAATCCTTCATAATCAGTTATCTTAGTATCCTCCATATCATCCTTTTTCGGTTTGAACTGGCGCTCCGATAAAAGTGATTTATATCCGACCACCTTGTAGAATTGCCACTCATCGTAGAAAATCTTCAAGTGCTCCCGTGCCCAAGCAAACCATTCCCTATCACGAAAAACTGGATTAACCTGATAAATTTCAATCCGCCAATAAGTTGGGCCAATGAACTTAATGTTCTTATTTTCATTAATTCCATTGATGATAAATTCATTAATTGCGTCTCCCTTGATGAAAAACTCGCTGTGGATAGTTTTAATTGTGTCCGCATCAATTCGGAAATCGATTGATACTCCACATTCAACATTTTCAGTGGTAAGTCCCGCTTCAACCATCTGGATATGCTCCATATACTCTTCGCAAGAACTGAATTCGACAAGCTTACATTCAAGGAAGTCGCATCGCTCCAAGTCGCAAACTTCGAGCTGTCCCTGCATCTGGGCCCAATAATAATCAGTCGGCGTCCCACATATGACCCGCCTCGGAGGACATTTGATTTCCAACATAACGCCATCGTCCGATATTCCATCAGGAGAAGCCCCGATAAAGAAATTCTCCGGTGCCGGATGACGCATACAACCGAAATCAGTTATCTTTTTACCAGTGCGCCTCTCATAAATTCGCGTCGCAATCGGTTCATATTTGGTCCCCCACCTCGTAAACTCATTTCCCTTGAATTGGGCCGGTTCATACCCGCATTTTTGGAGTAAAACCTCTTTTCGTGAGCCAATATAGCCAAGTATATTTCCCCAGCTACTCGCCGTCAGTAAATTCTCTCTGAATTTATACCATTCAGGGCTCCTCTGTTCGGGTAATGTCTCATTTATTTGACATAGGGCGCGAAATTGTTCTCGAATTTCTGATAGAGGCCGTCGCAGGGACCGAATAACTTTCCATATCTCTTTGGGGAGCTTGTCTTCATATATGATACCGAACTCCTTTAATATCGCTTCTGATATTATTTGGTAAAGCGGTATCTCTTTAATATTTGTTATATTATCGAAAACTACCGGATTTTCCATAAGAGCCTCATATATAATTTTATCATAATAGTAAGGTAATAATCCCATTGTTTTATTCTATAATAATTGTTAATGTTTTAAATCATTTTTTATACTATTCGTAAAAAATGAATTTAATTTTTTATAATATTTACATTATACAAAATGACTCCAAATGTTAAAAATGTGGTTATTGATGGGCTTATTTTCGCGGGTAAAACGACCGCTATATCCAATTTAAAAACGCGCCTGAGTTCATCCGCGGATACAACCTTTAACTTTTTTGAAGAGCCGGTCGAATCTTGGATGAATGAGGGCTGGTTAGAGAAATACTACTCGAACATATCTAAGTTCGCATCGTCATTTCAAATCCGGATTATACTTTCCCATATTCAACAAAAGAATGAGATTGAGGAAATCAATCGCTGTCAAGAATCGAAAAATATTGTGAATATAAGTGAGAGGAGCGCGATAACAACGTTGAATGTATTTTCGAAAATGTTGGTCGCTGATGGCGTCCTCGATGAGATTGAGTTTAAACTACATGAACAGATGATTGAAATGTTCAAGTATAAGAAGCCGGATATGTTGGTATATTTGAATATCGACCCCGAAATTGCTCTTCGAAGAAATTTGAAGAGGATGCGCAATGGTGAATCGAATATACAGATTGAATACTTGCGCAAATTGAATCAGGCTTATCTAAAAGAGCTCGGAAACTTAGCGGAAAATATAATCGTTATTGATGGAACACTGGATGAGGCCGAGATTGTTGATAAAATAATGAAGCATCTTGTTTGATAGCCTATAAAATATAAGTCATTAATACATCAAAAGGCTCCTTGAAATTATAACTCATGTCATTTAAACAGAGAAATTTTGGCTTCTTTTTATATATTCTTAAAAACATATCTTCTCGATATTCTTTATTTCCAAGATGATATACTATTACATCATCGTATATATCTAATATTATATTATCATTCAATATATTATCAATATTTATACAAAAAAATAGATATTGGATATAATTATCTCCTCTTACACGATTCACTCGCAGTTCATGTAATAACTTGGGATACTTTTCTTCAACGAATTTGAGAGTGGATTTTCTTAAAAATTTTGTATGATGATTATTTATTAGTTTGATTGATGGATACGATTGTTTGAATAGTTGCGATGTTAAATGAATTCTTTTAAGATATTCACACGTGGTTTCAGTTATAATCCAGTTTCTGTAATAATTCCTAAAAATGAACTTATTTTCTTGTATTATATCTGAAATATCAACATTTCTGGTATGCATCATATCATCATTATTATAAAGAATTATCTCGCTTAATTCTGGAATATTATGAATAAAAGATTCTATGACATCACTATTAAATGTCGGTAAATATTTTTTTGGTATAATCTCAGTATGGTCAATTATTTTGATTTTTGGATTTAATTCTATGGGAGGAATCTGTTTATTTGTTATAATATAAATCATATTTATCCATGGCATGAACTTTAATACACTTCTGACAGAATATGTTATTTCATTAATATTTATAAATCGGACTGGTTTATTGTTTATTTTATCTTTTTCTTTTAAAAATTGTTTTTTCTCTTCTATAAATTTAGGGTCAGTTCCGTCGCAATATGTAAAAACCATGTCTATTTTCATTATATAATTTATAATAATATAATAATTATTGAAACACTTATACTTAAAAATTTAATTTAAAAAAGGGACAATATACTAATTATGGAAATTTGGATTATTGTTGCTCTAACGTGTGAATACGGTATCGGTTTCCAAAATAAAATTCCGTGGCATTATAAAGAGGACCTCCAACATTTTAAGATGCTAACAGTTGGAAACGCAGTTATAATGGGAAGGAAAACATATGAATCAATTGGGCGCCCACTACCATCGCGACATAATATAGTTGTCAGTTCCGCTGATATAGACGGAGTTAAAACTGTTAGAACAATTGAAGATGGGGTCGCATATGCGCGGTCTCTCAATGTCAAATATTTGTGGGTTTGTGGTGGGGCTACAATTTACGACGATTTTATGAATAATTATACTATTGATGGAATCTCGATAACGGAGATTCCTTATCACAAATGCGACACATTTATAAAAACTAACATTTCCGAATATTTGATAAATTACAAAAAACAGTTTAAAACAAAAATGAGAGGGAATGATATAATAATAAGGATGTATAGTCGCGAGAATATTACATATAGGACAGTGGATGATGATTACCTCGATTTAATTGCGCGAATAATGGAGAATGGTGAGAGACGGGAGACGCGCAATGGAGAAACGCTGTCAGTCTTCTCTGAAAAGATAAGCGTCGATTTGCGAAAAGGATTCCCTCTTTTAACCACGAAGAAGATGTTCTATAATGGAATCATCCACGAATTATTATGGTTCATAAAAGGAAATACTGACAGTAGAATATTAGAGGAGAAAGGTGTTAAAATATGGAGCGGGAACACATCTAAGGAATTTTTGGAAGCGAACGGGCTACCATACGAAGAGGGAATCGGGGGTCCAATATACGGCTATATGTGGAGGCGATTTGGTGAGAAGTATAAGTATTGGGTTGGAGCAGAAGAGAAAGAGACCGCCGGATTAGAGAAAGGGGAGGACCAGTTGAAAAATATTGTTGATGAAATCAGGAAGAACCCGACATCGAGGCGCCTTTTTATGAGTGCGTGGAACCCCTGTCAGCTGGACCAGATGTGTCTTCCTCCTTGTCATGTATCTTACCAGTTTTATGTGCGGAATGGGGAATTGGAATGTCAGATGTATCAGAGGAGCGCCGACGTATTTTTGGGCCTACCTTTTAATATCGCGAGTGTCGCCTTGCTAACACATTTGATTGCGAGTGTGTGTGGGCTCGGAGTCGGAAATATACACATTGTAATCGGGGACGCCCATATTTATAAAGAGCATCTTGACGCAGTTAAAACGCAGTTGGGGCGCAGGAATGAGCGCTATCTTTTACCATCGCTCAGATTGAGGCGAAAAGCGCAAGAAGTGTGGGATTATAATTTTGAAGATATTGAGATTGTCGATTATGAATCGGCCCCCGCAATCAAGGCGCGAATGTTGTGTTAGTTAAATAATCAAATAATAAAAAATTGAAAAATATAATGAAATAATATATATTATAATAATGTTAAATGAATTCAATAATTTCAAATTATATAAGTAAAAGAACAAATAAACTAATAATTTTATATAAAGAAAAAATTAAAAATATTGTTATATATCATAATTTATATGATATAAAAACAAAACAAGAACTTTTGGATAGTTTTCATGATGAAGATTCATCTATTCATTTAGTTAGTAAAAATAATATAAAAATAATATCAGAAGAACAAATAGAAATGACAACAATTTTACCAGTTGATAATGATACGCGTGTAAATATGTTAGAAGAACATCTTTCTTTATCAAAAATAAAACACGATGAACAAATAATGAAAATAACTAATCTAAAAGATGCTCATATATATTGTATAATATATCATGTATCAGCACAACAATATGGACCTCTATTAGAAAAGTTTATAAGAATTAAATTTGATTATGTAAAAAATAAATCAAAAGATTGCGTTGGAGATTGTTCAAAATATGGAAAAAATATAGAAATAAAAGTATCTCTTGGTGGTGAAACACATACAAAATTTAATTTTGTTCAAATTAGACCATCACATAAATGTGATATATATCTATTGACTGCGTATCATTTATCAACTGATAATGTAAAATCACAAGGAGAACTGTATATATTTCAAATTTCAAAAGAAGAAATTAAAAAATTAATTTCATTATATGGTACTTATGCTCATGGAACAATAAAAGAACACGGAAAAATTACAATAGAAACATTGAATAATGAAACAAATATAAAAGAATATGCTTTAAGAACAACAATAAATGACGACCTTTGGATGTCATTACTTAAATATAGAATATTTGAATCAGATATTTAATCATATGTTTCACTATATAATCTTACAAGTTCTCCTTTACCAATTGAATTTTGTCTCGCGGTATTAAAACTAAGAGAATAATCAAGATTTTTAAACCGATTAATTAGTAAGGTTGTATCAATGTTTGATTTAATCCAATGCCAACTTTTTGGGCGCAATGTTTGAAGATTAATTTTAACAATTTCTCCACATTTCCCCCCATATGCCCGAATAGCAAAATCTGCTCCATCTGGTGGTGTTGGCTGTCCATTTGAATCTTTTGGACCAAAATCTATAAAGTCCCAATCAATATGTGAAGTTGGTAAATCATGAAATTCTCTTTTTTCTTCTCTTTTTTCCCATATTTGAAAACAACATTTTACCATCATTCGAGGAGTAAATGAACATGGATTTGTTGGAATATCTTCATCAAATACTAAATGAAAATTTCTATTTAATCTATTATGAACACTAATTCTTCGAAATGTTCTTGGAATAATAAATGCGATTACAGTTGCCCAATTCGATGCATGATTGAAAAATTTTATTGCAAGAGAACTAACTTTACCAAACGGAGGATTTCCGATTACAAGTATATCTTTTATATTCTTTTGTGGTTTATACGTAAAAAAATCTTGTTTTATTATTTCTTGATTTTCAGGAGAAATATCGATTCCAATTTTTTTATCGCTTGGAATTACATTAAAAAAACTCCCATTTCCTGCGCTTGGTTCAACTACTAATTCCCATTTCGACCAATCATATATTAAACCGATTGATTCAATACATTTTTTTGATATTTGGGGAATTGTATAAAATTTATCCAATCCTTGTTCTCTTATTTCGGTGGTTGTCATTTATTATTTATATTATAAAATGTTATTTTTAATTTCAATTTTTATATGTATATTAGTCAATTGTGATTACATTTCTGCGCTTATATTGTTTCGGTGTTGTTTCTTCGAAAGTTCGCTTCTTTTTTGTGTTCAATTTAGTTTTGTAAGAATGACAATCGAGACAAAGTAGCTGGAAATTTGAGAGGTCGTTTGTTCCAAAGTATTGGAGTTCTCTTATATGGTCCTCATTTGAGCCGTGTGTAATATCTCCGAGAGTTGTTCCGCAACAATCACACTGGCTATTGAATTTGGTTGCGAGTTCTCTTTTTTCGGAGAGTTTCAATGCTTTCCTTTTTTGAATAGGCGCATCAAAGCAATTTGAAGTGTAATAGTTTTCAATGAGGTAGAACAGATTATGAACAATTTGTCTGTTCATTTCTCCGCGAATTTGGTAGCGGTCATTTATTTGAATTTCCGGAAAAATGCTCTGTAAAATGATGAGGATTGAATAAATAACATCATAGTTGATGCTTATATAATTCAATTTCAGATTTCCTCTGCGGTTCGAATGATATAAATAGATGCGGTTATTATCGCTCTCGTGCGACAAATAATAGTATGTATCTTTATCGGTCTCCATTTCCGAATTGTCAAACGCAAGGAGATGTTCCCATGAATCAATCGGCGTTGTTTGATAATATGGATTGGAAAGGATACAATGTATGAAATATCTGAGTTTTTGATACGTATCATCAGAAAGATTGTTGTCTTTACAGAATCGTAATATATTCGTATCTACTGAAATCATTTTTACACAATGTAAAAATGAAAATGATTGTTTTTCAATTTTTATGGAGGGTTCGATGGGATTAAAAGGGCGCTTGTTATAAGCATATTACAATTATTCAAAGTTGTTATATATCCTCTTGATATAACTGATGCTTGATTATCCAAAACATCTTGAAATCCTACATCGTAGCAGTCGCCAGTATCATTAACATTCGCGGTTATAAAAGAGGCATTAGAGGTTGGGTAATTGGTATCATTAATAAAATCCAGATAATTTACGCGCGGACTTAAAAGAATGTATCTCGCGAATGTTTCTAACCAAGGATCCGCCGTTGAAAGAAGTGTCGCAAAATTGGGTATTGCTAAAATTGCGGAATTTACTGGCGCTAAAAGTGTTTTATTTGTAGTTGTTTGATAAAGTGTAATCAACGCAGGGAACGCATCTACAATATCTTTAAGAGCAGATAACTCAACCGTATCTGTAAGATGTGTGTATAGATTTAATTTATTAATCCATGGTATTGGGCGTGGGACTCCTCTTTCTGTCATTATTATAGAATAGATTATTTATTCGTATTCCCCGTAATTTAAATTTCATAGAATAATTTATGAAATTCAAAAAAAATATAATTAATATTCTTCAATCACAAGATATTTTAAGCGAGTTTAATCAAAAAATAGTGGGGGATGATTTTGTGAATGATATTTGTGGGTTCCATAATATAATTACAAATAAGATAGACAAAATTGTGGATTGTGTATTTACAATGGAATCAGGTGCGATGTTGTTTTGGTCAATTGACCGCAAGAAGACGACTAAAACCTGTATTGAATCCGACGAAAAAACACAAATATGTAAAGTGGAAATTCACCCGAATCAGGAAGTGGAACTCTTCATTTGGACAGAAGAAAAGAGCGAGATAACACTGAAAACCATCCGGAATATAGTAAGAGTCGTGGATAAATTGGAGACTCTATTCCTAACTGATCCGGAGAACGATTCATTTGAGGAAATCTTTGGTTTCCGCAAGAGGTTCCATTTCGATAATTACCGGTTCCTCTTAATTAAACACTTGTGTTCATTAGATGCGGATGACTTTATAAAAGAAATGATTGATAATATAATAAAACACGCAAAAGTGGAGCGCGTCGTCGAGAGCAATACGCCCCTCTTTTTTAGCAACGTCTTCCAAAATATAATACAAGAGAATTGTGGGATGAATGACCCTTTCCGTGATTATAGGGAGAAAATATTGAACCATTTGCGCCTGTCGCAAAGGGAGAGGGTTAGCGCGAATATTATTACGGACCGCAATGTAATTAAAAGCGCAGAAGAAGATAAGCCCATCCGATTAAACATCACATACGATGTTTCCATTTTTAAGAAGGGGGCTTATAAGACGATTATGGGGGACGTATTCTTCGTTGTTGAGTATAATAAGAAGGAAGTCTATTTTGAGCCGACATATAGCATTGTTCTTTTTAATGCTGTTAATGATATTGAGCCGACGATTCGCAGTATAATTGAAACGGAGAGGAGCAATTATGAGGTATTAGTTTATACAGAATCTATGGCCTACGTGAGTAATATTGAGAAATACATCAAAAAATATATGTTCAAGAATCAGTTCAAGATAAAGTTCGTTATACCGCAGAAGGTCCATCCATTTTCGGAAATACAGAAAATGCTCATTCTCGCGCGGATAGCGTCTTCATTACACGACTACATATTCTTTTGCGGGGCGGGTTGTATCTTTCCGAAAAATTATATCCGCTACATTGACGAAAAACAATTAGCGGACCCTACTAAAATGTATATTGTTTCTGAATGTAATATGCTGAATCGGGCAAATGGGTCAATTACTCTTTACGTGGCGAATCATAACCGGCTCTATCATTATTATATTGAATGCTTATTCCCGATTCTCCATCGGACAATAGTTGAAAAAATAAACTATCAGTCTCCTTTGCTCGGTAAATTACAAAAATTTAAGGAATTCAAAAATTTTTTAATGAAGAATGGGACTATACAAGAGATTGAGATAATAACCTCTATTCGAACAAAGGACGCCCTCCATATTTTTGAAGGATAATTCAGTTTTTATTTCTTGAAAAAATTCAACATGACAAATAACATAACGAGAACGAACACGCAAATGAAAACAATCAGGAGAATTTTGACTGTTTCGTCCGTTTTGTCTCTGGGCCTATTCTTGTCTTCATTGATGACTATCTCCGTTGGCTGACGGTCTTGATAGAGGAGGGGATTATAGTATGTGTATGGGGGGAAATAGCCATTCCAGTCGTTACGATAATGATGGCGGTCATAACCGCCTCCTCCACCGACATGGATAACATTGTTGTTATTATTGCGGTCGTGGTCGCGGTCGCGATCGCGGTCTCTATTCCAATTATACCTATCAAAATGACTGGATGGTTGAATTTCGTGTTGGAATCCAGTCGCAGATGGACGTCCGCCACCGCCAACTCCTGAAAATGAGAGTTGTGATTCATGACCACCTGCGCCACCGCTACCTCCAATGCTACCGCCTCCACTTGAACCTCTGAAACCTTCAATTACCATTAATTATATCAAAGAATATTTTTTATATTGTTAAAAATTTATTCTTGATAATAAATAAGAATGATTAAAGAATTATTGACGGATTCATTAAAATGTGGCTTATCTTCAACGAATGAAGGATTGAATGGGGTCCAAACTCCTAAATGGAAAGATGCTCTGGCTGTTTTTATTGTTTTAATTATTTATGTATTAATTATTTTACTTGTTGGTCAGTTCCTTTGGAATTTAGTATTATGTAAATTGATTACTATCGCGAAACCGGCTGAAAGTATCTGGCAGATTTTAGGACTCGCAATATTACTCAATTTACTCTTTTTTCGTTAAATAGATATTATTATTTTTGTTTATCATAATAATAATGGATAGCTCATCTCTCATACCAAAATTTATAATTTGTAAAAAAGGGACAAATTTAGATAATTTACCTGCGGCGAACTATTTTAGAATAAATGAATTCGATTCTTTGACGACTGATGCGAATGATATTCTTCTGAAAAATGAAGTATTTATAACGAAGTCATATGCTGAACAGGGAAGCACCGGAGATTTTAATCGGTTCATAACACATTTTTTAGTATGGAAATACATTTATGATAATGGTTTGGAATACGCAATAGTTATCGAGGACAATGTTCGTATATTTGCGAGTATGAATAAGAATATTAATTCTATATTAGCAAATGTTCCGGAACTATTTGATTATGTCGGTTTATATCTGAATAATCAGGATTTAGAGCAATCGAATGGAGAAGTGGAAATTGCGACGGAAGCTCATCAACCTCACGCATATTTGCTTACATTGAACGGGGCGCGAAGATTGCTTAAATTAACGAGACTTTGGAAAATAAATCGGCCACTTGATAAACAGATTTTTCATTATATTAAACAGAAGTTTTTGCGGGGATATATCGTAAAAAAGCAATTTTTGTATTCAAATAAAATAGATTATAAGCCGGTTTTGATTAAAGGAATAAAAGAGGAAAATATTCGACCGGATGGTTTGACAATGAAAGAGGTTCAAGAAATTGAGGAGGAGTTGCTGAAATTTAAGCAATCCGGAGTTATTGATAAACTATTGGAAGTTGAAAAAAAGGATGAAGTAATTATCAAAAAAATGACTGCGATTGAATTGAAGGATGAAGATATTATTATTGAAAAAATATCAGGGCGATTGAATGATAAAGGAGAAAATGATGAATTTATAGAGAAACTTTCAAAGAAATTGTATGAAATTTTGGAATTGGAATAATAATGGCGCCAGTTGTTCAGTTACGACCGAACTCCTTTCCACGTTGGCTTTGCAGAACCGTGCTTCACATAAACTAACTGGCAATTACCATAAAAATTTTGCTCGAATTTACCATCAATAAAAATTGATGGTAAATTTATAATCTTATTTTTTATTTTTTTTATTCAATTTATTTTTATTGCGGTTCATATACCAATCACCTACAATATTGTTTAATTTATAAAGTGTATAGGTCGCCGCACCCACACTGGCACCCAGTGGATAAATCAACTCATAAATAAACCCGCCTTTCTGAGTCTTTTTATTGTGTTTATTACATACGAAACCATTTCCATGAATATGGCCCCCACACATCTTCCCATTTTTATTTATATAAGAACAATTAGTCATACTATTATATAATATAATATTTTTCATCTCCGATTAATAATTTGATATAATGCCCTTCTTTATTCAAGCTCTTTTCATACTGACCGCCGATTTTAATATTTGACTGGGCGGATATCTTCCAACTATTATCACCAGTATTGATTATCAAAATCTGTCGCCCGACCATTTCTGGGGAGGGTTTGGGGAGTGATAATTTACCAACAATATTTGTTCCTAAGAAGACAACTGTTTCATAATTAGCGGATAATGATTCCAAAAATGACTCATTTTCGAAGGAGTCATCATATTTAAAAACATTCTTGACTAAATTTCCAGTGGCGGGACCGGCTTCTCCTTGTGGGCCCTGCTCTCCTTGGGGACCCTTCTCTCCTTGTGGGCCCTGCTCTCCTTGGGGACCCTGCGTTCCTTGTGGGCCAGCGGGACCAGCTTCTCCTTGGGGGCCCTGTGTTCCTTGGGGACCCTGAGAACCTGCTTCTCCCGCGGAAACATTCAAATTTCCAAGTTTATCTTTAACTATTTCATCCACATTTCTTGAAATATTCGCCGAGAAACTTTTCTTATACTCCTCTAAATCAAGGAACTGTTGAAGAATAAATTTATATAGGTCTTGCTCCTTCTTCTTAATTTTTCTTAACTCTTCATCGAGTGTGTGTTTAGAAACATAATCCATATTTTAGAGAAATAATATAATAAAAAAAATTATACGCAAACTATATATGATACATCTTCCAAAACGAAATATAATAACAAATCATAAAATAATAGATACATCAAATCTAAAATACAAACAATATAAACACTCTCTAAAACCAAATGGACTATGGTATTCATTGTATTCCTCGTGGTTTAATCATATCACATTCCAAGACATGGACTATAAAATAAAAGATTACATTCATAAAATTGAGCTAAATGAAAATATTTTTACAAACTTACAAAATCCAGATTCTAATAAAATTCTACTAATAAAAAATCTGGATGATGTAGCAACATTTACAAGAAAATATGAAATCGCAAAAGGAAATAGAAAAAAAATGAATATGGACCCAAACTCTAAAATATATTTCAATTATTCAGTTATTGATTGGGAAAAAGTCGCAAAAGATTATGGAGGAATAGAATTTTATCCGTATATAAAATATTCAAGTCTGTTTTTCAATAAAAAACCACTTGAAATATATATATGGTATAATGCGATTGATATATCATCCGGATGTATTTGGAATACTAAATCAATTATTCAGACAATAAAACTCTTGTATAAAAAAGACTTAAAGACAAAGCATTATATTCCAATATGAACTATAAATGGATTCTTGTAGCAGTTGGGGTCCTTTTATTATTTATCCTTTATACGAAAAGGGATAAAATTATGGGGTGGTTTTTTGGTAAAAAGAAAATTAAGAATGATGAAGAGCCGGAACCGGATTCAAACGAGCAAATAGAAGAAAATTTTCGTATAGAAAAAGATACGGGGGAAGAACAAGGAGAATATATCGTCTTGAATATCGCGTCCAGCCCAGAGGAAAATAAAGAAATCGAAATCGGAAATATTTACATTAAGCTCTATGAAAATGAGTGCCCACGAACCTGCGAAAACTTCAAATCACTCTCCAAAATCGAATACAAGGGCTGTGTCATCCATCGCCTCATTAAGGGATTCATGTTTCAAACCGGCGATTATGAAAACGCCGACGGAACCGGCGGAAAATCCATCTTCGGCCCCAAGTTCCCCGATGAAAATCTAACAATCCCCAACAAAAAATACACGCTATCAATGGCGAACTCCGGCCCCAATACAAATGGGTCCCAGTTTTTCATCAACTTCGCCGATAATCACTTCCTTGATGGAAAGCATGTTGTCTTTGGAGAAGTAGTAAAAGGTTTCGATGTAGTAGATATCATCGAAAGATTGCCGACCAATAAGAATGATGAGCCGGTCCAGCTCCTCTATATTCGGAATACACAAATAACTAACAAATTGTAAGTTTCTAATTTAATTGCTCTCCGTAATATTCGTTCTCCATATTTTTCTTCAACTGATAAACATGGTCAGATTCAGAAATTAAATCGGATGATGCGGTTGTGGTCGTAATCAGCCCAATTTTATTATTTTTCTCGCAAAAAGTGCGAAAAACATCCACCATCTTTTTTAGCGTTTCTTTTGAAACATTTTCAATGGAAATATCAATCATATAGAATAGAGAATCTTTTTTCAGTGTCAATAAAAATCCCAATACTTGTCGTTTCTCTTCTGGAATATCAACCATCTTCATGTTCAAATATGGATAAAATTCGAACATTCTATAATTCGTTATTTTCTTCAACTTGATATACTCCTTAAAAAGTATATTCTCATTTTTACACTGAACAATTTCCGGCTTATATGTTATATCGTAATTCAAGAAAACAGTGTTCATAGGTTTATCTTGGGGACATTCTAAACCACATAAGCTCTTTATAAAAAGAGTTTTACCCGTTTTCTTTTCTCCTACAATATGACATAACTTCCCGACCTCTAAACATAACCTCTTAAAATAAAATTGAGCCTTGTTATGTTTATAATAAAAAACTGGAAAATCATAATTTTCCAAATTCGTATATTGTTTCGACTCAGAAACCACTTCCTCCTGATATTCCATTAAATTAATAACCATTAATTTTATTAAAATCCGTTTTTTTAATTTGCGAAATATGGATGTTTTAATGCCTCGTGAGCAGTTATTCTTTTGCGAGGGTCAATCTCCAACATTTTCCAAATCAAATCAAATGCTCTCTTATTTTCCTCTGTGTTATTTCGAATAGAATCTGTTGTCTTTCTCTCAAAATAGGTCTCTAAATTAGCCGGTTCAACTCTATTTTTTAAAAAATGATATATTCCTCCCGCCTTATACTCTTTTATAAATTCATTAAATTTATCTGTCCCTACTAAATTATGTATGTTTTCGAGAATGATAATATCTTCTTCCGGCTTCCAGAAGGGGTATCGGCCAAAATATATTTCTGCGAAGATTAAACCAGAAGACCAAATGTCGATCCCATAGTCAAAACCTTTAATGTTAATTAATTGCTCGGGCGCCTTAAAATTGCGTGTTCCCAATTTTGTATCAAATTTGCGATATGGGACATAGAAATCACTTATTCCGAAATCGATAATATAAAAATCACTACACGATTTAACAAGAATATTTCCGGGCTTTAAATCCCGATGAATAATTCCTTTCTTATGTAGCTTTTCAAGGGCCTCTAAAAACTTTTTCATGAATATTTTAATTTCTATTTGGGTGAAGTTGTAGAAAATGGTCCGACTGGAATTACAGTTGTAATATGGAAATAAAAGATAGTAGCAATCATCATTAACGAAAAAGTCGAGGAGTTGAATCACATTTGGGATGTTCTTACATAGTTTCAAAATATTCACTTCTCTTTTTACCTTGTTGAGATTATTCGTCTTTAACTCTTTGATTATGATTGTCTCATCAGTATCTTTGATTACCCCTTTATAAACAACTGACGCCCCTCCTTTCCCAATTTGTTCTTTGATTACATATCCAGATGAATTATTGTTAGCATTCTCGATGAATATTTTATGATAGAGTATCTGAGTTGGTATCTTTATCGGCTTGTAAATTTTCGATACGATGTATTTTTCACTGTCTTCAATTTCAAATGTAAATGATTTATGGTCCATAAAATATACAAGTTGATTTTTTTTAAATATAAACGATTTAAAAAAATGAGTCTATAATTTATAAATAATTACTATGAGTTTAATAATTTCAGACAAAAGAAATGAAGTCAAATTTGTCCATCCTTTCCCTTATCATCTTGACGATTTTCAAATGAACGGATGTTGGGGGATCGAAAATGATAAGAATGTTTTGATAACAGCACATACCGCGGCTGGGAAGACAACCATTGCCGAATATACGATTGCGAGAGCAGTCCATCTAGGTAAGAAAGTTATCTACACGAGTCCCATTAAAACACTCTCTAATCAAAAGTTCTTCGATTTCAAAAAAACATTCGCAAACTGTGAAATCGGTATTCTAACGGGTGATATCAAGCTTAATCCAGAAGCAGATATTCTCATCATGACCACTGAAATCCTCAGGAATAAGTTAGATTATGAGCAAAAATCATTTGCTGATATACACAGTGTTATATTTGATGAGGTCCATTATTTCAATGATCCCGAGAGAGGGTTCATTTGGGAGGAATGTATAACGAAGCTCCCGAAGCACATCCTCTTAGTCATGCTTTCGGCGACGATTGACAAGGCGAATGAGTTCGGCGAATGGGTCGCCCGATGTCGTGAGCGCGACACGCTCCTTATTGGAACAACTTGGCGCCCCGTCCCTCTTCACCACTATATTTACACGAATAACGAAATTAAACTTATTCGCCATCACCGCGACGGCGTCTTTGCCAAAAATATTGACGAGTGTTATTGCTACTATGACAAGCAGTCAATAACGACGAACCGCCTTGTATCACTGACCGAATTCCTGCGAAAGAAAGAGCTCTTCCCATCGATATGCTTCTCTTTCAGTCGCAAAAAATGCTTCGATTACTGTCTGATGATGAAACGCCTTAATAGCCTCCTTACACCAGAGGAGACGAAGGAGATGCGCCTCATCGTCCATAAGATATTCTCCACAAATCTCGCCTATTACCGCGATATACCGAGCACATTACAGCTCCTCGAAATGCTCGAATACGGAACATCAATACATCACAGTGGCCTTCTTCCTATCCAGAAGGAGCTCATTGAGGTCCTGTTCAGTCGCGGTCTCATTAAATTCCTGTTCGCTACGGAAACATTCGCGGTCGGAGTGAATATGCCAACGAGGTCCGTCATATTCACTGAATTGTCGAAGCACGACGGGAAAGGGACGCGGGTCCTGCGGTATGATGAGTTCATGCAGATGAGTGGAAGGGCCGGCCGGCGCGG
>VFQS010001149.1_pt1 | contig 25283 bp, 23 predicted proteins | sample 3512361 | NCBI WGS metagenome assembly VFQS01 (sample SAMN10412375, study PRJNA504923) | tailings metagenome | isolation source: Relicate 1 Philex TSF3 active mining | place: Philippines
GCGCGAGTTTCCTGGCGTCGAACACCTCGCCGTCGCCGATGCTGAGGGTGAACGGCTCGTTGTGTCCGCACCACACGGCGATCGACGGATGATGCCCGAGGACGTTGACGGCCTCCTCGGCCTGACGCACGGCTTGTCGTCGTATCTGTCGGGCGTATCCCCACTGGAGCGGGAAGTCCTGCCAGACGAGCATGCCGGCTTCGTCGGCGGCGTCGTACAACTCGGGCCGCGACACATGTCCGTGGACGCGGACCAGATCGAGCCCGGCATCCTTGGCCAGTGCGATGTCGCGGCGCAGGTCATCGGATGACGCTGCGGCCAGATCGGCGCGAGTCGGGGCCAGGTTGGCCCCCTTCACGAAGAGCCGTTCGCCGTTGACGGTCACGATCCAGTCGTTGACCGACACCTCGCGCAGGCCGGTTCGACGTGTGCAGTCGTGGCTGATGGCGTCGTCGACGATCACCTGGAGCGTCACGTCGGTGAGTGGTTGTTCACCGAGACTCCAGGGCCACCAGAGTTTCGGATCGTCGATGTCGATGTTCCAGTCGACGCGATTCGAACCGACGGCTGTGGTGCGCACCAACTCGTCGACGACCCGACCGTCGACCAAGGTGCGCAATTTGACGGTCCGCTCGCGATCGCTGTCGAGGCGTGCATGCAATCGAAGGTTGGCGCGGGTCTCGCTCGCGTCGCGGCACGTCACTCGCCACGCGTCGATGCGCACGGGGCCGGTGGTCTCGAGGCGGACGGTCCGCCACAGGCCGCCAGGATTGAACGACGGTGAGATGCAATCCCAGTGTTGGAACACTCCGGTGATGTTGCGCTTCGACTTCTTGTCGCGTTGCGGAGCGCAGGTGGCCGAGATCGCCAGGACGTGCGACGAATCGAGTCGCGAGAGTGCGGTGACGTCGTAGGCGTGCGGAAAGAAATAGCCCTCGGGGTCACCGAGATACGCACCGTCGAGCCAGACGTCGCCCTGATAGAAGAGCCCGTCGAGGACGACGAATCGCCGTTGGCCGTCGACGGGTTCGGGGGCTTCGAACTCCCGGCGATAGAGCAGCGGTCCGTCGCTCGCGGCGAAACGAGAATCGTTCTGCCAGTGGCCGGGTACGACGATGGTCGGCCAGTCGTCGGTGTCGGCATCGAGTCCGATGCCGTCGCGAATCACGTCGTCGTCGGCCGTCACGACCTGCCACTGACCGGCGAAATCGAGGGTCGTCCAGCGATCGTGCGTTCGTGCAGCGCGGTCGGTCGAACTCACCTGTCCGACGGTAGTGGAAGTCGCTCGTCGGGGGTTACTGTCGGGGCATGGCCGCCGATTCTCTTCCCACCACACTGCGTGATCTTCGAGCGTCGGGATGGGTGTCCCGACCGGTCAAGGAAGAAATTCGCCTCAATGCCGTCGCACGTATTTCGGCCGGTCAGCCGTTGTTCGAAGGAGTGCTCGGCTACGAGGACACCGTGATGCCGCTCCTCGAGAACGCGATCCTCGCCGGACACGACGTGATCTTCCTCGGCGAGCGCGGACAGGCCAAGACCCGAATGATTCGCAGCCTCACCGGATTGCTCGACGAATGGATGCCGATCGTCGCCGGCAGTGAGATCAACGACGATCCGTATCACCCGATCTCGAAACATGCACGTGATCTCGTGGCGACCGAAGGCGACAGCACGCCGATCACGTGGGTCCACCGCGACGATCGTTTCGGCGAGAAGCTCGCCACCCCCGACACGTCGATCGCCGACCTCATCGGCGAAGTCGATCCGATCAAGGTGGCCGAGGGTCGCTATCTGAGCGACGAACTCACCCTTCACTACGGTCTCGTTCCCCGCACCAACCGCGGCATCTTCGCGATCAACGAGCTCCCCGACCTGTCGGAGCGCATCCAGGTCGGTCTGCTCAACGTGCTCGAGGAGCGCGACGTGCAGATCCGCGGCTACAAGATCCGCCTCCCGCTCGACGTGCTCCTGGTCGCCTCGGCGAACCCGGAGGACTACACCAACCGCGGTCGAATCATCACGCCGTTGAAGGACCGTTTCGGTTCGCAGATCCGTACTCACTATCCGCTCGATGCCGATACCGAAGTGGCGATCGTCCGCCAGGAAGTACGTCCGCCGTCGGTGGGTGACATCACCGTTGCCGTTCCGCGCTACATGGAGAAGGTCGTGGCCAACTTCAGCCAGCTCGCTCGCAGCAGCAGCCAGGTCAACCAGCGCAGCGGTGTGAGTGTTCGCCTCAGTGTGTCGAACTACGAGGTCATGGCCGCCAATGCCCTGCGACGTGGACTGCGACTCGGTGAGCGCTACGTGGTTCCTCGCGTGTGCGACCTCGACGCCTTCGCCGCCGCCTCCGGTGGCAAGATCGAAGTCGAAGCTCTCGAGGACGGACGTGAAGGTCAGGTGCTCCGTGACCTCGCCAAGGCCGCCGTGCTCGCGGTGTTCCGCGAGACCGTGAGTCCGCAGTACTCGATCGACATCGTGCGAGCCTTCGAAGAGGGCGCGATCGTCAGCACGGGGGAAGACGTTCCGTCGGCGACTCAAGCCGCGCTGGCCGAGCAGATTCCCGCTCTGCAGCCGGCCATCGCCGAAATCACCGACGGCGACACGAGTGCGGCGGCCGTCGCCGGAGCGGTCGAGTTCGTGCTCGAGGGTCTGCACCTGTCCAAGCGTCTCAACAAGGACGCGAGTGCGGTGTCGGGTGGGACGTACCGCGCTCGCTGAGCGACTCGGTGCTAGTTGCCGCGGCTCTTCTCGATGGCGGCGATCAGTCGATCGGTCTCGCTGCGGTGCTCGTGCACCAGGCGCACCAACCAGAAACGCATGAAACGTCCGACCGAGTAGCGCACGAAAAGAGCCGTTCCGGCGATGACGAGTGCCAGACCGATGAAGGTTCCGGTCGCGAGGAAGGCCACCTGATCGCCGAGTTCGGTCGTGCCGCTCGCTTGGAATCCTCCGAGCACCGACAGGACGACGCCGGCGACGATCGCGACCGCGCCGACGACCAGCAGGATGCGTTCGCGGTCGCCGCGCGAGCCGCGCAACTTCATCTCGCCGATCTCGTCGGTGAAGGCTCGGATGCGGTCCTCGTTCATGATTTGTCTCCTGTGTGAGGCATCGGATGTTGATTCGGTGTGCGGTACGAACTCATGCGTCGCCCTGTCGGCCGAGATAGGCGCCGGCCAGAACATCTTCGCCGATCTCGCTGGCCGGTCCGGACACCTGGACCACGCCGTGGGTGAGAACGATGGCCCAGTCGGCGACGCCGAGAACGGTGCGGGCGAACTGCTCGACGACGAGGATCGACACGCCCTCGCTCGCGATACGGGCGACCTGCTCGTAGAGCTCGGCGACGATCTTGGGGGCGAGTCCCATCGACAGTTCGTCGATGAGAAGTACGGCCGGATCGACCGCCAGAGCGCGGGCGAGCGAAAGCATCTGCTGCTCACCGCCCGACATGGTGCCGGCGAGCTGGGTTCGACGCTCGGCGAGACGCGGGAAGCGGGTGTAGGCGTCGTGCTCGATGGCATCGAGGGAGCGCCCCGAGTACGTGGCCATCACGAGGTTCTCCCGCACGGTCAGGTTGGGGAACACGCCACGTCCCTCGGGAATCGTGCAGACACCGGCTCGACACAGCGAATCGGCCGACGCGCCGGTGACATCGCGACCGGCGACGACGAGTTGTCCGGCCGATGGTCGGAGCAGACCGCTGACCACCTTGATGGTGGTGCTCTTGCCGGCACCGTTCGGACCGAGCAAGGCGACGACCTGGCCGGTGTCGACCGAGATCGACACGTCGTGTAGAACTTCGATCGCGCCGTACCCGGCGCGCACGTGGCGCAATTCGAGGATCGGAGTCGTGGCGGTCATGTCGCCCCCAGATACGCCTCGAGAACTCGCGGATCGTTGCGAACTTGATCGGGTGAGCCATCGGCGATGATGACACCGAGGTCGAGAACGAAGATGTGATCGCAGACCTTCATCACGAGATCCATGTCGTGCTCGACGAGAAGAACACCGAGCCCTTCGGCAGCGAGCGAGCGCAACAGTCGACCGAGATGTTCGCTCTCGATGTCTGAGAGTCCGGATGCGGGCTCGTCGAGAAGGAGCAGTTTGGGTCGGGTGGCCAGTGCGCGCGCGATTTCGACCAGGCGAGCCGATCCGGTCGGCAGATCACCGGCGACTCGGTCGGCCACGTCGGCGAGTCCGACCCGTTCGATGAGTGCGTCGACGGTTGCCGAGACATTGGTGAGCATGGCGAGTTCGGCGGCCACCTTGATGTTGTCGCGAACGGTGAGCGACGAGAAGAGCTCGAGCCGCTGGAAGGTACGAGCGACTCCGCGCTGAGCGCGCTTGTGCGGCGCCAAGTGCGTGACGTTCTCGCCGTCGATGCTCACCGCGCCAGCAGTGGGTTCCTGAATGCCGCTGATCACGTTGAACAACGTGGTCTTGCCGGCACCATTCGGTCCGATGAGGCCGGTGACCTGGCCCTCGCGGGCCATGAAAGTGGCACCGCTCACCGCCATCACGCCGCCGAATCGCACCATCACCTGATCGATGTAGAGCAGCGACATCAGAGACTCACCCGCAGTTCGCGTTCGGCTCGTTCGATCTCGTCGCCGGTGAAGGCTCGGTCGAGACCGAGCACGTCGGGTGAATCCTTGGTGACGCGCGGAGCATTCTCGGAGATGCGTTGGGCACCGAGGCCGATCACGGCCACGAGCACGATGATGGCGACGAGCCGCTGGCCGGTCACGTCGAGGGCGGTGCTCCAGTCGATGCCACCGGCGACGGCGAGTCCGATGGCGAGATAGGCGACGGCACCGACCCGGCGACCGGAATGAGTCGAATCGGCGATGGCCGGCAGGTTCGGTGTGACGGCGAGCAACCACACCACACCGGTGACCACGAATGTCCAGTGCGACAAGACGTCGGCCGCGGTCAACGCCCAGATGGCGACGGCGCCGATCGCCGACACCGCGATGAGCGACCACCGGTTCTGCAGTGAGCGGAACGACTCCGCGGTCTGGAGAGCGGCGCCGTTCGGATTGCGACCGAGAGTGATACCGATGGTTCCGGGCAGAACCTTGCTGAGATTCTTCAGCGACGGAACCACGCTCGCCAAGATCGAGTTGCCGCCGAGCAGAAGGCCACCGAACAAGGCGCCACCCACCGTTCCCACTCCGCCGACCACGGCGAGCAGGACCACCGGCAGGCTCTGGGTGAAGTCGTAGTGCTGCGGGCTCACCTTGTCGCCCGCCAGTGCACCCGCGCACGCACCGATGCCGGCCGACATCGCGAAGGCGATGACCTTGGTTCGCGTGAGGTTCATGCCGAGGGTGGCAGCGGCGGCCGGCGAATCCTTGAGGGCGATGAATCGACGGCCGAGTCGACTGCGGCGCACGGCGACCACACCGAGGCCGAGGACGGAGAAGGCGACGGCAGCAAGGATCAGACGGGAACGAGGAGATCCGATGTCGACGAAGGGAACGTCGAGCACCGGCACGGCGATGTTGCCGGTCTGGAAGGTCTGGCGCTGATTGAAGACCAATTTCGACACCAGCACCGCGAAGGCCGCCGTGCTGAGCGCGAGATAGATGCCGCTCAGTCGCAGCGCCGGAAGAGCGACGATCGCGCCGACCACGGCCACGATCAGGATGGCAGCGACGAAGGTGAGCAAGTTGCCGTTGCCGGGCAACTTGGCCATGGCGATGGCGCCGAGTCCGGCGAAGGTCAGCGGAGCGAGGGACATCTGGCCGGCGTATCCGGTGAGTGGGACGAGTGACAAGGCCACGATCGCGAACGTGAATCCGTTGAGCAGGAGGAGAGTGTTGGCGCGGGTGAGCATTCCCGAGATGCCGACGACGATCACCACGAGCGACACCGCACCGAGAATCGAGGTGCTCCACGATGGAACGCGCGACTCCTCACGAAAACGCACGACACCGGCGCGCAGCCGCGACTGTGGGCGGGCGAGGAGGGCGATGAACAGGATGATCGTCGGGATGGATGCGCGAATGCCCGACAGCGAGAAGCCGAAGGCCGACTGCGGGAACCAGGACTCGTCGGAGTAGGCGAGGTAGTAAGCGTCGAGCAGACCGAGGACCGCGGCACCGAGGAAGGTGAGTGGCAGATTCTTGAGGCGTCCGATGATCGCCGCGGCGTACGCGTTGACGACGAGCAGCACCAACGGCTCGATGTTGAGTTGCTGTTCGCCGGCGAGGAGGATGCCGGCCAACGCGGCGAGGGATGCGCTGATCGCCCAGGCGAACATCGACACGCGGTGTGGACGCGCTCCGTTCAGTTCGGTGAGGTTGCGGTCGTCGACGACGGCGCGCATCGCCACACCCATACGGGTCCGATAGAGCACGATGCGCAGCAGGATCGCGACGAGTACCGCGCAGAGGAACGTGATGATGCGGTGCCACGAGACGTTGATCCCGCCGATCGACACGCTGTTGCCCTCGTAGAACTTGAGGAAGGCCTCGCGGCTGGAGTCGCTCGGCCAGATCCAGTTGGCCAGTCCGATCATGAACGCGAACAGGGCGACGGTGACCGACAACCGCACCACTTCGGTCGTGCCTTGCAGGCCGCGCATGACCACACGTTCGGTGAGGATCCCGAACAGCGGTGCGAGAACGAACAAGGTCAGGAAGAGAGCGATCGGTGCCGGAAGATCCCAGTCGAACCTGAGCTGCCAGTACGTGAACGCCGAGAGCATGCCCGTCGCGCCGTGCGCGAGGTTGAAGATTCCCGACGTCGTGTAGGTGACGACGAGACCGCTGGCGACCACCGCATAGATCGCACCGGTCGACAGACCGATGATGGTGAACGTCAGCAGTTCCTGCATGCAGGTGGTCCGATCAGCCGATCAGTTCTCGCGGGTCGGATCGACACCGAGTGTCGCGTCCCCGAAATCGCCCGCGACTTCGTAGTAGCCGGGATCGTCACAGTGCCAGCCGCCACCGTTGTCGTCGGCGCTGCCGAGTTCGGGGAAGATCCGCGTCCACACGCCGCCCTCGATGCCCATGATGATGCCGCACTCGGGCGGAAGGCCTTCGGCGGGGTTCGTCTCGGTGTGCAGACCTCCCGCAGTCCATGACGTGATCGACTTGCCCGCGGCGAGGACACACTCGCGCTCGAGAACGTTGTCGTTGGTGTCGAGACACATGTTGGCCGCCGTGGCGAAGAGCAGATACGCCGAGGTGGCTTGGAGCCCGAGGCCGGCGATCCGACCGTCGGGATTGTGGGTCGCCATCATGTCGAGGTACGAACGCATGCCGGGGAACTGATCGGCTTCCTCGAAAGGCGCGTAGGCAGTGCGGGCGCGGAATCCTTCGGTCGCGGTGGCGTTGCCCTCGGCGATCATCTGCTCGGTGTAGTGATTGGCGTCGGTGAGTACGAGTTCGGGCACGTAGCCGACCTCACGCATCGCCTTGTAGAGCAGGATCAGGTTGCCCGGCTCGCCGACGAACACCATGGTCGACGCGTTGCCATCCTTGAGCTTCTGGGCGAAGGGCACCCAGTTGGCCTCGCCAGTGGGCGAATACGCGATCTTCTGGGTGACGTCGAATCCACCCACTGCGTCCATCGCCGCTTCGATCTGGTCGGCGTTGATCTTGGTGATCGTCACGTCGGAGTAGACGATGGCGGTGTTGGTGACGGCCTCGGGATAGGTCTCGGCGGCCCACGTGAGCCAGCCGGTCGGTTTGGTGTAGGCCGGATTGGGCAGAGGCTGGATCTTGCCGTTGCCCTCGGCGGCGGCGGTCGAGACCGTGTAGCCGGGGAAGCTCACCATGCCGCATTCGTGGAAACGGGGGTACATCTGATCGTCGAAGACCCATCCGCCGCCGACCATGGCGAACACCTCGGAGCAGGCCTGTTCCATGGCGGCCGGGACGTTGAACAACTTGCCGTCGAGATCGACGACCTCGAGCTGCAGACCGCGAATTCCGCCCTGTTCGTTGCACCAACGAGCGAAGGCCTGGGCGGCATCGAGCATCTCGATCGTGAGTCCGGGAGCGCCTTCGAATCCGTGATCGTTCTGCGTGCCGATCTTCAACGTGTCGCCACCGTTCTGGCCGTCGGCGATGGTGGGCACACCGGCATCGGTGGCCGGACCGCACGGGCTCTCCATGGTTCCGAACATCACACCGGCCGGTGCGTCGGTGTCCGGTGGCGCGTCGGTTCCGTCGGGAGCAGCGGTGGTGGCCGGCGCCTCGGAGGACGGCGCGGCGGTGGTGGCCGCATCCTCCCCTTCGCGATTCGAGCACGCCACGGTGACGGTGAGTAGTGCTCCGAGTGCGATGGCGGTACGCAGTGAACGGCGAGGTGAGCCGATGGTCTGCACGATGTCCCCCTTTGTCGGTTCGACGCCCCCGCGTCGGCCGGTTGTGACGACACTAGCAATGGTCGGTGTGCCTCGGTAAGAGGACTTGTGATACGAACGAGGTCGTGTCTGGAGCATCAATCGGATCCCTGCAAGGAGATTCGTTCATCGCCCCGCTCGTCGTGTCGTACCCCTACAGCCGAACGGTTGGAATCGCCCTGTCGCGTTTCTTCACCTCGCTGTCGGCGGGTCGGCTCGAGGGAACGCGGGGAAGCGATGGCCGGGTCTATTTCCCGCCCGCCGAATTCGACCCCGTGACGGGAGAGACGCTCACCGAATGGGTGACGTTGCCCGAGACCGGTCGGGTGACCACCTGGTCGTGGCAGTCGACGCCGTCGGAGGGCCATCCTCTCGACCGCCCGTTCGCTTGGGCGCTCATCGCTCTCGACGGTGCCGACGTCCCGTTGCTGCACGCCGTCGACGCCGGGTCGATCGACGCGATGTCGACCGGAGTGCGAGTCAAGGTTCGTTGGGCGGCCGAGCGCACCGGCGGGATCACCGACATCGCCTGCTTCGACCTCGTGGGAGGTGCATCGTGAGTGACGCCGACGGAATCGTGCGACTTCGCCAACCGATCTCGGTCGAGTACCAGTGGTCGGCGGGACCGAATGCCACCAGCCATCTCTCGGGTCTCATCGACGGTCGGCTGATCGGCAAGCGCTGCCCCAGTTGCACCCTCGTGTACTTTCCGCCGCGCAATGGCGTGTGCCCGAAGTGCGCGGCGATCCTGGCCGAAGACGTGGAAGTCGGGCCGAAGGGAACGATCACCACGTTCTGCGTCGTCAATGTGCCATTCCTCGGTCAGAAGGTGAAGATCCCGTACGTGGCCGCCCAGATCGTTCTCGACGGCGCCGACATCTCGATGCAGCACCTGATTCAGGAATGCGAGGCCGACGACGTTCGGATCGGCATGCGCGTCGAACCGGTGTGGAAGGACCGTTCGGAATGGGGTCCGACCCTCGAGAGCATCGCCCACTTCCGTCCGTCGGGCGAAGCCGATGCCGACATGACGTCGAAAGCGGGTGAGAGCTGATGCGTGATGTCGCCATCGTCGCCACTGCACAACGGCCGAGCGAGATGCACACCCATCTCACCTCGGTCGAGTTGATCCTTCCGGTCGTGCGCGAAGCCGTCGAGAAGGCCGGTATAGAACGTTCCGACGTCGGTTTCTGGTGTCATGGAAGTTGCGACTACATGAGCGGTCAGCCGTTCAGTTTCGTCGCCGCCGTCGATGCAATCGGTGCGTGGCCACCGATCGTCGAGAGTCACGTCGAGGCCGACGGAGCTCTCGCGTTGTACGAAGCGTGGGTGAAGTTGCAGACCGGAGAATGCGACATCGCGGTCGTCTTCTCGAACGGTAAGACCACCTCGGGACCGATCGACCAGATTCTGACCTTGCAAGCCGACCCGTATTTCGTGGCTCCGCTGTGGCCTGGTTTCGACGCCATGGCGGCGTTACAGGCGCGCGCGTGTCTGGAGGCCGGAGTCGTGACCGAGGCCGCGATGGCGGAGGTCGCGGTGCGGAGCCGACGTGACGCGAAATCGAACGCGGTGGCGTACGTCAAGGGCGATCACACGATCGACGAGCTCCTGGCCGCGCCGTATTCCGCGGCCCCGCTGCGCGCCCACGACTGCAGTGTGGCGGTCGACGGTGCGAACGCCGTCGTGCTGGCCGCCGATGGAGCGGCTCGCAAGTTGGCGTCGCGGCCGGCCTGGATCCGCGGGATCGACCATCGCATCGATACGCAGCGTCTCGGAGCGCGATCGCTCACCACGAGCGACTCGGCGCGCATCGCGGCCGAGAAAGCCGGGGTCGGTGACGACAAGGTGGACGTCGCCGAGCTCTACGCGCCGTACACGCACCAGGAACTGTTGTTGCGTACGGCGATGGGACTCGGCTCCGCGACGTCGATCAATCCGAGCGGCGGTGCCCTCGTGGCCAATCCGGCGATGGCGGCCGGTCTCGCGCGATTCGCCGAAGCGGCCGAGGCCGTGTTCGCCGGACGTGCCGATCGTGCCGTGGCTCACTCGACGAGCGGGCCGTGTCTGCAACAGAACTTGGTGTGCGTGATGGAGGGTGACTGACATGGCTGATCGTTGCGCAGTCGTTGGCGTCGGGCAGACGAAGCATTCGTCGTGTCGCGCCGATGTGTCGATCGCAGGACTCGTTCGCGAAGCGGTCGACCGAGCCTTGGCCGATGCCGGCATTACGATTCACGACGTCGACGCGATCGTGATCGGCAAGGCGCCCGATCCGCTCGAAGGTGTCGTCATGCCCGAGTTGTGGCTGGCCGATGCATTGGCTGCCCACGGAAAGCCCGTGTTCCGCGTGCACACCGCCGGGTCGGTGGGCGGATCGACGGCGATCGTCGCCGCGCAGCACGTGATGGCCGGGATTCACGGCACGGTGCTGACCGTCGGCTTCGAGAAGCAGAGTGACGGCAATGCGATGTGGGCGCTCAGCGTGCCGATTCCCTTCGGCATGCCGGTGCACGCGGGTGCCGGCGGATACTTCTCGCCGATCGTTCGTGGCTACATCGCCCGGTCCGGTGCGCCGAGTCACATCGGTTCGATCGTCGCGGTGAAAGACCGGACGAATGCCTGCAAGAATCCGTACGCGCATCTGCACGAGCCCGATTGGACGCTCGAGAAGGCGCTCGAGTCGCCGATGCTGTGGGATCCGATTCGATTCGTCGAAACGTGTCCGTCGAGCGACGGGGCGATGGCGCTGGTTCTCATGAGTGAGGAGCGGGCCGAGAAGACGTCGGGCCCGAAGGCATGGGTGCACGCGACCTCGATGCGCAGCGAGCCGACGGCGTTCGCCGGGCGCGAGCAAGTGAGCCCGCGGGCTGGCGAAATGTGCGCCGAGGATCTGTGGCGCAAAGGTGGAATCACCAATCCGACCGAGGAGATCGACGTCGTCGAGATGTACGTGCCCTTCTCGTGGTTCGAGCCGATGTGGCTCGAGAACCTCGGTTTCGCGTCGCGAAACGACGGCTGGCGCATGGTTGAAGATGGAGTGACTCAGATGGACGGGTCGTTGCCGGTGAATCCGTCGGGTGGTGTGTTGTCGACCAATCCGATCGGTGCGTCGGGCATGATCCGTTTCGGCGAGGCGTGCATGCAGGTCATGGGCAAGGCCGGCGAGCACCAGATCGACGGGGCGGAGAAGGCGGTCGGCCACGCTTACGGCGGCGGGAGCCAGTTCTTCGCTATGTGGCTGGTCTCATCCCTCAAACCCTGACCCCACCCCACTTCCCACTTCCCCCTTCCCACTTCCCCTTCCCACACAAACACACACATTTCACCCACTCTGTAGCGCTGGCTACCTCGAGAGGTAGCCAGCGCTACAGAGTGGTAGGAATTCAAGGTTTTTTGGGGGTGGGATGAGCCTCAGGTGCGGGTCCAGAGAGGAGGGCGCTTCTCGGCGAAGGCTCGCGGTCCCTCCTTGGAGTCATTGGTCGAAAAGATCGGCCAGCCGATCTCGAACTCGCGCCTCAGGCCCTCCTCTTCCGGCATCGCCGCCGTCTCCTGAACCGACTTGAGGATCGCCTCCACGGCGAGGGGTCCGTTGGCGGCGATCAACTCGGCCAATTCCATCGCCTTGTCGAGGGCGGTGCCGTCAGGAACCACGTGTCCGATGAGGCCGATCTCCTTGGCCTCGGCCGCGGTGTAACCGCGCGCGGTCAGCAGCATCTCGAGTGCGTTCGTGTAGCCGATCTGCCGTTGCAGGCGTACGGTGCTCCCACCCACGGGGAACAGCCCCCGTCGGGCCTCGAACACGCCGAACGTCGCCGACTCACCCGCCACGCGGACGTGCGTCGCCTGCAGGATCTCGGTTCCACCGGCCACCGCGAAACCCTCCACCGCCGCGACGAGTGGTTTGCGCAGTCGGTAATGGCGCAACAACGCCTTCCAGTGCAGATCGGGATCGGCGGCCCATCGTTCCTGGTACGGATTCGGACCCGCGTCGTCGTTTGCGCGCGCCTTCAGATCCATGCCGGTGCAGAACGACCCGCCCGCTCCGGTCAGCACGGCACAACGCACGTCGTCGTCCTCGTTCAGCTGCACCCAGGCATCGGCCAGGCCGACGATCATCGCCGGGCTGAGAGCATTCTTGGCCTCGGGCCGATTCATGGTCACGACCAGGACGTGACCACGCTTCTCGACGAGCAGGTGTTCGGTGGATGACATGGGGCCTCCCTCGGCGACGATGTCCCTCTCTTGTACTACGGGGAGTACGGGTGGGAGGGAATCGAAGCGGGTGCGCGAGAATCCTCCCATGGCGGCGAACACTTTCAACCTGGCCGATCTCTTCGAAGCGGCGGTCGACGAATGGCCCGACCGTGAGTACATCGTCGATGAACGCGAGCGACGCACCTTCGCCGAGATGGATCGGCGAGCCAATCGTCTGGCCCACCACCTCGCGGCGCAGGGTGTGAAGCCGGGCGATCACGTGGGCATCTATGCGCTCAATCGTGTCGAGTGGGTCGAGGCGCTGTGGGCGATCTTCAAGATTCGAGCGGTCTGGATCAACATCAACTACCGCTACGTGGAAGACGAGTTGGCGTATCTCTTCGACAACGCCGATCTCACTTACTTGATCGTCGAACCCGAATTCGCCGATCGTGCCCGTGCGGTGGCCCCGAACCTTTCTCAGCTCGTGATCGGTCCCGACTACGAGGCCGCGTTGGCCGCGCAGAGCGACGAACGTGATTTCGCGCCACGCTCCGACGACGATCTCTACATCCTCTTCACCGGTGGCACCACCGGCATGCCCAAGGGCGTCGTATGGCGCCACGCCGATGTGGTGATGGCTCTCGGCGGCGGTATCGATGTGTTCACCGGCGACAAGATGCAGAGCCCGGCCGGTTTCGTCGAGAAGGGTCGCAACGGATTCGCACTCGTGAGTTATCCGCTGCCGCCGCTCATGCACGGTGCCTCGCAGTGGAGCGTGATGGGTCAGAGCTTTCTCGGCAACAAGGTCGTTCTGCGGGCGAAGTTCGATCCAGCCGACGTGTGGCGCACGATCGGCCAGGAGAAGGCGAATCTGATCATGATCACCGGCGATGCGATGGCGCGTCCGTTGCTCGAGGATTACGAGAAGTCGAAGGACTCCTACGACATCTCGTCGTTGTTCGCGGTGTCGTCGAGCGCCGTGTTGTTCTCGCAGGCCTGCAAGGACCAGTTCATCGAGTTCTTCCCGAACCTGGTCGTCACCGACGCGATCGGGTCGAGTGAAGGTGGAGCGAACGGCATCACCCAAGTGTCGAAAGGCGGTTCGGTCGAAGCCGGTCTTCGTGTGAAAGGTGCTCGTGATTCCACTGTTCTCGACGACGATCTGCGCCCGACCCCGCCAGGAGTCATGGGCCGACTCGCTCGAACCGGCAACATTCCGTTGCGATATCACAAGGATCCCGAGAAGTCGGCGGCCACTTTCGTGACCGGACCCGACGGGACGCGATACGTGATCCCGGGCGACTTCGCCGTGATGAACGACGACGGCACGATCACTCTCATCGGCCGCGGGTCGGTGTGCATCAACTCTGGCGGCGAGAAGATCTTCCCGGAAGAGGTCGAGAATGCGTTGAAGGCGCACCCCGAGGTGTTCGACGCGGTCGTGGTCGGGGTGGCCGACGAGCGCTGGGGTGAGCGAGTCGCTGCCGTGGTTCAGGCTCGTCCCGGTACGACCCCGACTCTCGAGAGCATCCAGGAGCACTGCCGCAAACACGTCGCGGGCTACAAGGTTCCGCGGCAGCTCACGCTCGTCGATCAGATGGTGCGATCTCCAGCGGGCAAGAGCGACTATCGCTGGGCCAAGAACGTCGCCTCGGTCGACGCGTCGTGAGTCCGACTCACACCGGCCCGCTGGCCGGAACCCGTGTCGTCGAATTGGTGGGGCAAGGTCCGGGCCCGTACGGAGCGATGATCCTCGCCGATCTCGGAGCGGACGTCGTCGCGGTCGATCGACCGGAGGTCGCCGCCCGGGTGAATCGCGAGCGAGCTGCGACCAATCCGATGATGCGAGGCAAGCGTGGAATCGCCCTCGACGTGAAGAACCCCGAGCATCTGGCCCGATTGCTCGATCTCGTCGATCGGGCCGATGTGTTCGTCGATCCGTTCCGGCCCGGCGTGTGCGAGCGGCTCGGTCTCGGACCCGACGTGTTGTGCGCTCGCAACGAGAAGTTGATCTATGCGCGGATGACCGGTTGGGGCCAGGAGGGCCCGCTCGCTCACACCGCTGGTCACGACATCAACTACGTCGCTCTGTCGGGCGCGTTGCACACGATCGGCTACGAAGGTCAGCCACCCACCATGCCCATCAATCTGTTCGGTGATTTCGCCGGCGGTGGCCTCGTTCTCGCGTTCGGCGTGTCAGCCGCTCTCGTCGAACGGCAGCGCAGTGGGCGAGGTCAGGTGATCGACACGGCGATGGTCGATGGTGCGGCCATGATCCTCGGTCCGTTCTTTCTCGCCGTCGACAGTGGAGTGTGGGGGCCGCGTGGCACCAACTACCTCGACGGTGGTGCGCATTTCTACAACGTCTACGGAACCGCCGACGGCAAGTGGGTCTCGGTCGGTGCGATCGAGCCGCAGTTCTACGCCGAGTTCGTGGAGAAGCTCGGCGTGTCGGGCGACGAGACCTTCGCGCCTGCCCGACAGATGGACCGGTCGATCTGGGCCGAAGCCAAGACCAAGGTGGCCGCCGCGTTCGCCACCAGGACTCGTGACGAGTGGTGCGCGATCTTCGACGGGAGCGATGCCTGCTTCGCCCCGGTGCTCGCTCCGAACGAGGTGCCCGATCATCCGCACATGGCGGCCCGCGGAACGACGACGCGTATCAACGGCGTGTTGAACGCCCAACCGGCCCCGCGGTTCTCTCGCTCAGTGACGTTCGCCGGAGTGCCGAGCCATCCGGGTGAGCACGACGTGGCCGACGTCGTCGCGTCCTGGACCCAGCAAGTTCGCCGAGTCAGCGGTTGACGGTCGATCCGTCGACCGACAACGACGCACCGCTCACGAAACTCGATCGGTCGCTGCACAGCCACACCGCGGCCTCGGCGATCTCGGCTGGTTCGCCGAGGTAACCGCGCCCGATGCCCCGGCTGACCATCTTCTCGATGGTGGGATCACCGTTGATGAAGCCTTCGATCATCGGCGTGCGCGTGGTCCCGGGGAGGATCGCGTTGACCCGAACACCCTTGGCCGCGAACTCCTGGGCGGCACACTTCGTGATGCCGAGCACGCCGTGCTTGGCCGCGGTGTAATGCGGTAGCCCGGGCGCCGCCACCACACCGGCACCCGACGAAGCATTGACGATCGCACCATGACCCTGGGCGGCCATCACTGCGAGCTCGTACTTCATGCACAGGAAAACGCTGGTGAGATTCATGTCGATCATGCGCTGCCATTCGGCGAGATCGAGATCGATGAACGATCCGAACTTGCCCGAGATACCGGCGTTGTTGAAGGCGCAGTCGATGCGACCGTAGGTGTCGATCGCCGCTCGGACCATGCCCTCGACATCGGCTTCCTTGGTCAGATCGGCGCCGACCGCCATGGCCTCTTCGCCCCGACTACGAATCGACGCGACGACTGCCTCGGCCGCGGCGACGTCCTTGTCGACGAGAACGACGGCGGCTCCTTCGGCGGCGAACAAGCGGGCCGCTGCCTCCCCGATTCCACGGGCCGCACCGGTGACGACGGCGACCTTGCCCTCCACGAGTCCGAGTCGGAGCGGAAAAGCAGATCGAACGAGTTCGGTGGTCTGATCGCCGAGTTGCAGTCCGGCCGGTGTCGGATCGGGCACGTTGGGGGAGTTCGCAGTCACGACCGACACGGTAGTTCGTCTACGGTGACGGCATGTTGACTTCCGCGGACGAGCGGCAGATCCTGAATCTCCTCTTCCGTTACGCCGAACTCGTCGACGGAGGAGATTTCGACGGAGTGTCTGCGCTGTTCGACGGGGCCCGGGTCTTCATGGGTGGAGCCGAATTGCCGGCGGTTCCGGGTTCGGCAGTCGGGAAGGTCATGCAGAGATTCGTGATCCTCTACGACGGTGTTCCGCACACCAAGCATCTCGTCACGAACACGATTCTCGAAGTCGACGACGAGACGCACGTGTCCACACGTTCCTATTTCACCGTCACTCAGTGCGTGCCCGGACGATTCCCGCTGCAGACCGTGGCATCGGGTCGTTATCACGATCGCTTCCACAGGACCGACTGTTGGCGTTTCGTCGAACGCACGATGCTCGTCGATCATCATGGGGACACCTCGCATCATCTCGTCACGATCGGAGGAGAGTCGTGAGTGTGCACGTGTTCGGCCAGGGTCCGATCGCCGAATCGTTGCGCGGTCGTGTCGACTCCGACGTTTCGGCGGCGGTGATCGTGGCGCCGATCGTCGTGGAAGCAGTGCCGGTGTCGCACATCACCGACGAACAGATCGATCGACTGTGGGAGCAACCGATGCGAGCCATGATCACCGACGTTCAGAGGGCTCGCACCGACGGATGTCGACGCATCGTGGTGATCGTCCCGACCACCGGCATGTCGGGAGGTGCCGATCACGCGGCCGTGGCCGCGACGGCGGAGGCCGCACGAGTACTCGTGAAGTCGGTGGCTCGCCAATGGGGCAAGGATGGCGTCACCGTCAACGCGGTGGCTCTCGCCCCGGAGCGTTTCGGCGTCGACCCAGCGGTCTCCGGACCGGTGTCGATCGCCCCACGAGCCCTGGAGGGCGAGGTCGATCCGGTGGCGACGGTGACCTTTCTCTGCAGCGAAGGAGCCGCCCACGTGACCGGCCAGACCTTCGTGTGCGACGGTGGGTTGTGGATGTGAGTGCGCGCGGCACGTCTCTCGAGGGTCGAGTCGCCATCGTGTCCGGAGCCGGACAAGGTGTGGGCGAGGGCATCGCGCGCCGACTCGCCCAACACGGTGCGATCGTCGTGATCGCGGCCCGTCGTGCCGAGACGGGGGAGCCGGTCGCCGCGTCGATTCGCGACGACGGAGGTCGCGCGGTCTGTATCGAAACCGACGTCACCAAGGGTGGGTCGATCGCCGACAACGTCGCACGCACGGTCGACGAATTCGGACGGCTCGACATCGTGGTGCACAACGCATTCACGGGAGCGATCCCGCATCGCCTCGACGACGCGATTCTCGACAAGCATTGGAAGGGTATGTCGCTCACTGCCGGTTGGGCGAGTCTGCAGTACGCCCGCGAGGCCCATCCGCATCTCGTGTCCGCCTCACGTCGCCCACGAGGTGAAGGTGCGGGCCGTTACGTCCTCATCACATCGCCGTCGGGAATCGAGGGGAGCGCCAACATCCCGCTGTATTCGCCGGCCAAGGCGGCACAACGCGCGATCGCCAAGAGCTTGGCGCGCGAATGGGGGCCCGACGGGATCACGGTGAACTGCATCGCTCCGGTTGCGGCCAGCCCGTCGTTGCTCACCGCATTCGATCGCAATCCGGCTCTGCAACAGGCGATCGAGGCGCGGACTCCGCTCGGACGGGTCGGCGACATCACCGACGACATCGGATCGGTCGCCCTGTTCCTGGCCGGTGACGACTCGTCGTACGTGACCGGCCAGACGATCGTGTGCGACGGCGGTTCGTTCCTCGGACTGTGATCACCGGGCGCCGACTGTGGCAAGATCCGTTCTCGTCAAGGAGGGGACATGATCCGACTCGTCTCGATGTTGAAGCGCAAGCCCGGCACCACGCACCAGCAGTTTCTCGACTACTGGTTCGACACGCACGGGCCACTCATCCGGAACTGCTCGGCATCGAAGTACGTCCGCCGATACGAACAGCACCCGGCCGTCTGGCCGCCCGAGGGCAGTCGGCAGCCCGAACCCGATTTCGACGGAGTGACGATCCAGTACTTCGACTCGGCCCAGGATTTCTTCGGCCACATGGGTGAACCGGATTTCCCGGAGGTCATGGCCGACACCGAGCGGTTCCTCGACACCACCAACATCTGCTGGGTCATCACCGAGGAGCCGAGAGTCGTCATCGGCTGAGCCGTTCTCGTAGTGTTCGCTTCGGCGGGAAATCGTCCGAAGGGGTGGAACGTGAAGAAGTATCCGATCGAACTGGGCACGTTGCTCTACACGATGGTCGAGCCTCACAAGGGGCACGAGGTCGAGTACAACCGCTGGTACGAACGCGACCACTTCTACGGCGGTGTGCTCGTCGGCGAATACTCCTTCGCTGGCGATCGGTTCGTCTGCACTCGTGATCTGAAGAAGCTGCGCTACCCGACCGAAAGTCTGATGACTCCCGACCCGATGTCGGCGTCGTACCTCGCGATCTACTGGGTGCTGAAGGGTCATCACGACGACTGGAACCGCTGGAGCGTCGACACCGTCAAGAACCTCCACGCCACCGGCCGAATGTTCCCGGAACGCACGCACATCCACACACAGCTCTACGACAACAAGTGGTCGCGGACGCGTACGGAGACCGGAACCCCGATCGAACTCGCCCTCGATCGCGCGTACCCGGGCATCGTCGTGAACGTGGGTGAATTGAAGCCCGGCGTCACTCACGACCAGATGTGGTCGTGGATGAACGACGTGTGGGCTCCCGACGCGAGCGTGAAGGGTTGGGGTCCCGACGTGTTCAACTACGCGACGTTGCTCCCATTGCTCGATGACGCTCCGCCCGACGTTCCGCGCGTGCCGCGAGCCGAACAGCGATTCCTGCAGATCCATTTCGTCGACCACGATCCCTCCTTGGCGTGGGAGAAGGGGTATGGCCGTTTCGGGGCCGATCTCGAGTCGAGTGGCCTGGCCACCCACCTCTGGACGAGTCCGTTCATCAACACGGTCTTCGGAACCGACACGTACACCGATCAACTCTGGTAGGGGGAACCATGGAACAGATCACCGGTCAGCGAATTCTCGTCACCGGAGTGACCGGCTGGGTCGCCGGTCCACTCGCGTCATCTCTCGCCGCCAACGGCAACACCGTGTTCGGTGCGGCACGCTTCCGTGATCCGGCTCAGCGTGATCCGTGGGAGGCCCAGAACGTTCGCACGGTGAGTATCGACCTCGAGAAGGGCCGTCTCGACGAGGTGCCGACCGATCTCGATCTGGTTCTTCACTTCGCGGTGGCCAAGAGCAACAACTTCGAGGAGGCCTTCGCCAGCAACGCTCACGGCAGTGCCGACCTGATGGAAGTCGCGGCCTCGCGGAGTGATCGCATGAAGTTCTTCCACTGCTCGTCGACAGCCGTGTACGCGCCGCACGATCACGAACCGCGTACCGAGACCGACTTGCTCGGAGACAGTCATCGGCCGATGCCCGGTATGCCCACGTACAGCATCTCCAAGATTGCCGGTGAAGTACTCGTTCAGCACACGGCCAAGCGCCTCGGTGTGCCGACGGTGATCGCTCGACTCAACGTTCCCTACGGCGATCAGTACGGATGGATGCTGTTCCACCTGATGATGATGGAGCGCAACATTCCGGTGCCCGTGCACGTCGATCAGCCGACGAGTTACACGCCGATCCACGCCGACGACATCGCGCGCAGCATCCCGTATCTCATGTCGTACGCGTCGACGCCGGCCGAGATCGTCAACTGGGGTGGCGATCAGATCGTGTCGATCGAGGATTGGTGCGAGGAGATGGGTCGACTCACCGGGCTGACCCCGACCTTCAATCCGACGACGGCGACCATTGCGGCGATCATTCCCGACTTGTCGAAGCTGCACGATCGTGGCTTCGCCACCACGGTCGACTGGCGCGACGGCATTCGACGTCAGATCGCTGTCAACCGTCCCGAGCTACTGAAGAGCTGAGTTTCAAGCACCGATCTGCTGATAGAGCATCGCCTTGTGCATGATGAGATCTTCGGGATCATCAGGCATCTCGCGATTGCCGTAGGCCACCTCCCGCAACGACGTGCGGATGGCGATGGCGGCGAAGCGCAGGCTGGCGTAGTTCACGTACCACTCGAAGTCGTCGATCTCGCGACCGCCGGCGGCAACGTAGGCCTCGAGGACGTCGTCGGTACGGCAGAACTCGGGAAAGCCGGGTAGTTCGAACACGTCGGCAAGGGACTGGAAGAACATGTGCATGAAGACCAGCCAGCCCACGTCGACACCGGCCGGTCCGGCATTCACCATTTCCCAGTCGAGAACGGCCGTCGGATCGAGGCCGTCGAACATCACGTTGCCCGGTCGGGCATCGCCCCAGTTGATGACGGTCGGACCGGGATTCGCCGGTCGATGGGTGTCGAGCCAGTCGAGTGCGCGTTCGATGATCGGCAAACGCAGATCACCGCGGGCCCAGTCGTAATAGGCGCGTTGCTCGGCGAGCAGACGAGTGATGTCGTCACCGCCGGGTGAGGGGAGGAACGAGACGTCGAGGCCATCGGCACTGGCCCGCTGCAGATCGATCGCGTGGATACGAGCCTGAATCGACGCCACGGTGCGAGCCAGCAGTCGCTGGTCGTCGACCGAGAACGTGTCGAGGAAGCTGCCGCCGAAGACGTATGGCGGCATGTCGGGGAGGGCACGGCCGTTCACCCGATCCATCACCAGGAACGGTGACCCGAGCAGGGATTCGTCGTTCTCGAGGAATCGAACGTTGGGAACCGGCAACGAGGTGTAGCGAGCGACCAGATTCATGGCTCCGGCCTGTGCGGCCAGGTCGTACACCGGAAACACCGGCCAGTCGTTCATGTCGGGACGCAGCCGAGTGACGACGGCCTCGCTGCGATCTCCGTGATGAATCGTGAAGAGCAGCGTCTCGCTGCTCATTCCGCTTCCTTCGGGGATGCTCACGTCGGTGATTCGACACGGGGCACCCAATTTGTCACCGAACCACGGTTCGAGAGTGCGAGCGAGCTGCTCGTGGTCGCGTTTCGAGGGAAGAGGCATGTCAGGCGGGTTTGCCGTACACGAGCTGTTCGAAACGATTCTTGATGAGCCAGCCGTCCGGTGTTCGAACGACGATGTCGTCGTACCAGCCGCTCGCCTGCATGTAGTTGGGCTGGGCTCCATCGGCACCCGGAATGCGCAACATCATCGTGTACATCGAGCGGACCTTGGCGGTGTCGGCGTCGGTGAACGAGATGGTGACGTTCGAGCCCGACGAGATCGACACGTCGAACATGCCCATCATCCCGCGGAAGGTCTCGGCGGCCGATTTCGGATCTCCCACCGGTCCGCCGGCGGTGGAGTAGTCGACGTGGGCATCGGGGGCGAACACGGCCACCCACGCATCCCAATCACGGTCGGAGAGCGCCCACGTGTAGCGGCTCAGCAGATCGGTGATGTGTGCTCGGTCGAGTGCTTCGTTCGACATTGTTCCCCCTTGGTCAGGACGACGATCAGTGCGTGAGACGATCCTAAACCCCGGGAACGCCGACGTTCCCTTTGGCAGAATGATCCGATGACCGCGACCGAGTCCTCTGTCCGCCTCGTGCTCGGGACGTGCCATCACGACTGCCCCGACTCGTGCGGATGGGAGGTCACGGTCGAGAACGGACGGGCCGTCAAGATGCGCGGAAACCCCGATCATCCGTATTCGCAGGGTGAGTTGTGCCCGAAGGTCAATCGCTTCCTCGACCGTGTGTACAGCCCCGATCGGATCCTGACGCCACTCGTTCTCGACGGACCGAAGGGCTCGGGTCGGTATCGGAAGGTGTCATGGGACGAGGCGCTGGCGATCGTCGCCGAACGGGTGACCACCATCGTCGACGAATGGGGCGGGGAAGCGATCGTGCCGTGGGGTGACGCCGGCACTCAAGGCGCTTTGATGATGGATTCACTGAGCCAACGCTTCTTCGCGCGCCTTGGTTCGTCGCGCCAGGTCGATTCGCTCTGCGGAGCGACGGCCCTCGTCGGGACTGCGTCGTCGCTCGGAACCCCACTTGCATCCGATCCTCTCGACGTCCAGTACTCGAAGTTCGTCGTGCTGTGGGGAACCAATACCCGTCTCACGAATCGGCACCTGTGGCCCTACATCGAGAAGGCTCGGGCCGACGGAGCCAAGGTCGTCGTGATCGATCCGATCCGAACGGTCACCGCCGATGCGGCCGACTGGTTCCTGCAGATCCGTCCCGGCACCGACGTCGCGTTCGTGCTCGCCGTGATGCACGTGATCGTTCGTGACGGTCTCGTCGACCGCGAGTACGTCGACCAACACACCAGCGGGTTCGACGAGTTGTCGGCCCACGTGGCCGACTGGACGCCGACGCGTGCCGCGCTCGAATGTGGAGTCGAGGCCGCCGACATCGAACTGTTCGCCCGCGAGTACGCCACCACGACGCCAGCCTTCATCCGAACGCTCATCGGAGCCGAACATCACGAGCACGGCGCGCAGTTCTTCCGGACCGTGTCGCTCCTTCCGGCACTCATCGGTGCATGGAAGCATCGAGGTGGGGGATTCGCCCGCAGCGTCGGAACGTACGGCGGCGACTTCGTCGACATCGGCAAGTTCGCGGCGCCACATCTCGCCGGTGGTCGTGACCGACGGCCGATCAGCATGAATCGACTCGGTCGAGCCCTGCTCGACAACACCCTCGATCCACCGGTGAAGGCCGTGTTCGTCTGGAACGGAAATCCGGTCGTGACCGCACCCGAGGCGTCACTGTTGCGAGCCGGGCTGTCACGTTCGGATGTGTTCACCGTCGTGTCGGAACAGTTCCTCACCGACACCGCCCGTTACGCAGACGTGATCTTCCCGGCCTGCACCCAGATCGAACAAGAAGACGTGATGCCGGCGTGGGGCCACTTGTATCTCGGCTGGAACCATCGGGCCATCGAGCCGTTGGGCGAGAGTGTTTCGAACACCGAACTCTGGCGGCGCCTCGCTGGCGCGATGGGATTCACCGAACCCGAGTTGTTCGCGAGCGACGAGGAGTTGCTCGCCACCTGTATCAGCGGGATCGACGTCGACGAGTTGAAGGAGCGGGGATGGGTCCGTCTTCCGTTGCCCGATGACATCCGCCCGTTCGCCGATGGTTTCCCCTTCCCCGACGGTCGCCTTCCTTTCGCCAACGCCGAGCTCGAGCGTCAGGGTCACGGACGCCTTCCCACCTACGCCCCGCCCTCGGAGGGCGCGATCGGTGCCGGAGGCCGATTTCCGCTCTCGCTCATGTCTCCGAAGTTCCACCAGCGTTTTCTCAACGCCTCGTATTCGCACCTCGAACGACATGCCGGTCCGGAGGGTGAGTTGTTCTGCGAGATCCACCCCGATGATGCGGCGAGGCGCGGAATCACCGAGGGCGACACCGTCGAGGTGTTCAATGACCGAGCCCGGCTACGGGCCGTTGCGCGAGTGAGTGACACGACACGGACACGACCCGGCCTCGTGATCGTTCCCTTCGGTTGGGTGGGCGATCGCACCCGTGACGGACTCGCCGTCAACGATCTGACGAATGACACCGCCGCCGATTGGGGCGGTGGAGTCGCCTTCTTCGACACCTCGGTCGAGGTATCGCGCGTCGGGTGATTACGGCCGCAAGCCGAGCGTGGTGTCTCCGTAGTCGCCGTCGAGCGGGATCAACGTCGAGTCGTCGCACGCCCAACCGTCGTCGGTGATCTCGACCGACGACACGAGAGCGCGATCGGCGTCGGTGGCCGGCACCGGCGGGTACGAACGGGTGAAGGTTCCGTCCTTCACGACGATCATCTGGTAGCAGGGGCTCGGAGTGTTGGACCCCGGATCGGCCGGGGCGTGCAAGCCACCACCCGTCCATCCGGTGATGGTCGACGCCTGTTCGGCCACGCAGGCCCGCGAGAGCTCTCCGCTCTCCACGCACGGCTTGGCCGCGGTGGCGAAGAGGAACATCGCCGAGAGTCCTTGCATGCCGAGTCCCGACACCTTGCCGCCGGGCTGATAAGCGTCGATCATGTCGAGGTAGTCCCGCACGGCTTTCACACGGTCGGCTTCTTCGATGAGCGAGTAGGCGGTGCGTACGTAGACACCCTCGACACTCTCTCCGCCGCGCTCGAGGAGCACGTCGGCGTAGAAACCGGCATCGGCCATGATGATCTCGGGTCGATAGTTCAGCTCGTCCATCGCCTTGGTCAGTTGCGGAAGAACCTCGGGTACCCCGACGAAGGCGAGCGCACGCACGCCGTTCGACTTCAGTTGCTGGGCGATCGGCACCCAGTTGGCTTCACCGAGTGAGCTGTACGGGATGCGGGTGATCACGTCGATGCCCCCGATCTTCTCGATGAGTTCGACGTATTGCTGCTCGACGATCTGGGCGGTGAGCAGATCGGAATACACCGTGCCGAACGACTGCATCGCGTCGGGATTCACCGAGAGCGCCCACTTGAACCAGCCGCCATCCTTGTAGTCGGACGGATTGGGCATCGGAGTGAACATGCCGTCGGACTTCGACTTGGCGGCGGTCACCACGAAGCCGGCGAAGTCGATCATGTCGCACTCGTGGAAGCGTGGGAACTCTTGGTCGTCAAAGGCGTAGCCGCCGCCGGCCATGGCGAAAGCGTTCTCGCAGATCGACTCCATCTGGGCCGGGACCTCGAACAGTTTCGAGTCGGCATCGATGATCTCGATCGGCAACCCGGCGATCCCGCCCTGTTCGTTGCACCAACCAGCGAACGCGACGGCGGCGTCGTAGAGCTCGGCGTTCAGTCCGGGGACCGCGATGTTGCCCTTGTCGGACGCGGCGGCGAGGCGAATGCGATCGGGCGACCCTCCGGCTTCGGTGGCCGCGACGCTCGGCGTCGCGCCGTCGGCGGCCGGGCCGCAGGGGGAGTCCAGATCACCGAAGGTGATCGTGGCGGGTGCCGGCGCGTCCGTCGACTCGGTCGGTGCCGTCGAATCGGACGTCACCGCAGTCGTCTCGGGAACGACGGTCGACGCCGGGGCGGAGTCGGTTCCGCGATTCGAACACGAGGCGAC
>VFQS010001150.1_pt1 | contig 25275 bp, 23 predicted proteins | sample 3512361 | NCBI WGS metagenome assembly VFQS01 (sample SAMN10412375, study PRJNA504923) | tailings metagenome | isolation source: Relicate 1 Philex TSF3 active mining | place: Philippines
TCTTGGCGGCATGAGGTGCGGACTCCAAGAAGAATGCCTCAGCGAAAGATGGGGGATAGCCTGTCTCGACAGGGGCGCGGCGGGGGCTGTCCTCGCCCGCATGCGAGACCCCACCCTGCCCTTCCCCGCGGCCGAGCGCGCGATCCAGCGCCTGTGGTCCGAATCCCGCCTGCGCTTCCCCGCCCGCGCGGCCTCGGGCGCCACCGTGGAGCTGGTCTCACCAGGCCAGTGGAACCGCCTCGGGGGACCGGACTTCCTGGGGACGGAGCTGCGGGTCGACGGGCGCCGCGTGCGGGGCGACACCGAGATCCACCTGCGCGCGTCGGACTGGCGGGCGCACGGCCACCACAAGGACCCGGCGTTCGCCAACGTCATCCTGCACGCCGTGCTGATGGGCAAGCCGGCGCCCGTCGGCACCTGCCACGGCGACACCCCGGAGACCGTCGTGCTGCTGCCGCTGCTGCCCGAGGACCTCGAGTCAGCGGCGGAGCATGACGCGCTCCTGGAGCTCCGCGGCCGCGCCGCGGAGATGGCGAGGGTGGTGACCGAGGGGAACCCGGCGGTCGAGAAGGGCCTGCGGGCGCGGGCGCGCGAGCGGTTCGCCGCCAAGGTCGCGCAGCTCGCGGCGCGGGCGGCGGCGGAGGGGTGGGAGACGACCTGCCACCGGGCGACGGTCGAGGCGCTCGGCCAGGGCGGCAACCGCGGGCCGATGGGCTCGCTGGCCCTGCGCCTCGAGATCGCGGGCTTCGCGGCGAGCGACCCGACGGACCTCTACATCGGCGAGGTCGGGCGATGGAACCTGCGCGGGCAGCGCCCGATGGCCCACCCGCACCGCCGGCTCGGCCTTTACGTCGAGCTCTGCCGCCGCCGGCCGGACTGGGTGGCGCGCGTGCGCCAGCAGCTGCCCGACCTCGCGCGCGGGCGGTGCACGCGCCAGGGGCTGCTGCATGGCACGCTGGCCGGCCTCCTCCCGCCCTCGCTCGCCGACACCCTCGCCACGGACGTGTGGCTGCCGATGGGCGGCCCGGCCCTGGAGGGGGCCTGGATGGACTGGCCCGCGGGGCTCCGGCCGGACGGCCTCGAGGAGGCGCGCCAGCGGCTGAGGCCCGAGCTGCCGCGCCGCAACTGGGTCGTGCAGGGGATGCTCCACACCCTCGGGCGGGGAGGAAAAGGTTGATAGGACGGCGGGCGGCTTCCAGCGTGGGCCGATGCGCCGCCGCTTCCGCGCCCGCCTCGCCCGCTACTCGCTCGCCGCCCTCCTGATCCTCGTCATCGGCGGGCTCGGCCTCCGCTGGCACGCGCGCAAGGTGGCCCTCGCCTACGGCCACGCGGTGCAGAACACCCTGTTCAGCATGGAGCAGGAGGCGCGGCAGGGCGCGGCGGGGCGCAAAATCGTCCTGCTCGAGGAGCCCGACGTGCTGAGGGCGCAGGCGACCATGACCGCCTGGTGGAACCCGATGGCGCTCGACTACCGGTCGCGGGCGGAGGAGCTCCGCACCGGCCTGACCTACCTGCAGCTGCAGCTGACCCTTCCCACCTCGGAGCGCTTCCGCAAGAAGCCCGAGCTGCGGCACTTCAAGGTCGAGACCCTCGAGAAGACGGACGCGGCCCTGCGCGGCGCCCTGCGGACGCTGATCGAGGATTACCTCGACTACACGGGGACGCGCTGAGGCTCAGCCCGCGGTCATCCGGCGGACGCGCAGGAGCGCCTGCTCGAGGCGCAGGACCTCCTCCTCCGTGTTGTAGAAGGCGAGGGAGGCGCGGGCCGTGCCGGGGATGCCGAGCGATTCCATGAGCGGCATGCAGCAGTGGTGGCCGACGCGGATGGCGATGGCGTCGGCGTCGAGCAGCGTGCCGATGTCGTGCGGGTGGGCGCCGTCCATCACGAAGGACACCACGGCGACCTTCTCCGGGGCGGTGCCGACGATCCGCAGGCCCGGGATGGCGGCGAGGCGCTCGGTGGCGAGGGCGAGGAGCCGCTGCTCGTGGGCGTGCGCGGCGGGCCGGAGGGCGGACACGTAGCGCAGGGCGGCGGCGAGGCCGATGGCGCCGGTGATGTGGGGCGTGCCGGCCTCGAAGCGCTCGGGGGCGGCGCGGAAGGTGGTGCCGGCGAAGGACACGCGGTCGATCATGTCGCCCCCGCCCTGGTAGGGGGGCATCGCGTCGAGGAGCTCCGGGCGACCCCAGAGGACGCCGATGCCGGTGGGGCCGCAGACCTTGTGGCCGGAGAAGCAGAGGAAGTCGGCGCCGAGGGCGGCGACGTCGATGTCGAAGTGGCTCGCCGACTGGCAGGCGTCGATGAGCACGGCGGCGCCGGCGGCCTTGGCCAGGCGGGTCATCTCGGCCGCGGGGTTCACGGTGCCGAGGGCGTTGGAGACGTGGGCGAAGGCGGCCATCCGCGTGCGGGGGCCGAGGAGGCGGGCGAAGGCGGCGAGGTCGACCTCGCCGCGCGGGGTGAGGGGGCAGACGACCACCTTGGCGCCGGCGCGGGCGGCGGCGAGTTGCCAGGGGACGATGTTGGCGTGGTGCTCCAGCTGGGTGAGCAGAATCTCGTCGCCCTCGCGCAGGTGGACGGAGCCCCAGGAGGCGGCCACGAGGTTGATGGCCTCGGTGGCGCCGCGGACGAAGACGACGCCGCGGGGGTCGGGCGCGCGCAGGAAGCGGGCTACCTCGGCGCGGGCGGCCTCGAAGGCGGCGGTGGCCTCCTCGCTCAGGCGGTAGACGCCGCGGTGGATGTTGGCGTAGTGGGCGGCGTCGAAGTCGCGGACGGCGTCGAGGACGGCGAGGGGCTTCTGGGCGCTGGCGGCGCTGTCGAGGTAGGCGAGGGGGCGCGCGCCCTCGCGCCGGGCGAGCAGCGGGAAGTCGGCGCGGACGCGGGCGACGTCGAAGTCCATCGGCGGCAACCTACGGGGTGGGCGGCCGGGCGCAACCGGGGAAGTCAGTCCGGCGAGGGCACGCGGATGCCCTTGCGGAGGTAGGTCGGGATGTCGACATCCTCGCCGTTGAAGAGGTTGGGCGCGCTGGTGCCGAAGAGGCCGCGGCGCAGGTTCGCCTCCTCGGCGAAGCTGAAGACCGGCTGGTCGGCCGCCGCCGCCGCCTTGGCCTTGCCGCGGCGGCCCTTGGCCGGGCGGCGGGGCTCGGCGCCCGGCGCGGCGGGCGGCGAGGCGGCGAGGAAGGAGACCCGGACGAGGTCGGGCTCGGGCGAGTCGGCGCGGGCGCCGAGCAGGGTGATGCGGTCGCCGCCGAGCTCGCCCCGGAGCGCGGCCACGGCCGCCTGGCAGTCGCCGGTGGAGAGGCCGGGGCCGCCGACGACCTCGACGAGGAGGTGGTCGTGGCGCTCGGCCTCGGGGCCGTGCGGCAGGAGCGGCGAGCCGAGGGCGGCGCGGGTGGCGGCGGCGACGGCGCCCTCCCCGCGGGCGGTGCCGGTGGCGAAGAGCGCGCGGCAGCCGGGCGCGGGCAGGAAGGAGCGCAGCGCCCCGGGATCGAGCGGGAGGAGGGCGCCGGGGCGGAAGCAGCCGGAGAGGGCCTCGAGCGCGGCGCCGACCCAGCGGCCGGTCTCCGCGAAGAGCTCCGCGACCGGCGCGTCGGCCGGGGCGACCTGCAGGAGGTCGTCGTTGCGCAGGATGACCGTGCCATGGGCGCGCCGGTGGAGGGCCACGGCGGCGTCGCGCGCCGCGGCGAGGCGGCGCTCGCCCTCGTGCGAGAACGGCAGCGTGGCGAGGGCGAGGACGGTGGCCCCGGCCTCCGCGGCGAGGCGGGCGACGACGGGCGCGGCGCCGCCGCCGATGCCCCCGCCGAGCCCGCAGGCGACGACGACGAGCGAGGCGCCGGTGAGGTGGCGCAGGAGCTCGGGGACGTCGGCCTCGGCCGCGTCGGCGCCGAGGGCGACCTCGCCGCCCGCGCCCAGGCCGCGGAGCGAGCCGCGGCCGAGCTGGACCTGGTCGGCCATGCCCGAGGCGGCGAGCGCCGAGGCGTCGGCGTCGACGGCCAGCGCGCGGGTGTTGGCGGGCAGGCCGGAGGCGAGGCGGCCGACGATGGCCACGCCGGCGCCGCCGACGCCGACCAGGAGGATGGGGGCGCCGTCGGCCATGGTCAGAGGCGGAGGAGCGCGCGGAGCTGCGCCCAGAAGCCGCGGGGCGCGCGGCGCGCGGGGACCTCGTTGACGAAGGCGGCGGCCATGATGCCGACCACCGCGGCGTACTCGGGCTTGCGGAGCTCGGCGGCCTCGGTGACGGGCAGCGCGGCGCGGGCGGGGAGCCCGAAGACCTCGGAGGCCGCGGCCGGGAGGTCGGCGAGCTGCGAGGCGCCGCCGGTGAGGAGGATGCCCGCGGGCAGGAAGGCGTTGGTCAGCGCGACGTCGCGCCCGAAGATCTGGCGCACGCGCGCCTCGACGTCCTGGCGGACGAGCTCGAGGAGCTCGCGGACGCGCACGGAGGCGACGAGGTTGATGGTGCCGCGGTTGAACTGGTGCTCGGGACCGGCGGGGCCCTCCTTGAGGATGGTCTGGTTGGCGTCCTCCGGGCGGTGCAGCGCGGAGGCGTAGCGGAGCTTGAGGTCCTCCGCGACCTCGCGGCGGACGCGCAGGGCCGAGCAGAGGTCGTTGGTCACGTGCTCGCCGCCGACCGGGATGCAGCCGGCGCAGAGGATGTGGTCGCGGTAGTGGAGGATCCAGGAGGTGGTGCCGGCGCCGCAGTCGACCACGAGGCAGCCGGTGCGCTTGTCGCCCTCGGCGGCCACCGCGCAGGAGGCTGCGTGGCTGCCGAGCAGGAAGTCGCGCAGGCCGAGGCTCATGCCGTTGATCATGCCGACGCGCTGGCGGAGGGAGCCCTCCTCGTGGGTGACGCGCCAGAAGCTGACCTCGAGGCGCTCGCCGGCCATGCCGACCGGGTTGGCCACCGCGGCCCCGTCGAGCAGCGTCGGCTGGGCCATGTAGAGGAGCGTCAGGCGGCCCGGCGGCGGCTCGATGCGCCGCGCGGAGGCCTCCGCCTCGACGACGTCGGCCGGCGTGACGCGCCGGTCGCGGCCGGGGACGGGGACGATGCCCTTGACGCGGCTGCCGTCGACCTGCGGCCCGTTGACCGAGGCGTAGACGTCGCGGAGGGAGACGCCGGCGCTGCGCTCGGCGTCGTGGACGGCGTGGTGCACGCACTCGGTCAGGCGCTCGAGGTCCTCGACCACGCCCTTGACCACGCCCTCCGTGCGGCGCTCGCCGAAGCCGAGGAGCCGGACGCGGCGGTCGACGACCTGGCCGACGAGGACGACGGTCTTGTGCGTGCCGATGTCGAGGGCCGCGATGCGGCGGGGGGCGGGAGAGGGGGGCTTGCGGCTCATCGGGAGACGGCCGGCACGAGGCGGGGTTCCATGGTGACGGTTCCGGGTTGGGATCGGTTGCGGATGTGGAGCTTCAGGACGTAGGCCGGCGAGGTCATGCCGGGCGCGCGCAGGCGCTCGTCGACCCCGAGGGACGCGAGCAGCGGGAGCTCGCGCGGCCACTCGCGGGTGGAGAACACGACCTCGGCGAGCGCCGGCCGGTCGGCGGGCTGGGAGGAGGGGCGGAGGAGCACGCGGAGGGTCGCGCCGGGGATGTCGGGGCGGCCGTCGAAGGCGTCGCGCAGCGAGAGGGCCTGCCAGTCGGCGACGAGCGCGGGGTAGGAGGCGCGCGCGGCGGAGAGGAAGGCGGCGGCGAGCTCGAGGCCGCCGCTGCGGCGGGCGCCGCCCTCGGACTCGGCGGGGAGGTCGACGAGGGCCGGGAGGTTGCGCACGGCCTGCACGGGATAGCCGCGGCCCGGGAAGGGGACGCCGTCGGCGCCGAGCAGGCGCCAGCCCGGGGCGCCGGCGGGCAGCTCGAGGCGGGCGACGGCGAGCCGCTCGCGCAGCTCGATGTCGAGCGACCCGTCGGCCAGCCGGCGCACGCGCGCGCCGAGGACCTGGGGGTCGGCCTCGAGCGCCTGCCGGATGGCGGCGACGTCGAGGCCCGAGGGCGCGTCGGCGGGGAAGGCGAGCGGGGCGACGTCGGCCGGGGCGAGGAAGCCGTCGGTGCGCACGCGCAGCGACGGGCGCGCGGCGGGCCCCGCGGGCGCGTCGCCGAGCGCGAACCAGAGCGCCCCGCCCATCAGCGCCAGGAGCGAGAGGATGACGGCGCCCTGGACCCAGGAGCGCGCGGCGCGGCGACGGCCCATGGTGCCGCGGGGGACCGCGTGCACGTCCTGCGAGATGAGCTTGCGCCAGTCGCGGTCGTCGGCGCGGGCATGGTCGGCCTCGGCGCGGAGGCCGAGCAGGCGTCGGAGGAACGGCGGGATCATCGGCGGGCGGCCCGCTCGAGGGCGGGCTGGGCGAGTCGTCGGGCGAGGTCGGCGTAGGCGAGCCCCGCGCAGCGCGCGCTGTCCGGGAGGAGGCTCAGCTCCGTCATGCCGGGCAGGGTGTTGACCTCGAGCACGTGGAAGCGGCCGTCGGCCGCGAGGATGGCGTCGACGCGGGCGACGTCGCGGCAGCCGCAGGCGGCGAAGGCGCGCTCGGCGGCGTCGGCGAGGGCGGCGCGGACCGGCTCATCGAGGGGCGCCGGGGCGAGGTGGCGCGAGCCGCCCGGCGTGTACTTGCTGTGGTGGTCGTAATGGTCGGCGACGGGGACGATCTCGACCACGCCGAGGGCGCGGCCGCCGAGGAGCCCGACGGTGAGCTCCCTGCCGCGCAGGAGCGGCTCGGCCATCCAGCGCTCCGCCTCGTCGAGCGAGGCGAGGGCGGCGGCGATCGCCGGCTCGCCGACGGCGCGGCGGGTGCCGACGCTGCTGCCCTGGTCGGAGGGCTTGACGAAGACCTCGGGCCCGAGGGCGGCGACGACGGCGGCGGCCGCGGGCGGGGAGGACCGGCCGAAGGCGAGCTCGGGCGCGACGGGCACGCCCGCGGCGCGTAGCCGGGCCTTGGTCGCGACCTTGTCCATGCAGAGGCGGCTGGCCGCGGAGCCGGAACCGGCGAAGGCGACGCCGCGGGCCTCGAGCTCGGCCTGCAGCCCGCCGCCCTCGCCCCAGCCGCCATGCATCATGGGAAGGACGGCGTGGCGGTCGGGATGGACCCAGGCGGGGAGCGCGTCCTCCTCCAGCTGCACCAGCCGGGAGCCGGGCAGCGCGGCGGCGACGGCCTTGCCGGACCGCAGGGAGACGTCGCGCTCGGAGGAGCGGCCGCCGCAGAGGACGAGGAGCTCGGGCGTCATCGCAGGACCTCCTCCCAGTCGCGGCCGAGCACGAGGATCTCGGGGTCGAGCCGCACGCCGTGGCGCGCCGCGACCTCGGCGCGCACGCGGCGCATGAGGGCGACGATGTCGGCCGCGGTGGCCGCGCCGTCGTTGACGATGAAGTTGGCGTGGACCGGCGAGACCCGCGCCCCGCCCTGCGCGGCGTCCTTGAGGCCGGCGGCGTCGATGAGCGCGCCCGCCTTGGCGCCCTCGGGGTTGCGGAAGACGCAGCCGGCGCTCGGGTCGCGCGGCTGCGAGGCGCGCCGCCGCTCGGCGAACGCCGCCATGCGCGCGCGCACGGCCTCGGGGCCCGGCTCGCCGTCCCCCTCGAGCACCGCCTCGAGCACGACGGCGTCGCGCAGCCCGGGGCAGTCGCGGTAGCCCGCGTGGAAGGCCTCGCGGCCGGCCTCGCGGCGGACGCCGGAGGCGTCCAGCCAGGCCACCGACACGACGCGGTCGAAGATCCAGGCGCCCATGGCGCCGGCGTTCATGCGGAGCGAGCCGCCGACGGTGCCCGGGATGCCCTCGAGGAACTCGAGCCCGGAGATGCCGAGGCGGGCGGCGACGCCGCAGACCTCCTTGAGCCGCGCGCCGCCGCCGACGCGGAGGCGGCGCCCGCCCATGGGCTTCACGTGGCCCCAGGCCTCGGCGGCGAGGTGGACGACGAGGCCGGGGTAACCCTCGTCGGGGACGAGGAGGTTGGAACCGCGGCCGAGGACGAAGGCCGGGAGGCCCAGGGCCTTGGCCGCGCGCAGCAGCTCGGCGAGGTCGGCGGCGTCGGCCGGCTCGGCGTACCAGGCGGCGGCGCCGCCGACGCCGAGGGTCACGCGCCGGGCGAGGGGCTCGGCGCGGCGGAGGACGGTGCGGGGCGAGAGGCGGCCGCGGAGCGCGGCGTCGAGGTCGGCCTGCGCCGCGGCGAAGGCGCGCGCGTCGCGGTCGATGTCGCCCGCGCCGACGAAGGCGACCGTGGCGCCGACGCCCTCGGTGGCCTCGCGCAGGAGCGCGGGCAGGTCGGCGCGGTCGGCGACGAGGCGGAAGGCGCCCCCGCCCTCGGGCAGGAGGCGGTCGGAGGTGCCGCCCTCGACGGGTTGCTCGCCCGCGGCGTAGACGGGCAGGAGCAGGACGCGGTCGGCGGCGGCGAGCGCGTCGCGGAAGGCGGCGGCGTATTGCCGCGTGCGGGTGTGGCGGTGCGGCTGGAAGACGACGACGAGGCGCCCGGGGGAGGTCTCGCGCAGGAGGCCGAGGAGGGCGGCGATCTCCGTCGGGTGGTGCGCGTAGTCGGCGACGACGCGCAGGCCGGGCTGGTCGAGCAGCGTGTCCTGGCGGCGGCGGATGCCGGACCAGCGGCCGAGGGGCGCGGCGCCGAGGCGGCCGGCGACATGCTGGGTGACGGCGAGGGCGAGGCCGGCGTTGGCGCGGTTGAAGGCGCCCGCGACGGGCAGGCGGTGGCGCGCCTCGGGCCAGAGGCCGCCCAGGGCGACGTCGGACCAGGCGTGCGTCGACCCGAGGTCGCGCAGGTCGAAGTCGCCGCCGGGTCCGACGGTCATGACGCGCGCGGCCGCGCCCTCGGCGAGGCGGCGCAGGCGCGCGCTCTCGACGGGGACGAGGATGAGCGAGCGCGTGCGGCGGAAGAGGTCGGCGAAGACGCGCTCGAGGTCGGCCTCGGTGCGGTAGTAGTCCGGGTGGTCCCAGTCGAGGTTGACGGCCACGGTGATGTCGGGCGCGAACGCGCCGATGGTGCCGTCGCTCTCGTCGACCTCCGCCACCAGCCAGTCGCCGGCCGAGGCGCGCGCGGGCGGCTGGGCGGGGTCCCGGAAGAGGCCGCCGAGGACGTAGCCGAAGTCGGCGCCGGCGGCCTCGAGCGCGGCGATGACCAGCCCGCAGGTCGTGGTCTTGCCGTGGCTGCCGCAGACGGCGACGAGGCGCTTGCCCGCGGCGACGCGCGCGAGGAGCTCGCCGCGCCGGACGAGCTCGGCGCCGCGGTCGGCGGCGAGGGCGCGGAGCGGATGGCCGGGCCGGACCGCGGTGGAATGGCCGACGACGGCGGGCGCGAGGCCCTCCGCCCAGGGATCCCTCGTGAAGCGGACGCCGGCGGCCTCGAGCAGCGAGCGCATCGGACCGTGGCCGCCGTCGTCCCACGCGGTCACCTCATGGCCGGCGGAGCGGAGGTGGAGGGCCAGCGGGCCGACGCCCATGCCGCCGGCGCCGAGCATCCAATAGGACGGGCGGGCGCGGCTCATCGGGCGGCCTCCTCCCGGGGGGCGGGCAGGTCGCGCAGGACCTCGTCGAGCAGGTTGTCCCAGCCGTTGTCGGCGTGCGCGCGGGCCTGGCCCTCGCGGAGCGCGGCGAGCGCGGGGGCGTCGTCGAGCAGCGCGAGGACGCGGGGGCCGAGGGTCGCGAGGTCGCGCTCGGGGTGGACGACGGCGGCGCCGGCGCGCTCGCGCGCGCGGGCGTTGGCGAGCTGGTGGTCGTCGGCGGAGGTGGGATAGGGCACGAGCACGGCGGGAAGGCCGCACGCGGCGAGCTCGGCCAGCGTCCCCGCGCCGGATCGGCTCACGGCGAGGTCGGCGGCGGCATAGGCCTCGGGCATGCGGTCGCAGAAGGGAAGGAGGCGCGCGACGGCGGCGCCGTCGCGCAGGGTCGCGTCGGCCCCGCCCGGCCCGGTGAGGCAGAGCAGGTGGCAGCCGCGGGCGGCGAGGGAGGGCCGGGCCGCGAGCGCCCAGGCGTTGAGCGCGCCGGCGCCCTGGCTGCCGCCGACGACGAGGAGGCAGCGGCCCTCCGCGGGCAGGCCGAGCGCCGCGCGCGCCTCGGCGCGGGGCCGGGGTCCCATCTCGGCCCGGAGCGGGAAGCCGCCGGTGCGCAGGCGCGCGAAGGGGAGCCCCGCGAGGTTCACGCCGCGGGGAAGGTGCACGGTGCGGGCGAAGCGGGCGAGCAGCCGGACGGCCTTGCCGGGGACGAGGTTGGCCTCGTGGACATGGACGGGGATCCCGAGCAGGCGGGCGACGAGGGCCGGGGCGAGCGAGAGGTAGCCGCCGAAGCAGACGACCGAGCGCGGGCGGCGGCGCAGGAGGAGCCAGAGGCTGTCGGCGACGGCCGCGGCGCCGACCGCGAGGAAGGCGAGCCTGCCGAGGAGGCCGCCGGCCCAAGGTCGGCCCAGCCCGCGGCGGAACTCGAGGCGCGGGTAGCGCGCGAGCATGCGCGCGTCGACGCCCTTGCCGCTGACGAGCAGGAGCGGGCGGCGGCCGCGCGCGTCGAGCGCCTGGGCGAGGGCGATGCCCGGGGCGAGGTGGCCGCCGGTGCCGCCGCAGACGAGGAGGACGCGGCTCATCGGCGGTGGACCCCGGGACGGAGGTCGGGCAGGCCGCCGTCCCTCAGCGCGTTGAGCATGAGGCCGACGAGGACGGAGGAGGCGACGAGGTTGGTGCCGCCGTAGCTGATGAAGGGGAGCGCGATGCCCTTGGTGGGGAGCAGCCCGGTGACGACGCACATGTTCACCAGCGCCTGGAGCGTGATGAAGAGGACGCAGCCCAGGGCGAGCGTCATGCGGAAGAGGTCGGTCGCCCGGCGCAGCTCGCGCAGCACGATGAGGAAGATGCCGAGGTAGATGGCGGCGACGCCCACGGTGGCGAACAGGCCCCATTCCTCGCCGATGATGGTGAAGACGAAGTCGGTGTGCGCCTCGGGAAGGTAGGCGCGCTGCTGGAGGCCGTTGCCCGGGCCGGCGCCGCCGACCCCGCCGACCGCGAAGGCGAGCATGCCCTGGTAGAGCTGGTAGGACTCGTCCATCTGCCGGCCCTCGGGATCGAGGAAGGAGAAGAAGCGGCGGAGACGGCTCGGCCAGTTGACGACGAGGATGTAGAAGCCGGCGATGCCGAGGACGACGGTCGTGGCGATGTAGCGCAGGCGGGCGCGCCCGACCAGCACCATGGCGAGGGCGACCGAGCCGCTGAGGACGATCGTCCCGAGGTCGGGCCCGAGCGCGATGCCGCCGCAGACCAGCGCGGCCCAGCCCATCGGGATGAGATAGCCCTCACGGAGGTCGTCCCAGGCCGGGCGCGTCAGGAGATAGGGCGGGCGGTCGGAGAACCTCCAGAAGGGCCCGGCGAGGGGCAGCGAGCGGCGCTGGTTGCGGGCGACGGCGTCGGCGACGAGGATGACCAGGGCGACCTTGGCGAGGTCGGACGGCTGGAGCCGGATGAAGCCGAGGTCGATCCAGCGCCAGGAACCGTTGACCATGCGGCCGATGCCGGGCGTGCGGGCGAGGACGAGGAGGCCGAGGACCGTCCAGAGGATCGGCAGCCTCCGGGAGCGGACCCAGTCGAGGTCGATGCGCCAGGCGACCCAGCCGGCGAGCGCGGCCACCGGCACATACAGCAGCTGCCGCGTCACGGCGGCGAGGGGCTCCCGGAGCGACATCGAGTAACCGGCGCTGAAGAGGGCGATGAGCCCGAAGGTCGTCAGGGCGACGACCAGGAAGGGCACGAGCAGGGTGGCCCGGAACAACGTCCCGGGCTCACCCATCGGCTCGGCCTTGAACTGCATGCGTCGCTATCAGCGCGTGCCGGCGCCGAAGCCGCCGAAGCCGCCCTCGGGCGCGGCGAGCGAGCCGCCGGTCGCGGGCGCGGGGGTCGCGGGCGCCGCGGGGGCGGGCGCCGCGGGAGCCGGCGCGGCGGGAGCCTCGGGAGCGGGCGCGGTCGCGGAGGTGCCGAAGCCGCCGAAGCCGCCCTCGGGCGCGGCGAGGGAACCGCGGGGAGCGGGGGCCGCGGGCGCGGCGGGCTTGGCGCCGGAGCCGGCGGCCGGGGCGGCGTCCGCCCGGGGGGCGGGCGCGACGGCGTCGGCGGAGGGGATGGTGAGCCGCTGGCCCTCGCGGAGCACGGCGTTGACCTCGATGCCGTTGGCGGCGGCGAGGGCGGCGAGGTTCACGCCCTCGCGGCGGGCGACGAGCCAGAGGCTGTCGCCGCGGACGACGGTGTAGGTGCCGCCGTGGCCGACCTTGGCCGCGCGGGGCGCGGCGGGGGCCGCGGGGACGGCCGCGGGCGCGGTCTCATTGAGGCCGGCGGGCGCGGGCGCCGCGCCGGTGGCGGCGGCGCCGGGGGCGCCGGAGTAGGCCGAGAGGTCGCCGGGCTTCTCGAAGCCGGAGGTGGTCCGGCAGCCGTTGACGCCGACGAGGACGGCGATGACACCGAGGTGCAGGAGCACGACGGCGCTGATGGTGATCATGGGTCGCATGGTATGTGTGGGTTTGGGTTGGGAAAAGGGGATCAGGCGTGCCGGGCGGCCAGGCCCTGTGCGGCGCGCTCGAAGACGAGCCCGCGCTCGGCGTAGCCGCGGAACATGTCGAGGCTGGCGAAGCCGGGGCTCATGAGGACGACGGTGCGGACCGCGGCGGCGTCGCGGCCGGCGGCGAGGACCGCCGCCTCGAGGGTGGGATGGACCTGGGCGGGCAGGCCGAGCTCGGCGAGGTGGGCGGCCAGCTCGGGCCCGGTCTCGCCGAGGAGATGGGCGGCCTCGAGGCGCGGGGCCAGCTCCGCGGCGAACCGGCGGAGGTCGCCGCCCTTCCACTTCCCCCCGCCGACCCAGCGCACGGGGCAGTCGAACTCGCGCAGCGCGGCGAGCGTGGCGTGGAAATTCGTGCCCTTGGAGTCGTTCCAGAACTCGACGAGGCCGGCCTCGGCGACCTTGCGCAGGCGATGCGGGCCGACGCGGAAGAGGCGCGCGGCGTCCTCGAGGGCGGCCATCGGCAGGCCGCGGGCCTCCCAGTAGCGCACGGCCAGGGCCCAGTTCTCGAGCTGGGGCCAGGTGCCGAAGGGCGAGCCGGCGGGGACGTTCCCGGCGACGTCCTCGCGCCGCGCCACGAGGGTCTCCTCGGGCAGGGCGATGCCGAGGGCGCGGGCGTGGTCCACGACCGACTCGCCGACGACGAGGATGCCCGCGGGCAGCAGGCGCTCGACCAGCTTGTGCTTGGCGCGGAAGTAGCCCTCCATGTCGCCGTGGCGGTCGAGGTGGTCCTCGTCGAGGTTGGTCCAGAGGACGGCCTCCGGGCGGAAGTGGCGGAGGTCCTCGGACTGGAAGGAGCTGACCTCGACGATCGGCAGGAGGCCCGCGGCCGAGACCGCGGGGTCGGCGGCGAGCGTCGTGAGCGGCAGGCCGATGTTGCCGCAGGCCACGGCGTTCCTTCCCGCGCGCTTGTGGGCGAAGGCGAGGAACTCGGTGAGCGTGGTCTTGCCGTTGGTGCCGGTGACGGCGACCGCGGGGCCGTCCCAGAGCAGCGCGGCGAAGTCGAGCTCGCCGAGGCAGAGGCAGCCCGCGCGGCGGGCGGCGAGGACCCAGGGGTGGTTCTGGGCGAAGCCGGGGCTGAGGACGGCGAGGTCGTGCGCGGCGGCCTCGGCGGCGCCGAAGGCGGGGCGAGCGCCGCGGGCGTCGTACGTCACGGAGGCCCTGCCGGCCGCGGCGAGCGCGGCGGCGACCGCGCGGCCGCTGACGCCGTCGCCGAGGATGGCGGCGGGCCGGGCGAGACGGCGGGCGAGGATCTCCGGGAGGGGGCTCATCGCAGCTTGAGGGTGAGCAGCCCGAGGAGGCCGAAGAGGAACGAGAGGATCCAGAAGCGGACGACGACCTTCGTCGACGGCCAGCCGAGCTTCTGGAAATGGTGGTGGATCGGCGTCATCAGGAACAGCCGGCGACCGCCCGTGCGGCGGAACCAGGCGACCTGGAGCAGGACGGACGCGGCCTCGAGGACGAACACGCCGCCGGCGACCGCGAGGAGGAAGGGCTGGTGGATGAGGCAGGCGACGGCGCCGAGGAAGCCGCCGATGCCGAGGGCGCCCACGTCGCCCATGTAGACCTCGGCGGGCGCGGCGTTGTGCCAGAGGAAGACGAGCGCGCCGCCGGCGAGCGCGCAGCAGAGGACGCCGAGCTCGCCCGCGCCCGGCACGTGGCGGATGAGCAGGTAGTCGGCATGGCGGGCGTCGCCGGCGAGGTAGGCGACCACGCCGAGGATCAGGGTCGCGATCAGGACGCAGCCGATGGCGAGCCCGTCCAGGCCGTCCGTGAGGTTCACCGCGTTCGAGGCGCCGGTGGCGACGAGGAGGAAGAAGGCGCCGGCGAGCGAGAGGGCGAGGGCGGGCGCGAGCGCGAGCGGCGAGACGACGGCGTGGTCGAGGCCGGGGACCCAGACCTCGGCGGCGATGCCGGAGGCGCCGCCCGAGAGGCCGGCCCAGGCGCCGAAGGCGAGGGCCGAGACGGCGAACTGGCCGGCGAGCTTGGTCCGGGCGGAGATGCCGTCGGCGTTCCCGCGGCGCACCTTCAGCCAGTCATCCCAGAACCCGAGCGCGCCCATGCCGAGGAGGCAGATGAGGGCGGCGGCGACGGCGGGGGTCGGCTTCACCCACAGGAGCGCGGCGGGCAGCATCGCGGCGGCGATGAGCAGGCCGCCCATGGTGGGCACCTTGCCGCCCTCCTTGGCGAGCTCGCCCATCAGCCGCGCGTCGCGCTCGGGCTGGCGGAGCCGCGCGAGCGAGCGCAGGATGGGGCCGGACAGGGCGAGGCCGAGCAGGAGCGCCGTGACGCCCGCGAGGATCATGCGGACGGACAGGTAGTCGAAGAGGCGGAGGGGGCCCCAGAGGTGCTGATGGTCGGCGAGGTGGTGGAGCATCTCAGTGGAAGCCGAGCTGGCGGCGGACGGACTCGGGGAGGGCGCGCTCGAGGGCGTGGGCGCGGCTGCCCTTGACGAGCACGGGGCCGGACCAGGCGGCGATGGCGGCGGCGACCTCGGCGGGATCGCGGGCGACCGAGCCGCCGCAGGCGGCGGCGAGCGCGTCGGCGTCGCCGCCGAGCGCGACCACGCGGTCGCCGGGGCCGAGCGGCAGGGCGCGGCCGGCGGCGGCGTGGAGGTCGCGGGAGGCGGCGCCGAGCTCGGCCATGCCCCCGAGCACCCAGAGGCGGGGGCCGCGGGTGCGGCGGACGAAGGCGGCGGCGGCGTCGGCGAGCGCGGCGGGGCTGGAGTTGTAGCAGTCGACGTGCAGCTCGCGCGGCCCGTCGCGATGGACGGAGCCACGGCCGCCCAGGGGGCGCCAGCGGGCGAGGGCGGCGGCGACGCGGGCGGCGGGCGCGCCCGCGCGGCGGGCGGCCAGCGCGGCCAGCGCGGCGTTGCGGGCCTGGCCCTCGGTGAGGTCGCCGAGCTCCGCCTCGACGCGGCCGAGGGACGCGTCCTCGACGGCGAGGCGCCAGCCGGCGCCGGAGGGCGAGAGGCGGGCGCGGGCGACGCGGCGGGCGCCGGAGGGGGCGGGCTCGTCGCCGAAGGCGACGGCCACGATGCGGGCGGCCAGCGCGGCCAGCGGGGCGTGGGCGAGGAGCGCGGCCGGGGCGAAGGCCTCGCCGCAGGCGTCGAGATGGCGCACGAGCTCGGCCTTCTCGCGGGCGACGCCCGCGAGCGAGCCGACGCCCTCGAGATGCACGGCGGCCACGGCCGTGACGACGGCGATGTCCGGGCGGACGACCTCGGCGGAGAGGCCGAGCTCGCCCGGCTCGCTCATGCCGACCTCGACCACCGCGGCGTCGTGCCGGTCGTCGTCGGCGCCGAGGATCGTGAGCGGCACCCCGATCGTGTTGTTGAGGTTGGCCTCGGTGGCGTGGACGCGGGGGCCGAGGCAGGCCCGGAGCATCTCCTTCGTCGAGGTCTTGCCGACGCTGCCGGTGACCGCGACGACCGGCATGCGCAGGGAGGCGCGCCAGCCCGCCGCGGCGGCGCGCAGGCCGGCGAGGCTGTCGCCCACGACGAGCTGGGGCAGCGGGTCGTCGACGGGCCGCGAGACGAGCGCGCAGGAGGCGCCGCGGGCGCGGGCGTCGGCGAGGAAGGCGTGGCCGTCGCGCCGCCCGGTGGCGATGGCGACGAAGCCCTGGCCGGGGCGGATCGCCCGCGTGTCGTTGGAGAACCCGTCGACCTCCGCGGGCGCGGCGCCGCTCCAGGTCCCGCGGGACCACTCGGCCAGCCGGTCGGGGTCGGGGCGGGTCATGCGGAGGCGGGCCTCAGGGCGAGGCGGTGGAGGACGTCGCGGGCGACCTCGCGGTCGTCGAACGGGACGACGGTCTCGGCGAACTCCTGGGTGGTCTCGTGCCCCTTGCCGGCGACGAGGACGCAGTCGCCGGGGCGGGCGTCGGCGCAGGCGAGCGCGATCGCCTCGCGGCGGTCGGGGACGAAGTCGACGCGGCCGGGGCCCGCGGCGCCGGGGCGCATGTCGGCGAAGATCGCCTCGACGCTCTCGCGGCGGGGATTGTCGGCGGTGGCCCAGGCGCGGTGGGCGAGGCGGGCGACGACCGAGGTCATCGCCGGGCGCTTGCCGCGGTCGCGGTCGCCGCCGCAGCCGAAGACGCAGAGGACGCGGCCGGGCGTGATCGCGCGGAGCATGCCGAGCGCGTGCCCGAGGGCGTCGTCGGTGTGCGCGTAGTCGACGAACACGGGGAAGGCCTGGCCGGCCTCGACGCGCTCCATGCGGCCCGGGACGCCCGGGAAATCGGCGACGGCGGGCCCGAGGGCGAGCGGGTCGGCGCCGAGCGCGCGCAGGCAGGCCAGCGCGCAGAGGAGGTTGGCGACGTTGTAGGAACCGGGCAGGCGGGTCAGGAACTCGGCCTCGCGGCCGCCGCAGCGGACGGCGAGGCGTGTGCCCGCGAGGTCCATCGAGACGATTCGGGCGGCGAGGTCGGCCCCGCGGGACAGCGAGTAGGTCAGGACGGGCAGCCCGGCGGCGGCCTCGGCGAAGGCCGCGGCGGCCGGGTCGTCGGCGTTGATCACGGCGCAGCCGGGGCGGGGGCCCACCGAGCCGTCGAAGATCCGCCGCTTCGCGCGGAGGTAGGCCTCGGGCGTGCCGTGGTAGTCGAGATGGTCGCGCGTCAGGTTGGTGAAGGCCGCGACGGCGAGCGGGAGCCCGTGCACGCGCTCCTGGTCGAGCGCGTGCGAGCTCACCTCCATGGCCGCGCCGGCGCAGCCGGCGTCGCGCATCTGGGCGAGGAAGGCCGCGAGGTCGGCGGCGTCGGGCGTCGTCTTGTAGGAGGGGACGGAGCGGGCGCCGAGATGGTAGCGCACCGTGCCGAGGAGCCCCCACGGGCGGCCCTCGGCGCGCTCGGCGAGGTGGCGGACGAGCGAGGCGACGGTGGTCTTGCCGTTGGTGCCGGTCACGCCGACGAGGCGCAGCGAGCGCTCGGGGTGCCCGTGGAAGCGGCGGGCGACCTCGGCGAGGACGCGGCGGGGCTCGGCCACCTGGGCGGCGTCGACGGCGGGCACGCCGGCGACGGGATGGCCGGAGACCACGGCGGCGGCGCCGCGGGAGACGGCCTCGTCGATGAAGCGGTGGCCCTCGGCGCGGCGCCCGTCGAGGGCGAAGAAGAGGGCCCCGGGCACGATGCGCCGGCTGTCCGTGACCAGGGCGGTGACGGGCGTGCGCCACGACCCCGAGCGCGAGAGCGCGGGGATGCCGTCGAGGAGGCCGGCGAGGGTGCGCGCGCTCATGGTCCGGCGACGAAACGCCCTCCCTGCGGCGCCCGGGCGGGCGGGATCTCGAGGCGGCGGATGCAGGCCTCGGCGATCTCCCGGAAGACGGGCGCGGAGACCTTGCCGCCGTAGCCGACGCCGGGCAGGCGGGGCTCGTCGATCACCACGGTGATGGCGACGCGCGGGTCGCCCGCGGGGAAGAAGCCGGAGAACGAGGCGACGTGGTGCTGGCTCGAGTAGCGGCCGCCGACGAGCTTCTGCGTCGTGCCGGTCTTGCCCGCGACGTCGTACCCGGGAATCTCCGCCGCGGCGGCGGTGCCCTGCTTGGTGCAGACGCCGCGCAGGAGGTCGGCCATCTGGCGGGCCGCGGCGGCGGACACGGCGCGGCCGCGGGCGCGGGGCGCGTACTCGAGGGCGACGCTCCCGTCCGGGTTCAGCGCCCGGCCGACGACCTGCGGTCGCATGAGCAGGCCGTCGGCGGCGATGGCCGCCATGGCCTGGTGCATCTGCAGGGGCGTGACGCTGACGCTGTGGCCCATCGGCACGCGCGAGATGGTGAGGCCGTCCCAGCGCGCGGGCGGGTGGAGGATGCCGCGGACCTCGCCGGCGGCGAGGGGGAAGCCGGTCTCGGCGCCGAAGCCGAAGCCGCGGACGAGGTCGAAGAAGCGCTGCTCGCCGAGCGACTCGGCGTAGCGCATGCCGATCTGGACGGAGCCGCGGTTGGAGGATTCCCAGACGATGGTGCGGACGTCCTCGAGCCCCATCGGGTGGGAATCGGCCGGGAGCGAGACCATGCGGCCGCGGTAGGGGACCTGGGCGAGGCCGCAGTCGTAGCGGGAATCCGGCGTGACGAGACCGGCGTCGAGCGCGCCGGCGACGGCGACGATCTTGAAGACGGAGCCGGGCTCGTAGATGTCGGCCAGCGCGCGGTTGCGCTGGGCCTCGAGCGGGGCCGCCTCGCGGTCGTTGAAGCGGTTGAGGTCGAAGGTGGGCCAGCAGGCCAGCGCGAGGACCCTGCCGGTGCGCGGCTCGGTGACGATGGCGACGGCGCCGAGGGGGCTGTACTGGGAGGCGACCTTGTCCAGGGCCCTCTCGGCGGCGCTCTGGATGACCGAGTCGAGCGTGAGCTCGAGGGTCATGCCGTTGACGGCGGGCACGTCGCGCAGGCGGCGGGCGACGATCTCGCGGCGGCGGCCGTCGCGCTCCGACTCGGTCCAGCCGTCCTGCGCGGCGAGCAGCCGGTCGAAGGTGAGCTCGACGCCGGAGACCGCCCTGCCCTCCTGGTTGATGTAGCCGAGCACGTGGGCGGCGAGGCTCCCCTTGGGATAGGTGCGGACGTAGCGGGGCTGGCCGTAGAGCGCGCGGATGCCGAGCGCGTCGGCGGCCTTCTTGGCGTCGGGGCTGGCCTCCTTGGCGAGGACGATCCAGCGGACCTCGCGGGGCGGCTGGCCGGGCTCGGCGGCGGGACGGTAGGCGCGGGCGGGGTCGAGGGCGGCGAGGACCTGGGCCACGGGGATGCCGAGGGCGCGGGCGATCTCGGGCGCGCGGGCGCGCTCCTCGGGCGCGAGCACCTGGGGGTCGAGCCCGATGTCCCAGACCCGGTCGGAGGCGGCGAGCAGGTTGCCCTGCCGGTCGAGGATCTCGCCGCGCTTGCCGGCGTGCCGCGTCCACTCACCCCGGTTCTCCATCGCCTTGGCCCGCAGGCGGGGGCCCTCGATGACGTGCAGCTGGACGAGCTTGCCCAGCAGGACGAGGAACCCGGCGGCGACAGCCCAAGCCAGGAACCCGAACCGAGGTCGCCTGGCTTGCGCGAGGCTCATCGGCGGGGATACCCCCCTTGGCCCGAGGGATCCCCCCCGGCGGCGTTGAGCGCGGCCATGCGCGGCGTGAGGCCGGCGCCGGCGGCGCCGGAAGGTCGGGCGCCCGCGAGCGGCGGGCGGATCCAGGTGACCTGGGAAGGCTCGGGAGCGCGGAGGTCCTCGCCCACGCGGCGCGACAGCTCGAGGGCGTCCTGCGCCTGGGCGCGGCGACGGTCCAGTTGCTCGGACTCCTTCCGGCGCTCGACGATCTGCCGCTCGAGCCCGCGGATGCGCTGGCCGACCTCGTCCGCCCGCAGGCGGACCTGCATGACGCCGATCACGCCGCCGACGGCGACGCCCCCGATGAGGAGGATGACGAGGAGGGTGGCGGCGCGGAGGCGGTTCACGGGAGTCGGCGGATGGCGCGGAGGCGGGCGGAGCGGCTGCGGGGATTGGCGGCGACCTCGTCGGGCCCGGCCATGACGGCGCCGCGGGTCAGCAGCTCGCCGCGGGCGACGCGGAGGTCCTGGGGCCGGGAGTCGTCGCGGTCGACGGGGCGGCCGGCCAGCCCGTTGAAGAGGCGCTTCACGCGGCGGTCCTCCAGCGAGTGGAAGGAGATGACGGCGAGCACGCCGCCGGGGGCCAGCGCCTCGAAGGCCTTGGGCAGGGCCTCGTCGAGCGCGCCGAGCTCGTCGTTGACGAGGATGCGGATGCCCTGGAAGGAGCGGGTGGCGGGATGGACGCCGCGGGGGCCGGGGGGCGGGGGCGCCGCCTCCTCGATGAGGGCCGCGAGCGAGGCGGTGCGGGCGAGGCGGCCGGTGCCCCGCGCGCGGAGGATGGCCTCCACGACGCGGCGCCAGCGGGGCTCCTCGCCGAGGTCGCGGATGGCGCGCTCGAGCTCGGGGCGGGGGGCGGTCTCGAGGAAGGCGGCGGCGGGTTGCCCGCGGGTGGTGTCCATCCGCATGTCGGCGGGGCCGTCGGCGCGGAAGGAGAAGCCGCGCGCGGGCTCGTCGAGCTGGAAGGAGGAGACGCCGATGTCCATGAGCACGCCGTCGAACGGGCCGGGCACGCGGTCGAGGGAGCGGAAGTCGATGGGATGGAAGTCGACGCGGCCGGGATGGGCCGCGGCGAGCGCGGCCGCGCGGGGGGCGGCGTCGGGATCGCGGTCGAGCGCGACGACGCGGGAGCCGGGCGCGCGGGCGAGGATGGCGCCGCTGTGACCGCCGCCGCCGAAGGTGCAGTCGAGGTAGCGGCCGCCGTCGCGGGGCGCGAGGACCCCGAGGGTCTCCTCGAGCAGGACGGGCTGGTGGGCGGCTGTGAACAAGCTGTGAGTTGTGTTAGTAACTTTTGGATACAGCTCAGAGGCCGAGCTGGCGCAGCGCCTCGAGGATGGCGCGCGTGGCGGCGTCGTCGGCGGGACGGCGCGGCGGGCGCTCGCCGCGGATCTGGAAGGTGGTGAAGGCGCCGCCGAAGGTGATGTCGCGGCCGAGGCCGGCCTGCTCCACGATGCGGTCGTTGAGCGTGATGCGGCCGGACTTGTCGGCGCTGACCTCGACGCTGTTCTCGCCGAGCACGGTGAGCGCGTCGACCTTCGCGGGGTCGCTCATCGCGACCTGGGAGGCGGCGGCCGCGATGCGGTCCACCATGGCGGGAGGGAAGACGATCACCGCGCCGACCGCGGGATGGAACACGGCGAGGTAGCGCTGCTGCTCCAGCTCATCGGAACGCCACGCCGCCGGGATGGTGACGCGGTTCTTCTCGTCGAGCTTACCGGCATGGATGCCGGTGAAGAGCGTGGGGCGAGAAGGATTCGACATAGGATGAACAGGGGCAGGTGCCCCCTTTTGACCCATTTCAACCCACAGCAACCCACTGGTCAATGCTTTTACCCCACTTTAGGCCCCGAAACTTACTCACAGGCGGCCAAATGGGGCAAAATGGCGCTTTTTTTACTTAAAACACATATTATCAACGCTTTATGTGTTTTTGTATGTTTTTAAACAAATTACTCGAGGTTCGGCCAGGGTGAGATCCGGATTCGTCCGCCCCGGTGTAACGAGTTTTCAATTACAGTTTCGTCGGCGCCCGGATTTCCCCGCGGCCGGCGGTTTGCGTTTGCCAACGCCGCCCCGCTCTGCCTTAAAGGATGCCACCTCGCCGCACCATGAAGCACCTCACCCTCGTCGCCGCCCTCGCCTGCGCCCTCGCCCTCACCGGCTGCGCCACCCAGGTCGGCGTGAACAACCCCGACAATTCCTCCGCCACCTATTCCGGCGGCTCCCTCGCCACGACCTACAAGTCGGACGTCTCCACCCTCTTCGCCGCCACCAAGCGCGCCCTCGACTCCATGCGCGACGTCGGCGTCATCGGCCGCACCGGCGAGACGCCCGAGACCAACGAGCTCAACGAGCTCACCGCCGTCACCGTCTACGCCCGCACGATCGGCGACCACGAGGTCAAGGTCGCCATCGCCAAGGCGGTCGACGCCAACACCGGCGCCGACTGCACCCAGGTCACGGTCCGCTGGGGCCTGACCGGCAACTGCCAGCAGAGCCAGCAGGTCATCCACCGCATCACCGAGAACCTCGGCCGCTGAGCGGACGCGGTCCCGAACCGACGCCGCCCGGCCCCGAGCCCGGCGGCGTCTTTCTTTAGCATGGGCAACATCCACGGACACCTCCTACGCATCGCCACCTTCGGCGAATCCCACGGGCCGGGCATCGGCGTCGTCATCGACGGCTGCCCGCCCCGGCTGCCGCTGGACCTCGCCTTCGTCCGCTCGGAGCTCGCGCGACGGCGTCCGGGGCAGAGCGACCTGACGACGCAGCGCAAGGAGGCCGACGCCGTCGAGGTGCTCTCGGGCGTCTCGGAGGACGGGCTGACGCTGGGCTCGCCGATCGCGCTGCTCATCCGCAACACCGACCAACGCGGGTCGGCCTACGCCGAGATGCGCGCCGCCTACCGCCCGTCGCACGCCGACTTCACCTACGACGCGAAGTACGGCATCCGGGCCGTCGAGGGCGGCGGCCGGGCCTCGGCCCGGGAGACCGCCGCGCGCGTGGCCGCGGGCGCCGTGGCCAAGCTGATCCTGCGCCGCGCCCTCGGCGCCAAGGTCACCGCCTGGGTGGAGAGCGTGCGCGACATCGACGCGCCCCGCCCCGCCAAGGTGCCGACGATGGCCGCGATCGAGGCCTCGCCGACGCGCTGCCCGGACAAGGCGGCCGCCGCGCTCATGGAGGCGCGCATCCGCGAGGCGCGCTCCGCGGGCGACTCCGTGGGCGGCGTCATCCGCTGCGTCATCGAGGGCGCGGGCGCCGGTCTCGGCTCGCCCGTCTTCGACCGGCTCGAGGCCGACCTCGCCAAGGCGATGCTGTCGCTCCCGGCCACCAAGGGCTTCGAGATCGGGAGCGGCTTCGCCGGCGCCCGCCTCATGGGCAGCGAGCACAACGACGCCTTCGTCCGCAAGGGCGGCCGCATCCGGACCGCAACCAACCGCTCGGGCGGCATCCAGGGCGGGATCTCCAACGGCGAGCCCATCGAGTTCCGCGTGGCCTTCAAGCCGACCGCGACGGTGCTGCGCGAGCAGGACACCGTCGACCGCTCCGGGAAACCCGCCAAGCTCACCGCGCGCGGGCGCCACGACCCCTGCGTGCTGCCCCGCGCGGTGCCCATCGTCGAGGCGATGGCGGCGCTCGTGCTCGCCGACCACTGGCTGCGCGACCGCGCGCAGAACCTCCCGATCGGGCGGCGCGCCCGATGAGCGACCTCTGCCTCATCCTCGGCGCGCCCTGCCCGGCGCGCCGCGAGGTGGCCGAGGACCTCGCCCGGTTCGCCTGGCCGGAGGGCGTCGCCACCGAGATCCTGCCCGGCGCGGAGGAGGATGGCGCGGGACGCGCCTGGTCGTGGGCCGACGGCAAGGCGCGGCTGCCCTCGCCGGAGGGGAAGGCCGCGCTGCTGCTCACCGACGGCCGCCGCTCGCAGGTCGACCAGCTCGAGGCGATCTTCCGCGACGCCCCCGCGGCGGGCTGGGCCATCCGCCGCATCCTCACGGTCGTCGACCTGCCCCTCCTGCACCGCCGGCCGGCGCTCGCGCCTTGGTTCCGCGCCTGCGCCCACTTCTCCGACGCGGTCATCCTCGCGAACCGGCATGGCGTGCCCAACGCGTGGCTGAGCGAGCTCCAGCGGGGCCACGCCGACGAGCTGGGGCCCTGCCTGCAGATCGTGCTGCCGCGGACGGGCGGGCTGCCCCGCCCCGCCGAGATCCTCGAGGGCGAGCCGCGTCGCATGAGCCTCGTGCTCGACGACCTCGACGCCGTCGACGAGATGGAGTTCGACGAGGACAACCTCCCGGACGAGCCCTTCGACCTCGTGCGCCCGACCGATCCCTACTTCGAGCGCGACACCACCGGGCGGCGCGCCATCCACCTGCCCGACATCGCGGCCGAGCTGGCGGCGGACGCGGGCTGAGGTCAGCTCCCCGAGACGACGAAGGCGGCGAGCGCGTCGGCGTCGTCGAGCGCGGGAAGCCCGATCTCGAGCGCGGCGGCGGCGTGCGCGAGGCGCTCGGCCTCGGCGTCGTGGCCGGCGTGGCGGACGAGCGGGAGCGCGACCAGGAGGCAGGCGGCGGCGGCGAGCCCGACGCGGACGAAGGCGATGACCTGGCCGCGGCGGCGGTCGCGGGCGACCGTGGCGCCGACGCGCCCGGCGAAGCCGGCGACGCGGCGCTCGCGGCCGGCGCGCAGGGCGGCGTCGATGCGGTCGTCGATGGGCAGGCGGTCGTCCATGGGTCTCATGAGGTCGAACCCCGGGTCAGGGGTCAAGTTTCAGGTCGGAAATCGGGGCCCATGGCCTCGCGCAGGCGGAGGCGGGCCCGGTGGATCCAGGTCTTCACGGCGGGGACCCCCGCCCCCATGACCTCCGCGATGGCCTCGTAGGAGAGGTCCTGCTGCACGAGGAGGAGGATGGCGGTGCGCTGCTCATCGGGGAGCCCGGCGACGGCCAGCCGGAATGCCTCCTGGATGTCGGCGACCTCGCGGTCCGAGCGATGCGAGTGGTCGCTGGGCTCGGGCGCGTCGTCGAGGGCGGAGGCGGGCTTCCGGGCGCGGCGCCGCCGCTCGTTGAGCAGGAGGTTGTGGGCGATGTGGAAGAGGTAGGTCGAGAGCTTCGCCTCGGGGCGCCAGCGGGGCGCCGCGCGGTGGAGGCGCACGAAGACCTCGAGGGCGAGCTCCTCCGCGGTCGCGAGGCTGCCGAGCTGGGACGTCAGGTAGCCGACGAGCCGGCCGTGGTGGCGCTCGACGAGCATCCGGAGGGCGTGGTCGTCGCCCCCGGCCACCAGGGCCATGAGCCGGCGGTCCTCCTCGTCCGGATCGACGTCGCTGTCGGCCATCGTGCGTTCAACCCCGACCGCGAGGCCGGGGTTTCACGAGGGTCACTTCGCGGCGGGCGCGGCGGCGGGGGGCGGCGCGGGCGACGGCGCGGCCTTCGCGCCCGCCTCGAGGAATCGGCGAAGGGTGGCGACGGGGATGACGACCGGGGTGAGACCCATGCCCTGGCCCGACTCGAGGTCCTCGTCGTCCGCCTTGGCGGAGGTGACGCCGGCGAGACGGCCCTCGAGGTCGAGCACCGGGCAGCCGGGATAGGGCAGATGGATGATCGCGAAGGGGCGGGGCTTGGCGATGACGGCGCAGACCTGGTCGACATCGGCGCGGGGGGCGCGCTCGAGGGACTTGCCCATGCGGCCGAGGACGACGACCTCGTCGGCC
>VFQS010001151.1_pt1 | contig 25269 bp, 18 predicted proteins | sample 3512361 | NCBI WGS metagenome assembly VFQS01 (sample SAMN10412375, study PRJNA504923) | tailings metagenome | isolation source: Relicate 1 Philex TSF3 active mining | place: Philippines
GAAACACTGGTGGATCGAACGCCATCTTTGTCTAAAACTGCATCGCTAAATGAAACACTGGTGGATCGAACGCCATCTTTGTCTGTACCACCGTCAATAAATGAAACACTTGTGGATACAACACCTTCTTTGTCTGTACCTCCGTCAATAAATGAAACACTTGTGGATACAACCAATGCCCCCTCTCCCCCAATTCAAATACCAAGTCCTCCTCCTCCTCCTCCTTCTATCCAAGAACAAGGACAAGAAGAAGAATACTCCGTCCCATCACTCTCTCTTTTAAACGAATATGTAGATTATGATGATGGACAACAACCACAACAAGAACAAGAACCATTTGAAGACTATGATGACAATGGACAACAACAGCAAGAACCACTCGAAGGCAACGAAGAAGAAAGAACACCCCTCCCATACGAACCTATATTGGAGTCGAAACGGTTGTCTTTATCGAACGAATGCATCGACGTAGTTTTGCCTAAAATCCGAGGAAACAAGGGAACGGGATGGATCCGGTATTTTGCGTCCCATCTCAAACGAAACATGAACGAAATCAAATTGAAAAATACGACGGCATGCAAATGGGCGATGATGCGATCATTGTATGACGTAAAAATGGGAATACATAATGGTGAAGGTGAGGATGCGGATGTGGATGCGGATGCCACCGAAGACCATGGCATCGATGAAATAAAAAGATTATTAGTGCGTGCCTATCGAAAATGGGCAAGCAAAGAAAAGGCGGAGACGTGGTTTTTCTTGTTGAAATCACTCCAAAAACAAGGAAAATCGGCCATGATGTCGGACATTTGTTTGGCGGAAAAAAGATATATTCGGCGTGCCCTGCGTCGCCATCTCCCCGAACGGTTGCTTCCCCGCGATCCAATCCACAAAGAATCTTTTCGTTTGTTCAATGAATTGATCACAGGTCGCCAATATTTCATCACAGATACCGATTTGTGGATGTTTTGTCAAGAGTACAATATTCCTGTGGTGCTTTTCAATCCGAGTGGGATCAAAGGATTCACTTTATCCAATCTTCAAGACCGCGCAGACAGGCACGACGATGACGTGGATGCTATTTTCGGTTCCGAGTCATTGTCTACAGGGGTCGAAAATGCATCACAAAATGACAGCAATATTTGGTCAGACAATGATGACGTTGACTTCGACGATGACGACGACGACGACGACTTGGAAGAAGAGCAAACGGGTGGTGCGGGAGAATTCCGAGGATTACGATCGATTGATTGGTTTCGATTGAATGAAAATGCGCCGTTTTTGTCGACGGAATATTATTATTTCATCCGTTCGAGTATCGACAGCAAAATGAATGGACAAAGTCCATATTCCATTTTATCGCCATCCACCACCATTTCTCCACAGCAAATGCCATTGTTTCACGAGGAAATGACGCATGGTTTCGAAACAAATGTCCCTAATATTCGAAAATTGGCGGATCAATTTGGTCATTTGCGGATCATGATTCGTCGGCGTACAACTCTTCCCTAGGCTTGTTTTTTTTTTGAAGGGGGGTGAAAGTGCGTTTTTTTTTATATAAGGTGGTTCAATCATCCGAAATAGTGAACAAATATAAAATCTTATATAAAAATAAAAAAAATAAAGAATAAATTATCTGTTGCGGCGAGTACGACGACTACTACGAGTACGAGTACGACGACGACGACCCGTGACGGCCGCCTTGGCGACATTGCCCACTTTCTCGACAGAACTGGTGGTTTTCTTGTAGACTTTCTTGGCATCACGCATGGCATCTTTTAATTTGTACGCGGCATTTTTACCACGACCTTCCTTGAACATTTTCTTGACAAGCATATTCCATTCGGTTTGACCTCCGCCCATTTTTCTTGTTTTTTTTTTGTTAAAAAAGGTTATGTGAATTTGTTGGTGAAAAAAATGAAATGAAATAAAATGAAATTAAAGAATAAAAAATGAATCTATATTTATAAAAATACAAAAAAAAAAGTGATTGCAACACGGAATTCGATTCATTTAATTGTAACAAACAAATCCCAATACATGGCATTATCTAATTCGGTCATTTATGCCATGGTTGGATTTATCATTTTGTTGTGTGTTCTTTTTGTCCTAAATTATATTGGAAACAACGCACTGGAATCAACGCCAGTACCAAGGGGAGCCTATGTTTTCGGGAGGAAAACCAATTCGTCATCGTCATCATCAACATCAACATCAACCACGACGGATTCAGAACAGACATTAGAACTCAAAGACGGTCTCTTCTTCGAAGATGACTTGGCGCATCCTTTGGATCAAATTACTATTTTTGATGCAAACATACGACAGCAAATATAATATAAAAAATACGAATACAAGTGCAAATAGAAATATAAAAACAAACAAATAAAAGGCGAGGAAATTAAAAAAAACAAACAAACAAAAGGCAAGGAAATAAAAAAACAAACACAAGGAACCAACATAAAACATGTCCTTACCCGACCAAGAAATCACGTATGGAACCAGTGATATTTGCAATGCCATTTTATTGACATTAGTATTGGGTTGTATGGTGCAAATGTACCGTCGTTTGTCTCACCGAATTTACAAGTTGCAGGAAGACGGAGAGAATCAAACGGCACGATGGAATTGGACGGTGGGACTCAACGAGAAAATCCGCGATATCAATCGGCGCATGGATCATTGGGCGGGATCCAACAAACAATCCACGGATGGATTGGCGCGTCGTGTCCGTTTGCAAGACAAGAAAACCCAAGAAATGGATACGCGATTCCAGACCATAGAAGATACCATGAAAAACGCATTTACACTGTTTCATACCGATTTGGAGGCATTGGGGAAAGATTTGGTGGAATTAGAACAAACGGTGAATGAACGTTTTGAAAAATTGCATTTATAAAAAAAAAAACAAAAACATTTTATTTAATTTTTTTTTTAATTATGGACGTTTTTTTGGTAAAATTTATGTAATTAAAAAAAAAAACATTACTTTTTTTGGGTGGTTGATTGTAAAGATAAAAATAAAAAAACATGATCATTAGAATCCAATATCGTAGTCATCATCCACAATGACATGATTTGATTTGGCAGACGAAGGATGATGATTCATCGCCGAACCGGAGAAATCATTATGAACAAAAATTTCCAATTGTTTGCCCGTTTCGTCGACATTCAACACATCACGTTGTAATTCTTCGTCGACAATATCCATGGCATCACGATCGGGTACCAAATCCGCCGTCAAACGTTGTAAATTATCCATATCGACTACCAATTGGAACGCATTGGTACCATAATATCCGGGTTGACCACACATCACATTGGCCGAGACACCACGCATCGAATCAAATTCGCCATAGCGGGCGGCATCCAACAATACTTCGGTGTGTACTTCAAAGGTGGCTTTCGCCACGGGTCCAATGTCGTCGCTGAACAACCCCGTACGGAAAATCGCCACCATATTCTCGTTGCACGTCATGCGATCACACAACAAGGCAATATGATGATAATTGACATAGGCACCACTGAATTGCATGACTTCCACCAATTCGTTGTGAATGACTTGACGGGCGGCTTCGATGCCCAACACGTCATAAATCTCGCGAATATCATTGCTAAAGGTTCGGGTATTGTCAATAAAATCCAACGCCAAACATTCCATCAAATTGGTGCCCGTCGTATCGAGGACCCACGTATCTTTCTTCGCAAACTGTCCATTGGTTTTCTCCACCATATTCTGGAGTTTGCGTGGAATCACCTTGTCGATGCCTTCGACGCCGCGCAAGACAATACTGCTCAATAATTTGTCTTGGAAACGTTTCAAGAAATGAATCTCATTGCTTTGGTCCAAAGGATCCGGGATCCCGCGACGTTTCTTGTCCTTGGCCATGAAATCCTTGTCGACACGCAAACGAAACACCAATTTATCATTGTTGAAATCGGAATAGACACAATGCAATTCTTTGGAAATGCCAAAGGGACTCATTTGCAAGGCAAAATGAATGTCGTCCATGGTAATGTTTTTATCCAACATGGCTTCCGTATCCATTTCCATACGAACAATCCATTTCGATTTGGTGTCTTCTTCTTCTTCTTCTGGGTCTTCTTGTTGTCCTTGGTTTTGGTTTTCTGTCATCATTGATTGGTCATCATGATTGCGTGGTTTGGTTTTCTTGTTGCATTCAGCAAACAATTTCGAAAAAGCATAATATTGATCCAAAAAGGCACGATCCTCTTCCAACGTGGTTTGTTCGTCATGAGGATCAAAACAGATTTGCACTGTTTTCACCAACTCCGATAATTTCGTGTGCTCAATCATCGTCGCAAATTGTTTCGCCTTTTCGCCATTGCTTTCGTCCATGGGCAACATATGAATCGTGAGTGAAGGGTTTTTCGGATTTTTCGTCAAGCGCAAAATTTCTTCGATGCGCGGAACGCCCCTCGTAACGTTTGACTTGGAAGAAACACCCCCTAAGTGAAAAGTATTAAGCGTCATCTGTGTGGTGGGTTCCCCAATACTTTGGGCGGCCACCACCCCCACCATCTCCCCCGGATGCACGATGGCTTGTTTGTACTTGAGCAAAATCATTTCCAACAAATAGACCACGGCTTTCTCGTGATACCGACGTGTCCACAACAAATCGCGGGGATTCAAAAAGAAATAATACATGGCTTGAAAGACCCGACTCACGGGCACGCACCGAATGGATTGGATTTTGGCGAAATATTGGTCGACGAGTTCGTAGAAACGCAGGGGTGTGATGTCCACCAATGAATTCGCCGACAGGGAGAAATTGCCTTGGACCATATTGACCAAATGGCGGAAAGATACGGGAAATACCACCGCCGTGTCGTCCTTGAAACGAAACACCTTTTCCACCAATTCGTCGCGGAATCCCAGCATGGAAGCGATTTGCAGGCTGCAACGTGTCTTCAAGGCATCGGCTTCTTTGCGGAACTTGGACGCCGCTTCCTTGACGAAAACATCGCCTAAATGACGGTCGTCGAAATCGTGATGCATGAAAATGTCCTCGATGCTCATACTCAACAGGGGAAAATCTTGTCCCTCGGTTTTCATGGGATCAAAGCCGTCGTCGCCATAGGCAAATTCGATGATTTTGCCCTTGTTGTTGCGCACCGTCATGTCATATTCCACCTTCAAATCTTCCATGCCTTTGATCAAACGACGTTGAATATATCCGGTTTGGCTGGTATCACGCACTTGCAATCCATTCGCCAACCCAAAATTGAGGGTGGAAGGAACCGTAATGTCGTACATTTTCCGAAACCGGGGTTCGTCGCTCGTTGGATCAATGGCGCGCATGGAAACAATGGGATCCAAAGACACATCGTTGACTTTGGAATGTTGAAAGAATGTAGCCGAATTCAAAAAAATTGTCAATGGCTCACCAATCATGACGGTTCTCGACGTCGACGTGAACGCCATCGATATGAAATCACAGTCCCGTTGTGATTGACAAACGACGACATCTAAATCACCACTATCGTATAATTGAAGGAGGGTTTTCACCAAAATCGGTGGATTTCTCGAATCTTGAAAAAAATCCACGGGAATCACATTTTCTTGTTTCCATTTGCAAATCTGAACAATCATTTCCATGATTTCCAACAACGAATATTTATAGGATTGATCGTCATGCAACAAAGGGTTCTTAAAATTACCAAAGTCCAAACATTTGTGGTGAACGGGCAAGAGATCACCCACATGAATGTCCGTTGTGAATCGCTCCTCAAACGTCGCCAATTGACGATTCCAAACCAACAATGATTTACTCGCCGTGACAATCACCTTTCTTCCCGACGCGGTGACAATTTCGTACAAGACATCCCCAGGATCGTGGCGACAGACATGGGTGACGGATTTCAAAGACATGACCCCCTTCATGGACATGGACGGAATAGACACATTGTGGGGAATATTCAACGATTCCATGTTCCGGTCTTCGGGGGAATACACGACATTATCTCGAAAATTTGGATCGTCAAGCAAACTGTCAATCCATCTTCCAATTTCCGTATACACCAAATTATCATTCACGCGAATGAAAACCGGGGTCTCCCAAGCCACCGATTTGACAGCGGTGTCAATCAATCCGATGCGTCCGCCCATTGCATGGAAAAACAATTCGGAGGCGGACAACCCATTGATGTACGAATTCTCGATGAATCCGCGAGCGGCGGGGCTGTCGTCGAATTTGCTAAAATGGGGCAACGTCCGGCTATCAAATCCATACGCCACACGTTTGGCGTCGACGTTGACTTGGCCCAAACACGACATCATATGGGAAATATTGAGGAGGGAACCTTTCGAACCCGAATTGACAATCATCAAAAAACGATTGTCTTGTTGCAAACTGGTGCGACTGACCTTGTCGCCATCCTTGGTGGCGTCATTCAAAATGTTGTTGACTTGGGTTTCAAATTCCACTTGGTTGGTGTGCGACGTGTTGTTTTCAAAGACACCCATGTGTACTTTTTGAATGAGTTCGGCGACTTCCATTTTGCGTCGGTTGAGAATTTTGGCAATTTCGTCGCTGGTCTGTTGGTTGGAAATCAAATCGCTGACGCCCACACTATACGAACTCTGTTTCATGTACTCGGTGATGATATTCTGTAGATCATCGATGAAATCCGCGGCACGACGATTGCTAAAATCGTTGCAAATGCGGTGAATGAGACCACGGGCACCGCCGCCCAACGATTTCTTTTCTAATTGACCACGCAAATACTGGCCATTGCGAATCTCCAAAATATTGTTGGACAGAGCGGGATCTTTGCCTTTCTCGCGTTCATTGTCCCACAAATCCGTTTTGTATTTGAGGGTCAGGGGCGGCAAAATCTGCGACAAAATGTCGAAATTGGTAATGACGTCTTTGTGCAAAAGAGCATCCATGTTGACGCGTTCAAAGGACATTAATAAATTCATGGCATCACGCGGAGAAAATTCAATGACATCCCGTGTAAAACGATAGGATCCCAACAACGAATCCTGATAAATGGCAATAATGGGGGCATTATTTGCCGGACTGATAATTTGCGTCGGAATGGCCGCCAAACAGCGCAATTCCGTCTCGGCCAATACATTTTGGCCCATATGCATATTCATCTCCTGAATATTTTCTTCACCCCAATTTTTCAAAAGGGGAATAGACTATACCTTAAGCTCATGGTCAAAACACCATAAACCCACAACCGTCTAGTCGTTGAACCTTTCTCCGTAGTTTTTTTTTTCTTCTTTTCTTTTTTTTTTTGTTTTCAAACAAAAAGAAACCAAAAGAAACAAACAAAAACCCATTAGGAGCTTGGCTGCGGATTACCCAATCCTTTTGCGTTTTTACCATCGGGTTCGGCAATTAACCGAGATCCTTCCATTCGTTCGTTTCCGAAACAGTTGGAAGTGGTAGCAAAAAGGCTCTAAGGGACTCCCCGCAATTTGGTCATGTTGCCTGGAATAAATAAAAAATCCAGACTAGGAGGTTGCACGCTTTTCACGCCTCCTGTTGGGGACAAGATAAACAAAACATATGCTGTGGTTTATCCCCGTCGAACGGTGACTCCCCCCAAGTTTCCAAAGGGGCCGGACTGTATCTTAAGCAAGCTCAGGATGGTTTTTTAAATCCTTCATCGCTCACCAACACCCGTTCAGTCTCTGAATGCCTGTCATATCCTAACCATTTTATATATATATATATATATATATTTTTTTTATATATAAACACGGACGTAGACAGTAACACTGCGGATTACCCAATCCCCACACATTATTACCATACCCGAGTTCCTTATCTCGGCCATGCATTGGTTTCCCAAAATGCATTTGGTAGTGGGGGCTCTAAGGGACTTCCCGCATCAAGGTGTTTTGCAAATAATTCTTGAAATTGTAATAGAATAAAAAAATCATCATAGCATGTATGCTTTATATTATTTTCCATTTTTTTCCATTCTATTGAATTATTCACTAGAGGATATCAAACTTTTCAGTTTCCCCTGTTGCCGACGTCGACTTTCAAATTTATTATTTTTTTTTGAAAGGGACCACAGCATATTATGCTGTGGTGGTCCATCGGCATTGTAAGGGCGTGTGACCGCTATATTAAAGCGAAAGGTATCACCGCGTTTCATGACTTTGACTTCATGTGCCTGCATCGAGGGTCGATGCAAACTGGGTTGGCGATTAAAGAGAACAAAATCGCCGTCCATCATATGGCGGTGAACAATGTCGCCGGTTTCCAAGACAAGCATGGAACGGTCCACATTGCGCAACGAAATCTGGTTGCCATTGCGTCGTTCTAAAATCTTGGCGCCGGGATAAATGTCCGGTCCATTTTCCACCAATTTCGTCAAGAAGGCACGGTTCATTTCATTCACCAAAACGGGTTTCGTGATGTTTTTGGCGATTTTCAAAGGCACACCGAGTTGTCGAATGGACAAATTCGGATCGCCCGTAATGACCGATCGCGCATTGAAATCCACACGTTTGCCCATCAAATTGTTGCGAATGCGTCCATTTTTCGTGTTCAAGCGTCCCATGATGCATTGCAAGGCACGTCCCGAACGTTGTTGGGTCAAAGGCGACGATCCCTTGACTTTGTTGTTGACAATCATCGCCGTATAGTATTGTAATTCGAGGGTCAATTCGCGAATAATGGTCGGATTGGCCCCGTCTTCAATTTTCTTCTTCAAATCATTGTTGGTGCGAATGATGTTGATGTAAATGTGCGTCAAATCGTCTTCGCTGCGTTGTTGGGCGTCGTGTTTCACGGAAGGACGCACGGCGGGTGGCGCCACCGGCAATGCCTGACAAATCATCCATTCGGGGCGCGACCACACCGAACTGAAGCCCATGAAATTCACATCCTCGTCGGAAATACGGCTAAAAATGCGCAAGACAATTTCGGCCGTCAACGTCAATCGGGGTGCCGGTTCGCCTGCCGCCATGGGTTTCCAAATGGCTTGAATCGTCGAAAAATCGTCGAGCTTGATGTTGGCCGGTTGCAAATAACCACATCCATTGCCCGTCGAATCCCCGCAACGTTTCACCGATTTCGCCAATTTGCTCACATATTTCCAGCGATCCTCACCACTCCACTCCAAAATGTGGCGGTGGCGTGCTTTGCTCAACAACAATTGGCTACATTTGAAACACACACAACGAATGATTTTCTTAATGTCTTTGATGTGTTGGATGAAGAACACGGGACGTGCCATTTCAATGTGGCCAAAATAGCCTGGTGTATGAATGTAGCCCAATCCATCCGTGGGACAAATCATTTTGGGTTCCAAGACACCCATGCGTGGATCAAACAAACCACCTTCCACAGGCAATCCTCCCATATAGGTATCTTTTCGCGTGATTTGCACGACGGAATTCTTGCGTATTTCTTCGGGCGACAGAATACTGAACTGCATGCCGATGATACGGGAGGGCATAATATCTCCATAGATTTGGTTCGAAGAGGATGACATGGTTGTTTCTCTTTATCTTCTTCTTTTCTTTTTTTTTTTATTCCAACTTTTCTATCCAATCCAATCTTAAAACAAAACCAACAAAAAAAAAATGAAAGTTTCCGACTGAATTAAAAAAAAAACAGAATTAAATAATGATCTTACCTCAATATTTTAACTTTGTTTTTCTTTGTCTCTCTTTTTTTTTTCTATTACAAATTTAAAAAAAAAATCAAAAATTTTCAACAAAGAATTGAATTGAATTGATTTATTTGTGATGGTCTTATTCTTCTTTCAAATTTGTTGGGTCATTCTTCGCTACCTTTATATTGCCCATCAATCGTATCCTGTCGAGAGATCGTTCCGTCCTCTCCTCCTCCTCCTCCTTCAACCAAACAATAAAAACATGGATCATGGAACCATGTGGATCTCTTTACCAAATCCTCGACCCGAAGGGGAGAGGTGGTCAGTGACAAAGGCTGTCTCTCATCTTCGAGGCGAGTCTTTACCCAACGGGGAGAGGCAGTCCGTGTCACAGACCACCTCTCCACTTCGTTCCGAGGATTTGACAAAGAACAAAAATAAAAAAGTCATATTGTTTCTCTCGGGTTTAATGGATTGTTCGTTTACACAATACATTAAAAAAACGATTGACGATTTGGTGAAACAGGATGCCGCGTTTCTCCAACAGAATACCGTCCTGGTCTACGAGAATCCACACGAATCCAGCATAGAGGTGGCCGAAAAAATTGCCGCCTCTCTCATTCAATTTTACAAACAAAACAACGGCATCATCGAACGCATCACCATCGTGGGATTCTCCTCGGGGGGTGTCCTCGCCAGCCATGTCATGCAACACTTGTCGCATCCTGCCATCCCTGTCAACTGCGTCAAACACATCATCACCTATGATACGCCGCTCTCCGTGCCCCATGTCATGCGTCATTTCCACAAGAATTGGATCTTCCGCCTCGATATTCTCTATTATTATTTCATCGTCTTGTACATGTACCAACATCATTGGCGTCACGCCGAAATAAAACGGGTCATCGACAAGTATGCGCTGGATCCATGGTTTCAAAAATTCTATTTATACAAGGGCGTCGAACATTGCATTGCTATGATGTCGGAGATTCATGGTATTGCGTCAACCGCGGAATTCGAGAGGATGACATCCTTTGCCTACGACCAGTCTCCCAACACCCAAATCACACATATTTATTCAAAATCCGATCCGGTCTTGGATCTCTCTTTCAATGATCGGTATCGACAGGAATATTTGTCGAAACAAAAACCGCGCATCCCCGTTCGACGCATCGCCAAAAACGGATGCGATCATTGCTCGGACATGGCTTTCTCCCCCGAGAGTGCCAAGACGTTGATGCCGTTATTTTGATTTCCCCTGTTGAGAGAAAAAAAAAACAAAAATCAAATTCTCTATAATGTCCTTGTTTTATGAACCAAAAACAATCATTGTCGCCTCTTCACTTCGTTCCGAGGCTTCACGGATGATCGGTCGTCACGGAGGGACGACTTGGCGCTCATTTTACCTTTCATATAAAATGTTTGTACCTCTCTTCAAGAGGGCGCCGAAGGCGCCCCAAGAGAGAATCCGACTGAGTTGAACGAACATTGTAGAAATAATATGAATTCTCTATAATGTTCTTGTTTTAAGACCTCAAAACAATCCACGGATGATCGGTCGGCGATTCTTTTACAGGTTATATATTCTAATATTATAGAGAATTGAAAACAAATAAAATCAAATTCTCTATAATGTTCTTGTTTTATGAACCAAAAACAATCGGCGGATGATCGGTCGGCGATCATTTTACCTTTTATAAAATGCAACATTATAGAGAATTGAAAATACAAAATTTTTGTTCCTCTCTTCAAATGGGCGCCGAAGGCGCCTCAAGAGAGAATCCGACTGAGTTGAACGAACATTGTACAAATAATATGAATTCTCTATAATGTTCTTGTTTTATAACCCAAAAACAATCGGCGGATGATCGGTCGTCGACCATTTTACCTTTTATAAAATACAGCATTATAGAGAATTCATATTGTTTGAACATTGTACACATTCGAGGGATTCTCTCTTTGTGGGCGCCTTCGGCGCCGGAAACAAATCCGATTCGACGTGGACGACGGGTCCACCGGAGGGCCATTCGGCATAAGGAATGGCCTTTGTGGTGGATTGGGGCAATGCCAACAAATCGCGGAGAGCTTGCGCTCGCCGGGCAACAGGATCTTTGATTCGGGACATCAAACCTCTCGACAAATGTTTCCAACGCCATTCAAATTGGAGGGCTGCTTGCCACGTGGGGAATCCGGCGACGTGGGCCAAGCGAATCCAGGTGAAACCTTGCGCCACTTGGGAGGTCGTCGCTACGGCACCGCCTTTGATCTCTCCGTTGTGTTGTCGCAACCGATGATTCAAGTCGACGGTGGCGCCCACGTAGGTTTTGTCCCCTTTGTGTTCTTTGTTGCAAAATAACAAATACACAAAGAATTGTTTGTTTTCTTCTTCCATTTTCTTTTTCTGTTGTTTCTCTCCCAAAAACAAAAACAAATAAAATATAAATATAAAGACTCAATCCAATGGAAATTTTATATTTATAGAACATTTTTTTTCCACCGTCAAACAAACAGTATTCCCCCCCCCCACCCTCTAAAAAAAATGAACTTTATAAAAAAACTCTTTTTCCATTCGGATGAGGAAGTAAAAATCATTCATGATGTCAGGGAAGAATCCACCAATATTTAGAGGACCAAGGAGCCTTTGCCATCCATGGATTTTGATACAGACATCGTCCATCCCTTTTTTCTCAAAACGAAGTCATTCGCGCCGATCGACGCGTGATGCGAAGACACCGTTGATCTCTGGATCCCGACGACAAGAATTCCATCTCGGCCAACAAATCGGGATGTTTGTGGGTTGTCTCCACAATCAACCGTTTCAAAAGGGGTACTTGTCTCTCATAATCCATCATCAGACAACCACAACAAAGTGTACTATCTCGTTCTTCTTCATCTTTGTTGCCCGATAAACATATCTTGTTGCCCGATAAACAAATCTGGAAAAAGTCGTCCAAACAGAATAGGACGCCGGCTCTCAAAATAAAATAGGCAAACACATTGGTGTGTTCTTTGTATTCCGTTTTTATTTCCCCACTCTTCAGAAGTAAATCTCGATAAGATCGCCGATGGTAGCAATGTTGTAATAATTTGTGGGTTTGGTAACAAACGAATCGCCGGTCCACGAGGAGAGCCCGCAAGAACGCATCCAGGGTGTTCGGTGCATCCATGGGGGCGGTCAACAACAACAAATGAATGCATTGTGCCCAAATCTCACAATATGTTTCAAAGAGCGACACATCCAACTGGGGCGAACAACCGGGAAAACAACGAAGAATGTCCGGATCGATGTCTCTCTTGGCGTCTTCGTATCGACTGCTAAAATCCAATCCAAGAGCGTGAAACGTCTCGTGCAAAAATACTTTGAACAAATCCTCGCGGCGAAAGAGCAGAATCTGGTTGTTCTTGCGACACGAAAACGTGAATCCGGAATTGATGTTTTCCTCGGCGGGAATGACGTTGGACCGAGAGGGAATCACTTTTTCCATGGGGGTCAAGAAGAACGTAAGTTGCAAGTGTTCGGGACGCCGGCATCCGGGTTGCGAGGGTTGTTGCAAGGCGACGTGGAGCCATTGGCTCATTTTTTTAATCCAGGCGGGAATGCGCAAGACATCGCGGTCTTCAAAGATGAAAAAGAGGACTTCGATTTTTTGGGGATTCTGAGTTGAAGTTGTCGACGTAGAATGATCATAGACGAAATGCATGGAGTGGGTGGGAACATGTTGTTCAATGTACGAACGAGCGAAGGAGGGAATCAATTGATAGTCGGCGGCATGGCGGTCTTTGTACTCGGCGAAGGAATGTTTTTCTGTCGTGGAATGAAACAAATTGGTGGGGGCGTTTAAAATGGCCGCTCTCAATTGAATCAAATTTTGTTTGACGACCGGGGACAAATGGATGGGAGTCTGATGACCAACGTTTAAACATTTGGCAATGGACGCCGACACCGCCGATTTCGTTGTCTTTCGTTTTTTCATTTTTGTTCTGATTTGAAAAAAAAAAACAAAAGAATTTTGAAATTCAACTCAATTTAGAATATATATATTCTTTACACAATATATATATTTACAAAAAAAAACTTTATACAATATATTTTTCAAAAAAAAACACAAACCACAAACCACAAACAAAAAATGTCAAATTACAAATTAATGTCCTATAACACCAGTTGGGTGTTGGATTGTAGCAGCAATCAATTTAATGGCGCGTTGTCGGAGTCGGCCGCCATCATGGCCAAAATGAAATATATGAAAAATTATGAATCTTATGAAGACATGTATAAAAATCCAAATTATAGAAATGAATTGGATGAGTTTCGTTTTAGTTTGGCAAACAAAGCAACAAATTATATTAAAACGGTTGGAATCAACGGTGCGTTTGATGGAATCAACGGTGCGTTTGATTTTATTGCTTTGATTGAACAAAGTATGCATGTCCCGAAATCAGACCATGCTAATTATGATGATGTTATAACAAACAAATTTTATATCGGCGAAAACACTGAAAATTTTGGTTTTTCAAAAAGATTAAAAGATTTGGGGCTGTCTGGTTCCTCGACGTTCACGGTCGTGTACGATAATGTAATCAATTGGGCGTTCAAGGCGGCAGAAGGTATTGCGATTGTTTACAAAACATCGTTAGTTTCCTCGGCATTCAAATGGAATTTTGCAGAAAATCCCGCACTTAGAAACGACAAAAAACTTGCAAAAAATTTTGAAAACGTTAATTTTTATTCCGATGATCTCGGCCCATACATTTGTTATGATGACCCCAAATCGGCAAACAAAAACTTAATATATTCGAAAGTTAATGGAGTCGCCGATGAAGGACGACCTATTATTTTGACTGGAGGTATTTTGTCCGAAAATGATAAAAATACATTAAATTTATTTGTTGCCGCGCATGGAGCAAATATTTTAAACTTATTTGTTTACGATCCATCTGAAGAAAAATTACAAACGAAAAGCGTAAAAAAACTCGAACCGGATACACTAACGAATTTATTTCAAAAATTAGGTTCTGCCATTACATCCTTTATTCAAAATGGATTAGATGCAACGGCAAAAGTTAAAATAATACCTGATATTGAAAAGGTCAATTTATTTCTTGGTGGCGATTTCAATGACGCATGGGGATTTATTTTAACGGGATTAATGGCGAATGGTATTACATTAAAAATAAACGAAAAACCATTCACAGTAAAGTTTAATTACCCCAAACTCAAACAACGTGGTACATTTGGAAACGGTGCTGGATATGATTTGTTGTCTTGTTGTGCCAATGCTGACAGTATAAAAACACCAAATACTGCGGTTAAGAACCTTCTCGGCCCTATTGTAGGCAACTCAGAAGAAGATTATATAACAATGGCTGAAAGAATGGAAAGTTATGGTGACGATTTTATTAAACACGAAAATTTTGGATGTAACGGTGACTATGCATTGTTTGGTTCCACCAATGATACCACCACGTATGACTTAAGAGTGGACAATCATCCCTTGCAACAAATAGAAAAAACTAAAGGCGATTATGTAATTGCATCGGATCATTTGCCCGTTATTAGTATGCCAACCACTGTTGCAACGAACACGAAAGGTGGCAAACACAAACGAACCAAACGACGTCGTAATCGCCGTACTGCCCGTAAGCTGAGAAATAAAAGACATTATTACAGTCGCCGCCGATATTAAAAAAAAGGTCTTTTTTAAAAATGAATAATAATTCCATTTTTTCTTTAAATTTGTTTATTTATAAAAGCGCCGTTTCTTTTCGAACACGCATCAACAAAATGTCGGGTTGGGCGGCCACACCCACTTTGCCTCCATGCAATAAAAGTGCATTTTTGGTCGATACCAAGACATGACGCAAATCCAGATTGTCCAAGAATTTGGCTTTCAATGCAATCTCTCTTTCTTTTTCGGCATCGAACGAGGGATCCACGGCGATGGTTTTTTGTTTGATTTTGCCGTTGGATGTTTTTTTTTCTTGTTGTTGGACGTATTTGCGCGCCATTTTCAAATCGGTGGCGATGGATTCTATTTTGATGGTGGAAGAGGAGGAGGAGGATGAAACAGAAGCAGAAACAGACTCTCCATTTTCTTTTTCTTTTTCTTTTCCTTTTCCTTTTTCTTCGTCAAAACCCAACGAAAACAAAGCATACACATCTGGATGTGATTTCTTGTAGCGAGAACCCAACACATAATGTTCCACTGATTTCCAACGTTTGCCGTCAATATTTAAATGGACCTTGCCATAGGAATCATCCAAGATTTGACGCCAGCCCTTGATGTTGGCGAGACTGGCAAATTCGTGGAGTTTGCTGGCGTGTTTGATGCTCTCGTTGTCGGCGTACCCGGGTTTCTTTGTGATGCTGCCCTTTTCGTGAATGACAAAGACAACGTCGGGATCAAACAATTTGTCCCGTTCGAATTCGGGCAACAAGGAAAAATCGTCGGGATGGCCATCGTTGGCGTCCATGTGGTATTTGGTTTTCAGATTTTCGAATTCGGGAATGAAATAAAACGGTCCCGCATTTTTCTCCATGCATTTCTTCAAAATGTTCACCTTGACATCAAAGGGGATTTCTTTAAAGCGGAAAATGGTGTGGTCGTAATAGGACACCAAATCATGCACATTGGACGACGCGGCGACGGCCAACAGAATATAATAATCGGGTTCGAAGCGTTGTTTGTCGGCGAGTTGTTTGGGCACGGCGCCACATTGCAAGACACTCATGGTTTGGCCGAGATCGAAGGCTTCCTCCGAAAAGACAATCGTTTTCATGTTCAACAAATATTCGAGGGTTTGGATGCCCCACGCGTTGATTTCGAAGGCCGCCGTCCGAATGTGTTCGCGCATGGCGTCCAACGTTTGGATGTGTTCCATGTGACCCACATATTGGGTGCGGAGGGCCGCGGTTTGTTTGCGTTGGGCTTCCACGTCGGCCAATTCGCGGGTCCATTGTTGGGCTTCTTCCGTCAAGACTTTCAACTTGTCGAATTTGTCGGGCGTCTTTTTGATTTCTTTTTTGTGACCATCAATCAAATCGCGGAGAGACGCAATCTGGCGATCCAATTCTTCCAACGCTACGCTGAATTGGACATAGAGTTGTCGTTCTTCTTCAAAGACTTCGTCGGTCAAATGGTCGGCCAACAATCGACGAAGTTGGGTGACGGTGGTTTTCTTGCCGACTTGGGAGAAGGCATCCACGACGGCCTTGAAAAACGAATTCTGGGGATCCATTGGCAGAATGCGATACGCCGTGCTTTTCATGTGTTTTTGTAGCCAAGAGTGATGTTGTTTGTCCACGGATGCGATTTCGCTATCGTATGATTTGCGTTGTTTTTCGGCGGTTTCTTCCGTTTCTTCGGGTAATTCGGGCAGATTTTTGGCGGGTTCCACCGATTGGAAAATGGAATCCACGTCGATTTTGTTTTCTTCATCGTCTGTTGCGGCACCATCCTTCTTCTTATTCTTCTTCTTTGTGGAAGGAAGAGAGAAACGTGCTTCATCTTCATCTTCATCTTCGTCTTCGTCTTCGTTTTTGTCATCTTGGTCGTTGTCGTCGTCTTTTTCTAAAGATATGGGTTGTATAATATTTTTGAGGTGTTGTTGTTTTCTCTGTTTGGTCGACGACGAGGACGAAGACGACAAATCGGCATCACGATGTTTCCGAAACGAATCGACACGGCAATGGGCTGCTTCCAAAAAGGATTCGTTGACAAAGGAATAAAAGAGTGGGGAGGGTGCTTTCTTTATATTGAGTCCACCTTTGGCGGGTTGCCATACTTCGGTGACATGTCCCGGGGAGACTTCAAACACGCCAATTTGTGCGCGAATAATGCCGCCATATTGTACCAAATAAATCGGAAAATAAATCACGTATTCTTTGGCATAGGTATATTTGGGTTTGCCTACGATGATGGAATACGCCGCATCACCCACATGCAATTCCAACACAGGATATTCACCGTCTTCGTCTTCTTTGTCCACGGTACGATGTTCCTGATATTGGATGGATTTATTCAAGCGTGAATGTACACGAGACATGTGGTTTCGGTTTTTTTGGGTCTGTTTTTTTCGGTTTTGTGTTTTTTTCTTTTTTTTTTATTCAATTTTGCGTGTAATTAAAAAAAAAGAGAATAATTATCCTATAAATCAATTTTTTCTGTATACAATTTTTTCTTTAAAAAAAATACATTATTTTTACACATATCAAATACAATACAAAAAAAAATATATATACAATACACACAATTGTTCTTATTTTTTTTTGTTTTTTTTTGTTCTAACCTTTCACGGTCCACAGGACCGGAATGGTACAAACGAAACCTTTCACCCATCGATGAACCGATATCGGCTAATGAGATTCCCAAGCAAAAGGCAATTGTAATCGTTTTTTGCGTTCTTGCATACGACATTCCAACGATTTTATAAGATTTAAAATCACATGATCGGATTCTTCGTTGCCTTCTAATTGCCAAATGATATGAGTGAGGCGTTCTTTGATTGGTTTATTCTTTGGATCCATGTTTTCCACAAATTAAAAAAAAACAAACAAAAAACAAACAAACAAAAAACAAACAAACAAAAAACAAACAAACAAAAAACAAATTTTAATCCCCTGAGTACATATTTTTTAATCCCCTTTTTTCTCATTCTTTTATTTTTTTTTTTATTTTTTCATCATATCCATGAATTTGAACACGGCACGATTCGACAGGGATTTGTGATCTTTGGATTTCAACTTGGAAATGCGTTCAATTTCTTGTTGGACGCCATCTTGCCAACGGGGTTCGTCGGCCATAATGGGTCGCAGTAGTGTCACCAAAATGAAAACCATCTCGGTTAATTCTTCAACTTCTTTGGATTTGTTGGCTTGGTCTTTTTGCTCCAAAATAATGTCCAACGTGTCACACACAATGTCAATGACTTCGGTTTTGCCGACTATGCCTCTCTTGCAACATTCCGATATGAAAGCCGCCGTAGCTTTGCGACCATCCGATTGTTTGACATACACACAATATCCATCGTAGTCCACGTCGGGATCCACAAACACAATTTGTTGACTTTTCTCCAAGAAATGATGGACGAAATAATCCAGCCGTTCTTGGAAAACGGCAAATTCGCGGACTAAATCCACCATGACGGACGCATAAATGTCCGCATAACAACGATTCGTGGATGTGATATCAAAGATGGTCTGGGCCAAGCGTTGGGTGTCTTCGTCGTTGTTTGTTTGTTCTTCTGGTTCTTCTCCGTTGTTGGTTTGTTCTGCTGCTGCTGCTGCTGCTTTCTTTTGTTGGAGATCTGCTAAAGCGGTAAAATATTGATGACATTGATCCATGAGGGAGGTCTTTTGTTTTTCCATGGTGGCGGGTGTCATTTTATTTAAAATAATACGAATATCGTTGATGATTTTGTCGACACCTGTTTTGACTTCGATTTTCGTGGCTTTGAAAGAGCGTATTAATTCCCATTGTTCGTCGGGCATGACCGTTGTAACCAACGGTTTCCTCTGCTCGGATTCGCTCCGAGAAGGTTTTCGATCCGTCCCTTCATTTGGAGAACCACGATAATTTGTTGTTGTAGGCACTTGTTGTTGCCTCTCCCACGAAGCTATACTATTATTGTGTATATTGTTATTATTATTGGTCGACGACGTGCTGGTGACAGTTTTCCCCATCAATTCACGAAGTGATTGTGTGGAGGATTCGGGCTGTGTTGCCATTAAACCCGAACGTCCCATACGAAGAGTCGTTTGGGGGGCTAAACGACGTTGTATGATGCGGCCTCCATCGTTATTGGATGAAGGAGAAACGCAGCCTTCTGGGGCTTTTCTTGGTTTATCCCGCCGATAATTTCGATCGGTGTCGTCGTCGTCGGCGGCGTCTGCGTCGCCACCTCCTCCTCCTGTTCCACGATCATTTTCAAAACGAGATGCATAATGATGCCGGGACGAATTTTCTTGAATACTTGGATATTCCACAATTTCCAATTTGGATTCCATATCCAATAATAAGGCACGGACGGAATCCGATATTGTTCCTAATCCAAACCCATGAAATTGTTCGACTGTATACAAATGTCCAAAAGACAATGAATTGGTGGTGGTCGTCGTCGACGTCATCTTTTTTTGGGGGGTTTTGGTTTTGTTTAAGGTACTCTTGTTATGCTGTTTTTGTCTTGTTTTTTTTTCTCTTTTTCAACAACAAAAAAAATAATTATTATTGTCTCTTTTTTTTCGGAAAATGAAAAACGAAAACAAAAAACAAATAACTATTAAATGTATTGGTTAAAAAAAAATGAATCAAACAAAACGCAACCTGCTAAAAGTGATACACAAGGTATATTTTGGATGGTTTATATCGTTTTCAAAGCAAGAAAAAAATGCCATTGTAAAAAAAACACAAACATAACAAACATAACGAACATAACAAACTCATATTCAAAAAAAAATATGAACCCCACCGAAGAAGAAAAAAAAGAAAAAATAGTTGCGCAGATAAAGCATGATATTCGCAACACCCGCGGATTGAATCAAACACAATTAAATTATGTATTTACCATGATGAATGAAGAAGAAAAATGCGAAATAATCGGACTTTTCAATGAAGTTTTACAAACCTGTCATGACTATATTTGTGAGTATGTTCGATGATTTGTCCGAACAAAAACCCATATAAACAATACGGATTGGAAATTCCATATCTTTCACCAAAAATCCGTTCGATATCAGCAAAAAAATATATATAGATATATTTTTTTTTTGATACACAAACAGAAACACAAAGACAATCAAATAACCGCCAAATTTTTAAAAAACAAAATGGAAGAAGAAACAAAAACCAATAACCCAGCAGTTGTTTCGGAAGAAAATGAATCCGCCGCACTTGAAACCACGGGCGTAGCAGCTGCAGAAGAAGCCGCGCCCCATCCTCTCACCCAATATGCCAAAAAATGGGATGATCTGGATTTATCGTCGGATTTGTTGCGTTCGATATACAGTATGGGTTTCGAATCCATGAGTGAAATCCAACAAAAGGCCATCTATCCCATCATGCAGGGCAAGGATGTGATTGCCCAAGCCCAATCGGGAACAGGCAAAACGGGCAGTTTCACCATTTCGGCTCTCACCAAAATCAATGTGACACAAAATGCGCCCCAGGCCATCATCATCGCTCCCACCCACGAATTGGTCAGTCAAATCCACAGTGTGGCGACGTCGCTGTCGAATTTCATCGAGGGCATCCGTATTCGCACATTGTTGGGCGGCACCAATGTCCAAGAAGAAGTCCAAGATTTGCGCGAGAATCCGCCCCATTTGGTGATTGGATGCACGGGACGCATCCACGACATGATTCGTCGCCGGGCTCTCCAAACCAGTTCGATTAAGTTGTGTGTCTTGGATGAGGCCGACGAAATGTTATCGAATGGCTTCCGCGACCAAATCTATTACATTTTCCAGCAATTGCCCTCCGACGTGCAGATTGCCCTCTTTAGTGCGACCATGCCCGATGCCATGCATCGCATCAGCGAACGTTTCATGCGCGATCCCGTGCGCATCATCATGAAACCCGAGGAATTAAATTTGGATGGGATCAAACAATACTTTGTGGCGTTGCACGATGACCGCGAGAAATATGTCTGTCTCCGCGATTTGTTCGAAAGGATGACATTGACCCAAACGATGATTTATGCCAACAATGTGGAGCGCGTCATCAATTTGTATGAGGGAATGAAGCAGGATGGCTTCCCCGTCTGTTGTATCCACAGCAACATGACCAAACCCGAACGCAATGCCGTCATCAAGGAATTCCGTCAGGGCGCCCATCGTTTCATGATTTCGTCGAATTTAACGGCGCGTGGAATCGATATTCAACAGGTGAGTACGGTCATCAATTACGACATTCCTCGTTCCGTAGAGACATATTTGCACCGCATTGGAAGAAGTGGACGATTTGGACGCAAAGGATTAGCCATCAATTTCATCACCAAACGTGATGTCTTTAACATGAAAAATATCGAGAGACATTATGGAGTGACCATTGATGAGCTTCCCGAGAATTATCAGACGTTGTTTTAGTCATTCTTTTTTTTAGTTGATTTTTTTTTCAGAAAAAATGTATATATATGTGGTTTGTGTGTATGTGAGTTGTATTTTGCCTCTAAGCCGCTAGGCGGTCGATGACTTGTATACGCGTTGTATCGCATCGCATTGTATTGCGTTGCGTTGCATTTTCACAACATGATTTGTTGTTAATTTTTTAATTACTCTTGCAATTTTTTTTTTATTTTTTTCCCCTCTTTTTTTTTTGTATCCCATTCCATTTCGTTCATCAAAATAACACACAATAAAAAAATAAAAAAAAAAAACAAACATGATGCAAATTTTGAAGGAACGGTTCGGAATTGAATCTTTACACAAAGAACCCTTGACTTGTGCCATCACGGAGGGATTTCTATTACCCATCGATTATTTACAACAAGAACACGTCCATCGTGTCCATCCCACCGTCTTGGCCGATTTAGAATATGTTTCCACGACTGCTGTTGCTGCTGCTGCAACGTCGACGACGGATTGTGATTCTGGGACTACGACAACTGCTGCGACTATTGATGCGAATCTCACTATGATGGATTATGTTATGGGAATCAAAGAGGAGGGGCAGAATGCATTCGAAACTGCCATCATGAGAGAATCCGCCCAAAAGTATACGACCCACACGGAATATTTGGAACAGACCCAACAGATTGTGAAAACCATCGGCAAACTGCCCCGTCCATCCACGGGCAACCAAGCCGACGAATTCGCCCAAATATGGAGGGATATCAAAGAAGACGCCGATTTCTTGAACAAACATTCCTTTTTGGAATGGAAAACCTTTGAATCTCTCAACAAATCGAAAATGTTCCTACAAATCTACAGTTTCTTCAATATATTGAGTCCCATGTTCAGTCTCATGATGCCTCTCGTCCTCATGTTGTTGCCCTTTCTGCTCATCAAATTGCAGGGCATCCCCATCACCTTGCAACAATACGTCATCACCCTCCGAGAAATCGCCAAATCCCATTTCTTGGGCAAGGCCCTCTCCATCCAAGACATGAGCGTCGAATCCGTCTTGTATTTCTTGTTTATTTTGGCCATGTATGCCCTCCAAACCTACCAAAATGTCATGGCGTGTATCCGGTATTACCAGTGTGTCCAACGTATGAATGGCAATCTGTGTGCCCTCTATGCTTACTTACAAAAAACCATTGGTCGCATGGACAAATTCGTGGAAACCTACAATCGCACCGACATGCCACATTATGCCGATTTTTGTCAGGACGTGTATTCCCATAAATTGGTGCTCGAGGATGTCTACCTTATGATTGGTGGCGATCTGACACCCTTTTGTTTGCATCCCCGCAAATTGGGCGATTTAGGACACATGTTGCATTGTTATTATCAATTGTATAGCGACGTCGACATGGAAGAATCACTCCGGTATTCGGCGGGCTTCGAAGGATACTACGCGATGATGTGGGCGTTGCACCAAGGCGTCCAAGAAGGACGATTGGGTTGTTGCACGTTCGTTCGCCAACAACAACAAAGACAAGGAGAAGAATCAAATGAACAAACCGACGAAGAAAAAGAAAACAATGAACCAAAGGATGACGACAAACCAAAGGATGACGACAAACCAAAGGATGACGACAACAATATAGTGGAGGAGGAGGAGGAGGAAGAGGAGAGGCAGCCGTTGGCAAGTCCTCGAACTCCGCCCCGAAGGGGCGGAACGTTGAGGCAGCCGTTGGCAATATTCCACGACCAATACTACCCCCCTCTCTTCCAAAAAGACGACCCTCACGCCATCCAAAAAAATACGATCGATCTCACCTCCCAGAATATCATCATAACGGGTGTCAATGCATCGGGAAAAACAACGACCCTCAAATCGACAGCGATTAATATTTTGGTGTCGCAACAATTCGGTGTGGGATGTTATTCGTCGGCGGAACTGACGCCTTTCCACCACATTCATTCGTATTTGAATATTCCCGACACATCGGGGAGAGATAGTTTGTTCCAGGCGGAATCGCGGCGGTGCAAAGAAATCTTGGATAAAATCGGAGAGACACCCACCACCGATCGTCATTTCTGTTTGTTCGATGAATTGTATTCGGGCACCAATCCCAAGGAAGCCACCAAATCGGCCATCTCTCTTCTTCGCTTTTTAGCCTCCAAAACCAATGTGCGATTCTTGTTGACGACACATTATGTCGATGTGTGTACCCAATTGGAAGAGGACTCACGTAAGTCCTCGACTTCGGCCGTTAGAATCGCCCAATATCAAATGGAAGTCCTTTTGTCCACAGATCATAGCATTGAAGAAAAAGAAAAAGAAAAAGATGAAAACAAAAACAAAAACAAGGAACTCCCTCGAGAACTGCCCACGTCTGTTTCTCACATAGAACAATATACGTATCGTTTGATCCCGGGCATTTCCGTATTGGAGGGTGGCATCGAAATATTGAAAAATTTAAATTATCCCCGAGAGATTCTACAAGATATGTTGGCGTTATAAAAAACGAAAACAAAAGCAATCATATACTTATGTTTTTCTTTCCATTCAATCTCTCTTTTGTCCCACATAAACATCAATGAAACATCGACAAGACTTGGAGCAAAGCGACAAGTCAGCCTTATGGCGACTTATCGTTCGGCGATTCTTTTTGGGTTTGTCATAACGCAGGCACTGCGTGCCTCAGGAAAAAGATAAAAAAGAGAGATTGAATAATTTGTTCTTATGGAAGGGGGTCGCTACTCGCCTTCGGCTTGCCGCTCCCCCCCCCCGAAATAAAAATATTCAATCTCTATAATGTCTTGTAAAAAGATCCCTTGAACATCGATGGATTGTCATTCGGCGATTCTTTTTGGGTCTTTCGTAACGCAGGCACTGCGTGCCTTAGGCAAATAACAAAAAAGAGAGATTCAATAATTTGTTCTTATGTTTTCTTTCAATTCAATCTCTCTTTTGTCCCATAGAAACAACCATTGAACATCGACGACTTTCCATTCGGCGATTCTTTTTGGGTCTTTCGTAACGCAGGCACTGCGTGCCTTAGGCAAATAACAAAAAAGAGAGATTGAATTTATTTGTTCTTATGTTTTCTTTGAATTCAATCTCTATAATGTCTCATAAAAACAACTATTGAACATCGATGGATTGTCATTCGGCGATTGTTTTTGGGTCTTTGAAATGACAAATTATAGAGATTGAATTTATTTGTTCTTATGTTTTTGTTTAAATTCAATCTCTATAATGTCTTGTAAAATGATCCCTTGAACATCGACAACTTTCCTTTCAGCGATTCATTTTGGGTCTCTCAAACAAGAAAAAAGAGAGATTGAATAATTTATTTCTTGAGGGGGAGCGGCAAGCCGAAGGCGAGTAGCGACCCCCTTGAACGAGTCTATTGAAGGGGGTCGCTACTCGCCTTCGGCTTGCCGCTCCCCCCAACAGAAATTATTCAATCTCTATAATGTCTCATAAAAAGATCCCTTGAACATCGATGGATTGTCATTCGGCGATTGTTTTTGGGTCTTTGAAATGACAAATTATAGAGATTGAATTTATTTGTTCTTATGTTTTCTTTGAATTCAATCTCTATAATGTC
>VFQS010001152.1_pt1 | contig 25254 bp, 30 predicted proteins | sample 3512361 | NCBI WGS metagenome assembly VFQS01 (sample SAMN10412375, study PRJNA504923) | tailings metagenome | isolation source: Relicate 1 Philex TSF3 active mining | place: Philippines
CCGATCGCGTGGAGTGGCTGGAGCGCCGCGTTGAATTCGAGGATTACGCCAGCAATCGCGCCTTTCTCGATCGCCTCAACGACTTCTGTGAAGCGCAAGGCCGCTATCCCGATATCAGCTTTGGGCGTACATACGTGAACATCACCCTGCGGGCTGAGGGGGAAGCGGTGGCGATCGGCGAGGCTGACCACGCCTTCGCCGCCGCGATCGATGGCCTCGTCTGAGCAACAGCCCACCGGCTCCGCTCCCGACGACACCCCTGTGAACCTGCAGGCCGCCTATGAAGGGGCCCAGGTGCAGGATGTGCTCGAGCAGCTCGATCAGGAGTTGATCGGTCTGCGGCCGGTGAAAACACGCATCCGTGAGATCGCCGCGCTGTTGGTCGTGGATCGGGCCCGCAAGCAGGTGGGGCTCTCCACCACGGCGCCCAGCCTGCACATGTCGTTCACCGGGCGGCCGGGCACCGGCAAAACCACGGTGGCAGCACGGATGTCGCAGATCCTGCATCGCCTGGGCTACGTGCGCAAAGGCCATGTGGTGACCGCCACCCGCGATGATCTTGTGGGGCAGTACATCGGCCATACGGCCCCAAAAACCCGTGAAATGCTCAAAAAGGCCATGGGCGGGGTGTTGTTTATCGATGAGGCCTACTACCTCTATCGCCCGGAAAATGAGCGCGATTACGGCGCCGAAGCGATCGAAATACTGCTGCAGGTGATGGAGAACAACCGCGACGATCTCGTGGTGATCTTCGCCGGTTACAAGGAGCGGATGGATGTGTTCTATCAGAGCAATCCGGGCCTCTCCTCGCGGGTGGCCAACCACATTGATTTCCCCGATTACAGCGCTGAAGAGCTGCTGGCGATCGCGCGCCTGATCCTGGCGGAGGAGAACTACCGCTTCAGCGAGGAAGCCCTGGCCGCCTTCGCCGACTACATCCAGCGGCGGATGCAGCTGCCCTTCTTCGCCAACGCCCGCTCGATCCGCAACGCCATCGATCGCGCCCGCATGCGCCAGGCCAACCGCCTGTTCAACCGCATGAACAGCAGCGGGCTCACCAAGCTCGATCTGATGACGATCGAAGCCGACGACATCACCGCCAGCCGCGTTTTCTCCGGTGAAGTGGAAGGGCTCGATCCCAGCGAACCGATCACCGGCTGAAGCTTATTTGGTGCGGCGCCGTGAATCGATCTGCAGCAGATCGCGCACCTGCTGCACCTGCCGCCCGAGCTGCGGATCGGCGCCCAGCTTCTTGTCGATCTGCTCCACGGCATACATCACGGTGGAGTGATCCTTGCCGCCGAATTCATCACCGATCCGGGGCAGCGACAGGTTGGTGCCCTGGCGCATCAGATACATGCCCACCTGCCGGGCCTGACTCACAGCGCGCTTGCGGCTGGGGCTCTTCATCTCCTCCACACTCACGCCGAACACCTCGGCCACCTTGCTCAACACCTGGGCGGGGGTGACCTCCACCTCCACACCGGCGGGATCGAGCATCGGCGCCACCGATTCCACCGTCATCGGCAGGCCGGTGATCGAGGCAAACGCCACCGCCCGCGTCAGCGCACCCTCGAGTTCACGGATGTTGGAGGTAAAGCGGCCTGCCAGGTACTGGATGAGATCGCGCGGCAGGTTCACCCGCTCGTGCTCTGCCTTTTTGTGCAGGATCGCCATGCGGGTTTCAAGATCCGGTGCCTGGATATCGGCGATCAGCCCCATCGAGAAGCGGGAGATCAGGCGTTCCTGCAACCTCGGGATCTGAGAGGGGGGCCGGTCGCTGGCGATCACGATCTGGCGCCCCGCTTCATGCAGCGCGTTGAAGGTGTGGAAGAACTCTTCCTGGGTGTATTCCTTGCCTTCGATGAACTGAATGTCGTCCACCAGGATCAGATCGGCGGCGCGGTAGCGGTCGCGGAATTTCTGCATGCCGTCCTTGCGGATGGCCTGGATCAGATCGTTGGTGAAGGTTTCGGTGCTCACGTAGGCCACGCGGGCCTCGGGATCGATCTCGAGCCGGTAGTGGCCGATCGCCTGCATCAGGTGGGTCTTGCCCAAGCCCACACCACCGCAGATGAACAGCGGGTTGAACTCGCGGCCCGGCGCCTCGGCCACCGCCAGCGCCGCCGCATGGGCCATGCGGCTGTTGGGCCCCACCACGAAACGGTTGAACACGTAGCGGGGATTGAGGCCGGGAGCGAGCTTGCGCGGCGCCTCACCGGTGGGCAGCCGCTGAGCGGCAGATGCACCAGCTCGCTGTAGCGACGACTCCCCCACCGGGCTTGCTTCACCTGGGGAGACTGCCGCCTGAAAGCCATTGCCGTTGAGCCCCTGAGCCAGATCCGGATCAGTGCCTGCCTCCACCTGCACGCTGATGGTGCGGCCGGCGATCTCGCTGGCCACAGTCGCAATCGTGACCAGGTAGTTCTTGCGCAGCCAGCCGCAGGCAAAGGCATTCGGCGCGATCAGCTGAAGTTCAGCGCCGTTGAAGCCGGCGCAGCGGGCTGGCCTGATCCAGGTTTCGAAGGTGGGTTTGGAAAGGTTGCCCTGGAGCGCTTCCTGCACCTGACGCCACAGCGTTTCGCCTTGCTGCACCGCCACTGAACCCCGCCGGGCCATGAATATAGGGGCAGTGGCCAGACGGGACCGTTGCCGATGATGCGCCTCACAAGCCGCCCATCCCTGCTCAGCGCGCTCCTGCTGGCAGGCCTGCTCAGCGCCTGCAGCGGAGGACTGCCAGGGCGGCGTGGCGGCGACCCCACCCGCGTGAGCGACGCGCCGCCCAGCGCGGCGCTGCAGCCGGGCAACAACTTCATCGTGAACGCCGTCGACAAGGTGGGGCCCGCGGTGGTGCGCATCGACACGGTGCGGCGGGTGGTGAATCCCCTCGGCGGTCTGTTCGGCAGCGGCCCCTCGATTCAGCAGCAACAGGGCCAGGGATCGGGCTTCATCACCCGCTCCGATGGAGTGATCCTCACCAATGCCCACGTGGTGGAAGGCGCCAGCGAAGTGGGGGTGACCCTGCCGGATGGCCGCAGCTTCCGCGGCAAGGTGCTTGGCAGCGATGCGGTCACCGATGTGGCCGTGGTGAAGGTGGCGGCGGCTGGTTTGCCGGTGGCCCCGCTGGGCGATTCCGCCAAGGTACGGCCCGGTGAATGGGCAATCGCCATTGGCAACCCCCTCGGCCTCGACAACACCGTGACCGCCGGCATCATCAGCGCCGTGCAGCGCACCAATGCGGTGGGCGAAGGCCAGCGGGTGCCCTACGTGCAGACCGATGCCGCCGTGAACCCAGGCAACAGCGGCGGCCCCTTGATCAACGAGCGCGGCCAGGTGATCGGCATCAACACCGCCATTCGCCAGGCCCCCGGCGCCGGCCTGAGCTTCGCGATCCCGATCAATCTCGGTCGCCAGATCGCCGCCCAGATCCTCGAGAGCGGCCGCGCCTCGCATCCCTACATCGGTGTGCGCCTGCAATCGCTCACCCCGCAGCTGGCCCGGGAGGTGAATGCCACCAACGCCGAATGCCGCCTGCCGGAAATCAATGGTGTGGTGGTGGTGGAGGTGATGCCGGGCAGTCCCGCCGCGCGGGGTGGACTGCGCTCCTGCGATCTGATCGAACGGGTCGGCAACACCGAAGTGGACAACCCTTCTGAGGTGCAGGTGGCGGTGGATCAGGGCCGGGTGGGCGAGCCGCTCAGCGTGCGGGTCCAGCGGGGTGCGCAGCAGCTCAACCTGCAGGTGAAACCGGCAGAGCTGCCCCGCCAGAACTGAGCCGATGCCAGGCGCGCGGAGCCAGCTGGTGGTGCTGGCGCGCTGGCCAGCGCCAGGCCGTTGCAAGCAACGCCTGGCGGCCAGCTGCGGCTCCAGCCGGTTGGCGGCGGCGATGCAGCGCCGGCTCAGCTGGCACACGCTGCAAACGGCGGCCACCGCCGCCCACCGCTGCGGCGCAGAGCTGCTGCTGTCGGCCTCGGGCCTGGGACCGCGGGCCCTGCGCCGCTGGGGAGATCAGCTCCAGCACTCGATGGCAGTTCCGCTGCGATGGGCTCTGCAACGGGGCGGCAACCTGGGCTGCCGCATGCATCGCCAGCTGCAGCAGGGCTTCGCTCAGGGGTTCGAGCAGGTGGTGCTGATCGGCAGCGATCTGCCCGATCTGCACTGTGCCGATCTGGAGCAGGCCTTTGCCCTGCTCGAGCAGCACGATCTGGTGCTAGGCCCAGCTGCAGATGGCGGCTACTGGCTGATCGGCATCACCCGCCAGGGCTTTCGGCGCAGCGGTGCGGCCCTATTCAGCGGCATTCCCTGGAGCAGCGATCAGGTGCTGACGCGCAGCCTGGCGCGGGCCGCTGAGCGCGGGCTGGCGGTGGGCCTGCTGCGGCAGCAAAGCGACCTCGATGGCCGCTCTGCCCTGGAACCCTGGCTGCTGCTGCAGCGAGAACAACTGCAACGCGATGGATGATGCCTGCACGCGAGCACGCCGCCGATGAGCGCACCGCCCCCGAAGCTGGCCCACCGCAATGCCCTGCGGGTGGCGGGCCAACTGGTGCTGCGGATGCGCTGGGATCTGCTGCTGCTGGCCGTTCTCTGCGGCGTAGCTCTGCTGGTGGAGCAGCTGGACGGTGCCAACAGGGTGCGCCTGATCGACGACTCCGGTCTATCGATGCTCGGTATCGCGGTGTCGATCTTTGTGGCCTTCCGCAACACCCAGGCCATCAATCGTTGGTGGGAGGCACGCATCCTCTGGGGGTCGATCACCAACAGCAGCCGCCACTGGCGTGACACCCTGCAGACCCTGCTCGGCAGCGAGAGCCGGCTAAGGCCCCAGCAACAGCAGCTGGTGGGATTGCAGGTGTTGCAGTGCTGGCTGCTCAACTTTGAGCTGCGTGGCTTCTGGCGCCCTGATGCCCGGGCGCGCGTGAACGAAGTCTGTCGCGGCCTCGGCCTGCCGGATGGCGTGAGCGTTCGAGACACCATGACGCTCCGAGCCGATCTGATCGGCCGGCTGTATCAGCAGGGAGCAGTGAACGACTGGGGGCGCGATGCCCTGATGCGGAGCATGGAGCAATTCACCAACGCGATGGGCGCGTTGCAGCGCATCCGCAACACGCCGCTGCCGCCCACCTACGACGTGTTCATCCGTCTGATCTGCTGGCTGTATGGCTACACGCTGTTTGGCACCTTCAGCAGCCGCGGTTCCGCCTTCACGGGCCTGCTGCTGTTTCTGGGCTTTGTGAGTGCTGAGCGCATCGGCGCCTATGTGGAAGGGCCCTTCGACCAAGACGGCAGCAGTTTCTGCGTGCCGATGGATGTGGTGTGCCGCACCATCAGCGCCGACCTCCTCGATCCCCAGCACCCGCTCGCCGTTCTGCCGATCAGCAACGATCCCAGCCTCTGGTCATGAGCGGTGCTTCCCTGGCAGTGGTGGTGCCGAGCTTCAACGAAGCGGCGCGCCTGCCTCTACTGCTGGCCGATCTGGCGGCCGGTCCGGCCGGTCTGATTGCGGAGCTGGTGGTGGTGGATGGCGGCAGCCGTGATGGCACGCCCCAGCTGGCAGGCCTAGGGAGAGCACAGGTGATTCACACCATGGCCAGCCGTGGAAGGCAACTGCAGCGCGGCGTGGCAGCCACAACCGCTCCCTGGCTGTTGCTGCTGCACGCCGATGCCCGACTCCAACCGGGATGGCCCGAGGCGCTGCAGCGAGCGATGGAAGCGCCGGAGGCGGCCTGGGCCTTCGATCTGGCGGTGCAGGGGCCAGGGCTACCGCTACGACTGCTGGAGTTCGCGGTGCGGCTGCGCAGCCAGCTGCGGCAGCTGCCCTATGGCGATCAGGGATTGCTGCTGCCCCGCGCATTACTGGAGCGTGGCGGCGGAATCCCACCGCTGCCGTTGATGGAGGATCTGCTCTTGGTTCAGCGGCTGCAGCGTCTGGCTCAGATCCGCCGGCTGGGATGCCCGCTACAGGTGAATGGCCGCCGCTGGCAACGCCAGGGTGTGCTGGCTACAGCCTGGCGCAATGCCCGATTGCGGCAGGCCTGGCGGCGGGGCATGAGCCCTCAGCAACTGGCTGATCGCTACTACAGCAGCGATGGTGCAAAACCGCTGATCTCGCCAGAATGTGGTTGAGCCAGAGCTGGGCAAACGAATGGGGCGTCACCAGTGAGGCCCAACCGCTGGCTGCGCCGCGTTCGCCGCGAGTGGCCGTGCCAACGCCGTGATCACCCACCAGGCTGAACCTCAGGGGGCGTACCAAAAGGCGCAGCGGCGCTGCTGCGGCTCCAGCTCCCAGCCCTGGGCCCCATAGAACTGCACCACGCCGGGGTCGGCAAACAGGGTCACCCGCTCCACCTGCTGAGCACGCAACAGATCGATCACGTAGGTCATCAGCTGCTTACCGAGACCCACCCCCTGATACAGGGGGTGCACCGCCACATCCCACACAGTGGCCTCGACCACCCCATCACCGGTGCAGCGGGCAAAGCCCACCAGTCGGGGCAGCCGTGGATCGTGCCGCCATAGGCCCACCACCAGCAGGCTGTTCTCGAGGGCCTTGCGCACGCGCCGCAGGGGACGGCGGCTCCAGCCCACCGCATCACAGAGCTGTTCCAGTTCGTAGAGATCAATCTCCCGCTGGGTGCTGAGCACCAGGCTCAGCTGGGGGTTCGGGGTGGGGCACAGCCGGAAACCCTGCCCGTAGAGGACATCAAGCTCGGTGGGGGGAGAGCTAAGCATTGGCATGATCTTCTCCCACTCTGGCCAAAGCTGATGCAGGCTGGAGACCCTTCAACCACCGGAAGCCCCCTGGAGCGCTCCCCCCTGCTGGTGTGTGTGCACGGCTGGCTGCTCTCAGGCCGTCTGTGGCAGCCCCTCACCGAAGCGCTCAGCCCCGATTGGGAGTGCTGGACACCAGACCTGCCGGGTTTCGGTCGTGCGCCGCGGCCGCGGGGTCTGCAGCCCAGCCTGGCCAGCTACGGCCGGTGGTTGGCCGAAGCCGCGCGCGAACAGGCCGGTGAACGCCCAGTGGTGTTGGTAGGTCATTCACTGGGCGGGAGCCTGGTGGTGCATGCCGCGCCTCATCTCGGCTGCCAATTGGCAGGCGTGGTGCAGGTGGCCTCGGGTGGCGGCGTGTTTCAGCCGCGGCCCTTCCGCATGGTGCGGCGCGGTGGCGCCGCCTTCCTGCGCTGGCGGCCGGGCTGGCTGGCGCAGCTGCCCGGCACCGAGGCGATCCGCAGCCCGCTGGTCGCGGAACTGCGGGCTGCCCGCGGCCTGCTGGCTTCGAGCATGCAACGCGGCGCCGTGCGCCAGCTGCCAGGCCTGGTGGCCCAGCTGCAGGTGCCAAGCCTCTGGCTGGTGGGCAGCCGCGACACCGTGATGGAGCCCCGCTACGTGCGCCATCTGGCGGGCTACAGCCGCGAGCATCAAGTGGAGGTGCTAGAGGGAGAAGGGCACCTACCGATGCGAACAGCACCGGTGCCCATGGCCGCCCTGATCAACACATGGCTGGAAGAGCAGGGCTGGCCGCGCCGATCGGCGGAAGTTCAGAGCCTGGCCAGCCCGCGCTCCTGGAGTTCGGCCAGCTGCGCGTAAAGGCCACCGGCAGCCCGCAGGGCGACGTGGCTGCCCTGCTCGATCAGCCGGCCCCGCTGCAGCACCAGGATGCGATCGGCCGCTTCCACGGTGGCCAAGCGGTGGGCGATCACGATCGCGGTGCGATCGCGCAGCAGCCGATCGAGATCGCGCTGCAGGGTGGCTTCGGTGGAGGGATCGAGGAAGGCGGTGGCCTCATCCATCACCAACACCGACGGGTCGCGAATAGCCACCCGCGCCACAGCAAGCAGCTGGCGTTCGCCGGAGGAGAGATTGCCGCCGCGTTCGCGCAGTGCTGTATCGAGCCCCTGGGGCAGGCTCTGAAGCAAGGGCTCGAGGCCTAGTTCCTGGCAGAGGCGCAGCAAGTCGCTGTCGCTGATGGCCGCATCGAGGCGGAGGTTATCGGCCACGTTGCCGCTGAACAGGAAGGTGTCTTGCAACACCACGCCAAGCCGCTGGCGCAGGGTGGGGATGGGCAGTTCGCGAATGTCGATGCCATCGAGCAGGATCCGGCCCTGCTGCGGTTCGTAGAGACGGCAGAGCAGCCGGATCACCGTGCTCTTGCCGGAACCGGTGGGTCCCACCAGGGCCACGTGCTCCCCCGGTGCGATGCGGAAGGAGAGGTTGGTGAGGATCGGATCGTCGGAGCGGTAAGCGAACGACACGTTGTCGAACACCACCTCACCGGCACTGCTGCGCATACCGCCACTCACCAAAGCCGCAGCAGAGCGCTGCTCCTGGGGCAGCTCCTGAATCTCGATCGGCTCCTCCATCAGCTCGCCGATGCGCTCCACCGCTGTGAGGCCGCCCTGGATCTGGGTGAAGCGTTCCGCCAGCTGACGCAGCGGATCAAACAGGCGCTGTGAATAGAGGATGAAGGTGGTGAGTGTGCCCAGGCCCATGGCCCCTGCCGTGACCATCCAGCCCCCCAGGGCCAGCACCAAGGCAATCGCCCCGAGCGAGACCCACTCGATCAGGGCAGAGATGGCCGAGTCGTAGAAGATCGTGCCGTTCACCGCCTGGCGGTAGGCCTCGGTGGTTTTGGCGAAGCGGGCGGAGTTGTAGGCCTCGCGGCGGAACATCTGCACCACCTCGAGCCCCTGCAGGTTTTCCTGCAGATCGGCGTTGAGCTGGCTGAGCTCTTCGCGCACCCGGTAGTTGGCCTTGCGGTAGCGGCGCTGCAGCCAGAGCATCGTGAGCGTGACCGGCACCTGCGAGGCCAGCAGCAACACGCCCAGCCGCGGCTCGATCGCGATCATCGTGGCCGCGATCACCAGCAGGGTGACCAGATCCGCCAGCAGGCCCACCGCGCCGCTGCCGAACACCTCCGCCAGGGCATCCACATCGCTGGTGAGGCGGGTGAGCAGCTTGCCCACCGGCGTGCGGTCGTGGAAGCGCAGGGAGAGATCGAGGGCGTGGGCGAACAGGTCGTTGCGGATGCGGCACGTGAGGCGCTGGCCCACCGCCTGCACGTTGAAGCTCTGCAGGCCCTGCAAGCCAAGCCGCACGAGCACGGCCATCAGCAGCAACAACACCAGGGTGCGCAGCTGCTGCGCCAGAGACATCGGCTCCAGCCAGGCGAGCACCGGCTCCTGGCGCAGGGCAGAAATCGCCTGCCCCACCAGCAACGGCTGCACCGCAGCCGCACCCGCCACCGGAATCAACAGCACCAGAGTGAGCAACAGGCGCCGTCGATCACGGCCCAGGTAGGGCAGCAGACGCAGCAGCCGTTGCCGATCGAGATGGGCCATCAGGCCGCCGGCCGGCTGGATACCGCCGCGATCTGATCCACGATCACCTGCAGCTCGCCGCCATCCAGTCGCAGCGACAGGGGATGACCCACCAGGCGCGCGGTGGAATGGAACAGGTCTTCAATGGCGATCAAGCCGTTCTCAACCAAGGTGCGGCCGGTGGCCACCAGATCCACAATCGCTTCACTCATGCCGGTGATCGGCCCGAGTTCCACGGAACCAGCCAGGTGGATCAGCTCCACCGGCAGATCGAGGGCTTCGAAGTACTCCTCAGCGCAACGGGTGAACTTGCTGGCCACGCGGCAGTGGGCCGGCAGATCGGCAGCGCGGCGGTAGGGGCTGGCGGCCTTCACCGCCACGCTCATGCGGCAGCCACCGAAACCGAGATCCACCAGGTGGGCCACCGGCAACTGGTGTTCGCGGAGCACGTCGTAGCCCACCACCCCGAGCTGGGCCTGGCCGTAGGCCACATACACCGGCACATCCGCGTTACGCACCAGCAGGGCGCGGGCCCGGCCACAGGCGCTTGGCACCATCAGCTGGCGGTTGCCGGGCTCCAGCACGGCAGCGAAATCGAGCCCGGCGGCGGCAAAGCGCGCCACGGAATCCTTGAGGAGGGCTCCCTTGGCCAGCGCGACGGTGATCATGGGAGGCAGCCTGAACCGGGACTTTAACGATGCAACAGGCCCTCACCACGGCCCCAATCGCCGAGCGGGTGTCGCTGATCCCGGTGCTGAACGACAACTATGTGTTCGTGTTGCATGGCGCCAGCCCTGGCCCAGCCGTGGTGGTAGATCCGGCCGTGGCCGAACCGGTGATCGGCTGGCTCGAGCAGCAGGGGCTCGAGCTCAGCGCGATCCTGCACACCCACCACCACCACGACCACATCGGCGGCACTCCGGTCTTGCTGCAGCGCTGGCCCAAGGCGGCCGTGATCGCCAGTGGCGCCGATCAAGCCCGCATCCCGCTGCAAACGCTGGCGGTGCAGGGGGGTGATCAGCTGGAGCTGCTGGGTCGCTCCGTTGCAGTGCTGGCCGTGCCGGGCCACACCGCCCATCACATCGCCTTCTATCTGCCACCAGCCGGGGATGACGGCGGCCATCTGTTCTGCGGCGACACGCTGTTTGCCGCGGGATGCGGCCGCCTGTTTGAAGGCACACCGCAGCAAATGCATACCTCGCTACAGGCCTTAGCGGCCCTACCGGAGGCCACGCGGGTGTGGTGCGCCCACGAATACACCGCAGGGAACCTGCGCTGGGCGGCGGCGCAGTGCCCCGGAGATGGCGCCATTCAGGAGCGACTGGCGGCTGTGGAGGCGCTCAGGGCCAGACATGAACCCACCATTCCCAGCAGCATCGGCCTCGAGCGGGCCACCAACCTGTTTGTGCGGGCGGCGGATGCCGACAGCCTGCGCCAGCTGCGCGGCAGCAAAGACCTCTGGAAGGGCTGATCGCGCCGAACTGAATCAGAGGGGGGCGGTGGCGGCGGCAGCCACCAGATCCACACCAGCGGGGAACAGCCGCACCGGCTCACCCGCGCGCAACTGCAGCCGGCAGCGCTGGCCGCGGCTGTAGTCGTGCTCGAGGGGCAGCCGCAGCCGCAGCCGCCCCTGGCCGCACTGCACCTGATAGAGCCATTCACGGCCAAGGAATTCACGGCCCAACACCCAGGCCTCAGCGTTGTCATCTGGGGTGAGCAGGATGCCCTGGGGGCTCACCAACACCTCCAGATTCTCGGCCTCCGACGGAGCAGGAAGCTGCACGCCGGCTGGTGCCTCCAGGGCGCCGAAAGCCGTGGTGAGGGTGCTGCCCTGCCAGCGGGCGGGGAGCAGGTTGCTCTGCAGCACAAAGCGGCCGACAAAGGCGGTGGCCGGCGCTGCCACCAAGTCCTGGGGGCTGGCGCACTGGTGCAGATGGCCGGATTCGAGCACCGCCACCCGATCGCAGATGGCCAGGGCTTCCTCTGGATCGTGGGTCACGATCACGCCGCTGGCGCCGCAGCGCGCCAACACGCCGGGAAGCTCGGCCCGCAGCCGCAACCGCACCTCCACATCCAAGTTGGAGAAGGGTTCATCCAGCAGCACCAGCGAACAGCCGGGTGCGAGGGCCCGGGCCAGGGCCAGGCGCTGGCGTTGCCCTCCGGAGAGCTCATGCGGATAGCGATGCTCGAGCCCCTTCAGACCCAGCAGCTCGAGCAACCAGGCGGCGCGGCTGCTGTCCTGCCCGCGGCGCAAGCCGAAGCAGGCATTGCGCCAGGCATCGAGGTGGGGGAAGAGGGCGTAGTCCTGAAACACCATGCCCACGCCGCGCCGCTCCGGCGGCAACCAGCGGTGCGGGCCAGCCACCTCCTGCCCGCCGATGCGCACCACACCGCGATCCGGTTGCTCAAAGCCTGCAATCAGGCGCAGAAGCGTGGTTTTGCCGCACCCGGATGGCCCCAGCAGGCCCACCAATTCACCAGGGCGCAGCTGGAACTGGATATCGCGCAGGGTCCAGTCGCCCGTGGAAGCCGAACCGCGGTAGCGATGCCACAGCCCGTCGAGCTCCACCTGGGGCCGCAGCGGCAACTCAGGGTTGGACAGCTCGATTCGCATCAGGCGCTCTGGCCATAGGCTCAGCGCCCATCTTCCCTCCAGCATGACCAGCCCCACGATCGAAGCCGTGACCACGAGCGCTGCTCCGGCGCCCGTGGGTCCTTACAACCAGGCCGTGAAGGCCGGTGGGGTGCTCTATTGCAGCGGCCAGATCGCCCTGGATCCCGCCACGGGCGCGATGGTGGGCGGCGGCGATGTGGAGGCCGAAACCCGCCAGGTGCTGAGCAACCTCAAAGCGGTGCTGAGCGAAGCGGGCTGCACCCCCCAACAGGTGGTGCGCACCACCGTGTTTCTGGCCGACCTCGGCGATTTCGCCAAGGTGAATGCCCTCTATGCCGAGGTGTTCGGAGCCGGTGTGTCGCCGGCGCGGGCCTGCGTGGAAGTGGCGGCCCTGCCGAAGGGCGCCCGCGTGGAGATCGATTGCATCGCCGTGCTCGGCTGATTCAGGCCGGCCGAATCACGCGAAAGGTGAGGTTGATCCGCTCGTGCTGCACCCGCGCCCGCGGCGGCAGCGCGTGCTGCCAGTGGCGCTGGCTGGGCGGATCCATCACCAGCAGGTCGCCGTCCGCCAGGTGGATGGCGAAGGGTGCTTCACCGCCGCGGCGCGGCCGGAAGCGCAGATCGCGAGCCGCGCCGAGGCTGAGGGAGACGATCGGAGCCTGATCGTCGAGCTCGGGCTCGTCATCGGCGTGCCAACCCATGCGATCAGCACCGTCGCGGTAGCGATTGAGCAGAAGGCTGTTGAAGCGCACGCCGAGCTTGGCCAGCAGCAGCTGGCGGAGGTGCTCAAGCTCGGCCGTCCAGGGATGGATCGCTTGCTGCAGGCCGCTGTAGCGATAAGAGCAGCCGGGATCCGCCACCCAGCAGGTGAGCCGCGGCGTGCGGTGCTGCTTGCCATACACCGTGACGAGCGGCTGCTCCCAAGCGAGGCTGTGGCCCAAGGCCTGGCGGAGCTGCGGGGTGTGGAGGCCTTGCTGCTGGAGCCAGGCCAAACCATGGCGCAGCTGCAGGCCGGTGCGCTCGATCCGGATCAAGGCGAGGGGAACGGGATCCCCTGAGCCTGCTGCAGCGGCGGTGGAGCCTGGGGCAGCAGGCGCGTGGCCTGATCGATCAAGGGCGTGGGATCCAGCGCCAGCATCCGATCGCCATCGCGGCGGCGCAGCTCCACGTGCAGATGCGGCCCGCTGGCGCGGCCGCTCTGACCCACAGCACCCAGGGGAGTGGCGGCGGGCAGAAAGTCGCCCGGCTGCACCGAGGCCGACTGCAGGTGGGCATAAAGGGTCTGCCAACCGCGGCCGTGATCGAGCACCACAGTGAGGCCATAGCCATCGAGCTCCTCCACCAGCACCACATGGCCAGGGAGCATCGCCAGCACCGGAGTGCCCTCTGGAGCCACCAGGTCTTGCCCGGCATGCATGCGCCAGGCCTGGCGACTGTCGGAATAGCGCCAGCCGTATGGATCCACCTCCTCGGCCTGAATCGCCAGGGGATACACCAAGCGAAGGGGCTCGCCGGGCCGCAGGGGCCAGGCGGCCTCTTGCGAGAGCTGGGCCGGTATTGCGCTGGCCAGAACCAGATCCGCCACCGGTGTTTCAGCCGGAACCTGCGCCGGCCGTGGCGGGATCGCCTGGTCGAGAGCGGCATCAAGCCGTGGCTCCGCCTGCACAGCCAAGGTCAGCGAGACGCCGAAGGCCAACACAACCAGCAACAACCGCCGAGCGCTCAAGCAGCCTCACCATGCAGGTTGCACGAGTTGTACCGGGCCCCTAGAAAAAGGCCAGAGCTTCCCAAGCTGATGCGCTTCGCCGCCCTCTCTGTCCTGGCTGCGCTCGGCTTGCTGCAAGGCACGCCAGCCCTCGCTGGGTCCGCCACAGCAGGCTCCATCATGAGCAAGCAGGCGGCGATTGCGATCGCCACCAGCTCGATGCCAGCCGGCAACAGCGTGAGCCGCGTGCAGTGCACGACGATGGTGCGCGCCCTCTCAGCCCGCTACCGCTGCACGGTGTGGTGAAGCCCTGCCAGCGGCGAGGGCGACGGGTAAGCTCCGACATGACGGGGCGTGGCGCAGCTTGGTAGCGCGGGTGCTTTGGGAGCACTAGGTCGCAGGTTCGAATCCTGTCGCCCCGACTGACTTTTCACCAAGAAGCCCACAGGAGCGTGGGCAAAACGTGGGCAAATCCCCTGTTGCGGCATGGAGCTCCTATCACTTCTGACCGCAGGGCTGGTCGTCGTCTTTGCCTGCTACCTCCTTTCGAAGTCAGGCCCGCCGGCTGGCTCAGCAAGAAAGCCACCCTCACCCCAACAACTAGGGGGTTCGCAAGACGAGGCCGCCCTTCTGTGGGCTCGATCTGCTGGGTATGCAGTCCCGCCCAAGCCGGACACATTGCTCTGGCTCCTGGGGATCACGTGCGGGTTATTTGCGGCAGTCGTCCCCGGCTTGCTTCTGATCTGGTGGCTATCCATGAAACAGCGCGACTACGACCGGGAGGTCAGGCAGCTGCGTAACAAATGGATCGACATGGGCAGACCAGCACCCAGATCAATCTGAAAGGTCAAACCGAGCGCCGCACCACCCCGGAACGAACGGCACCAGCTGACCACGTAGCACTATCCGATCGAACGCGGCCGTTACCGCCGGATCGTTCGGCTCACGGCCTGGCGCTTGGGCGATGTCGCGCAGCAGCTCGCGGGTGGGGAGAAAGGCTGATCCCATAGCCCACGGGTAGCAACGGAATGAGATTTACTCCTTGCGGAGGACCTCGGTGCTGGGGGGCTTAGAGAATCTGCACTCTATTTTTTTGTCATCATGCATACCTTTCATGGTTTTAAAATCAATTTCGTAGACTGAGCTCGTGACAAAGCCATCGCTCAAGTAGGAGCCAGCGTAAGCAGTATCAATTGACAACCTAAATTTATCCCCAGAAACCACAGATTTGATCTTAGTTTTTACACCGGGGTCGCCTCCATCGATGCCCTCGGGGTGCATTGGGACAAGCTTCTCAAGAAAGCTGTCGTATTCATACACCTCTCCATTGGAGGTATTAACGATAAGATAAGGCGAATACTTGTATGCGCCCATTCCCTGTGACGTCGGCGCTCCAGTGACCTTGCAGTCAAGCTGCTTTATGGAACCCTGAAGACTACAACTAGCTAGAAGTACAGCAAGCAGAGCAATAATTCTAAGCATGGTGATCTTGGCGGCACCTACAGCATGCCCCATTTACTCTCCTAGCGCCTGCCGCATAACCCCCACCAACACCGCCCACTGATCGCCCGTCCACGGAGGCCCACTCCAGACATCGCAATCGAGCATCTCGTTCGCTTGCTCTGCGAAGCGGTCCCAGTAGCGCCGCTGAGTGCCCTCCACGCTGGGCTGCTTGTAATCGACCCGTGGGCGGGTGGAGCGCGCCCATCGCTGCTCCAGGCCATCGCGGGCGATCAGGCGGCGCAGTGGGTCGGCGTAGTGCAGGCGCGGTGGCGAGCTCTTCAGCGCTTGGTAGACCGCAGAAGGCGATCGTTGCAGGATTGCTGCCGCTTCCCTTACGCTGATCAGCTTTTTGTCCGTTGCCACTGTCTTTATACTTGAGGTGGAGTGTTTGCGGTGATTTGTTTCACCTTTTCAGGTATTTTTAATCGCTGCGCCAACTTGAATAGAGGGGCTCGAATGAAACCACGGGTCCTACAGTTTAAGAGGACCCGCCGGCCAAATGTTCGCGGCTTTTGTGTTAACTAAGGGGCCAATCTTCAACAGCTTTCGCCGTAGCTGACCCGTGTCCGGTCGCTCGTTCAGCACCTGCTCGAGGTCGCTAAGGCGGCGCTGAGCAGCACCACCAGCCCAATCGGTGACGAACCCCATCAGCCTTGGCCCCGTAGCTGAGCAACGGCGCGATCGAGCGCGCGGATCTCGAGGCCTTTCTTCGGGCAGCTGCGGCCTTCTTCCTTGAGCTGCTCCACCACGGCCAACAGCTCGCGGTTGCTGAGGCCATAAACAACAGCAGCAGCACCGGGGGCCATCCAGCCCTCACCCGGTTGCATCTTGGTTTGCAGGCGATTCATCGTCTTAGTTGCGATTGAAAGAGAAAGCCCCGGTTCCCACACCGGGGCGCATCACCAACACGTGGTGGGCACCCGCAATCAGGCACTACCCACCACCACCAGAGCGGGCTCAGATACACCGATATCGACGTAGTTCGAGACGATCACCGTGGTGGCGCCGGTGGTGCTGTTGCTGCCGCTGAACGGATCGGCCAACAGTTGCGGCGCGCCGAAATAGATCACCTGCGCTGCTCGCGGTTCCATCAGCGCGATCCGGCCCTCAGGCATCGCGGTGGTGGCGAATACGGGCAGGCCGATGGCAGCCCATTGGTGGATGCCAAGCGCTTCAAGCACCATCAGACCGGTGCCGCTGGCGCGTTCAGTGCGGGCCAATGTGGCTGCCATGGATGGATGCATCAGCCAGGCGGCACGGCCCAGATCGGCGTCCGCATCGCCCAGGGCCTCCACCATCGAAACCAGCTCGACATAGGTGGGTGTTGCACCGGCAAAGCTCACCTCACCCGTTGCCTGTTCGAGCAGGCCCAGGGGCTGGCCATCGCGGCCGGTGCCCTGAATCAGACCGTGCTCCACCACCTGCGCAACAGAGCGGCGCATCTCAGCAATAACGGCCGCTTCCTGATCACCACGGGTGCCAACTCGCAGCCGCCGCGAATAGGTCAGCTGAGCACCGGCATGGTGGGCGCTAACGGCAACGCTGCTCAACGTCAGGCCCGCATCCGCGAGCGAATCACCCTCGCTGATCCATCCGCCGCCATTGCCGCGCCACCGGGGCAGGGAAGCTTCCTGGGCATCGTCGATCTGGATCACCTCCACACCCGCGCGCTCCAGCACCAGCTCGGGCCGAGCAGCACCGGCGACTAGCGCCAGCGGATTGTGGACGACACCAGCGAGGTTGGCGCCATCGGTGCCGCCGGTGGTGAGCTGCAGATCACGCAACAGCTGACGATCAGGCAAGGGCACCCCGGCACGTTCGCGGCTGATAGGGCTGCGTTCACGCAGCATCTGAGCAATGGCGTTCTCGGATTTGGCGCTAATCAGGCCGCCGCGTTGTTGGCTTTCGACGAAATCGATCAGGCTGTAATCAGTAGTTTTCATTTTTCCGGTCCGTGGTGGCGATGCTTGCGAGGTAACGCTTCCGCTGTCCGCTGGCGAGTGGGTCACCATCGGGCGGGCGGGGCGTGTCATCGTCGGCGGTGATATTCCACCCATTTCGGGTCCAACGTTCCCGGCAATTATTCGAGGCCACTGATTACCTCACTCACGATGTAGCGTGGTTTTACTATAGCCGGCTCGCGCAATGACGATCGAATTCAATTTCAATCCGCTGCTCAGGGAGCTGAACACCCTCGAGAAAGTGAAATTACCAACAGCAGCCAGGAGATCGCTTTTTGAGACCGGCAGATTTTTGCGCGAATTTCACCGCCGCGAAATGGCCGCCGAATTCCGCGATCCGGTGCCGTTCACGCTGGCCAGCCCGCGTTATCGGGTCGATCCGCAGAATCTGACCCTCACGATGTCGATCAGCACCGACGGGAGAATCGGCCAATCGCCGGCGGATTATTTGGCGCCGGTGTTTCGCACAGCCGGAAGCAGTCGCGGCCCTGCGCTCACCACCCGCTTTGCCAAGCAGATCGCCCGTGCAGGCCATCTCCGGCCCGGTACGCATCTTGTGGGCTTGCCCGCTGCAGGGCTTGCTCAGACCCGCCGTGGGCGCCTCTCACCGGCGATGTATGCGCAGGCTTTGGCTGGAATCAAGGGCGCCAACCTGTACGCGAGCGCGCGGCCGAAATTGGGAGCAAATACCCGCTGGTTTGTGATCTCACCGGATGATGCGCGCAGCTATCTCGAACCCGGTGTTTATCGCGCCCAGGGCCGCCGCATCAGCCGAATCTGGGCGGCGCTGGATTCGGCGCCATCGGTGCCGCGCAGTTACGACTGGATCGGTTCCACTTTCGAGGAAGCGGAGGATCAGATCACGGCGCGGATTGCGCGCTATGTACAGTTCTGAGCTGCATGGCGCCTAGCCTTTCCGCAGCTTTGCAATCAGGCTCTTCCCCACTCCTTTTACCGAAAGCAGAGCTTGATCATCAGCAGACAAAACCTGCTCTGGTGACCGAAATCCAGCTTGATAGAGATTCTTGGCGGCTACAGCGCCAACACCTGGAAGTTCTACCAAGCGTTTGAAAAAGAAGGAGTGAGGAAACTCCGGATCCGAACGACTGAACTCCTGCCAGATCTGCCGGTTATCGGGGCTACTTTCTGAAAGCTCAAAGAGTTCAGAAAGAGCCTGATCTACATCGTCCGCCGTTTCCACGATATACCTAAATGAATTCAGAAACAAAAGGAGCCTTTTCTCGTTTCTGGATCCAGCTTCAACAGGGCCGATCTCAGTAGCTCTACGTGCTGGAGGGGGTGGGGTGAAGCCCATGGCTCCATAGTCAATCTCCCGGACCCAAATGCCATAGGAGTTGAAAGGGGTTCCATCTGCAAGGTGGCTCTCAGGTGGGCCGATCAAGTCCGGCTCGATTTCGCCTGATCGAAACTCACCATCTCGCTCCAGGCAGTGAAGTGGTGTCCTCAGCTGAAGGGTGGCGCAGTAACGCCACCCAGATGTCAGCTCTCCATATGGATCCATATGAGCGCGCAGCTAGCTGCGCCCATCATCACGCCACCTCCGGCCGTGGGCCCCATGCCGGGTCGTCGTCATCAGCGAACGACATCGCGGGAGGCGGCGCGTTCTGGACTCGGTTCAAAGCCCGCTTGCACTCGGAACGAGACAGGCTCAGTTTCCGATCAGCACACCAAGCAAGGATCGAATCCTCAGTGCGGCAACCGGCCTTCATTGCAGCCTGAACGCGCTCGGTGCAGGTGCTCGGTGGAGGGGGTGGAGGGGGTGGAGGGTTGTTTTCACCACCTTTCGTATCTAGGGCTCTATTTCCCAGTTCTCCTCCCTCAAAATTAGGCTGGCGAGAACCCTCCATACCCTCCACCCTTGGCTGAGATCCATTACTGCTAGAGGGATCTCGCGGTGGAGGGTTTGCACCTGAACCCTCAACCGGTGGAGGGTTGAACTCACCACCGTTTCGCTTCATCCCGAAGAAGGCAGCCCAATCAACCTCCGAAAGAGGGCCGATGTCGTACCGGGTGGAGTGTTTTGTGGAGCGTTTGCGGAGGGTTTGGCGCCAACCCTCCACCCTTCTGAGCTTCCGGCCGAATTTCGTGTTACTCATCGGCTTCCGACCTTCGGCATGCGACCAGGCGGTGTAACGCTCGTAGAGATCACGTCCGGGGATATCGGATACACCATCAGGAAACGTCTCTATCAGGAATTGCAGCCAGGGGTTGGCATCGAGCTGCGCATCGATCGATGCAGCGCCGAGGCTCTCAACCTCTCCAGCTGTCGCAAATGCGTGAGCCATTTCTTCCTCGCTCATGCTCATCGCCCACTGATAGATCCCAGGCAGCTCAGCAGTTAGCTTTTGCTTGAGGTGGGGATCCTTCTTGCTGACTGAGAAGGGAATGGAGAACGTGATGATTCTCCTGGCCATTCCCTCCACACCTCCATCGTCGGCCACCCGAGGTTGGTCGTTATAGAAACGCCAGATCACACAACCCAGGCGGGCATCACACTTATTTTTGTATTTGATCCAGATCTGCACCGGCTCGTTGCTGACGATGCTGTTGAAGCAGCCTGGATCCGTGACGATTCCGGAGCTATCGAAGTCGATCGCAGCTTTTTTGTTGAGGAGGCTGGCTAGAGAATCCGGATCACCAAACATTTTTGACCTGAGGGTGCCAACACCGTGGGTGCCGCCACAAAGCGATCGAAGCACTTCTGAGGTGACACCTTTACCGCAACCCTTTGGTCCGCCGACATCAAAGGCAACCTCATAGGGGAATGGCTGATCCGGTGGTTTGGGGCAGATTGTCCAACGGAATGCTGCGCGCAGAACATTCACCGCATCTGGGTCAGGAGTGCCATCAGCCTTTGTGTACGTTCTGGTAATGAAGTCGACCCAGAGCGGGCATTGCGCTTGCGGTTCGAAATCAAACGGAAAACAGAAGGTGAGGCGATCGGTCTGTTGGTGCACTGGCCGAAGAATTCCTTGCTTGATATCAAGGGTGCCATTCGCGAAAGCAACCAGGCTGGGATCGTCCCATTGATCTGATGTGATGTATGCCGCGATCTCATCGTGAATAGAGTTAATCCTACCGTTTCCGCGCTGGTGGAAGTCATGCTCGTCCATCAGCTCGTGAATCGGCCGCACCAGTGGCTTGCGAGCTTCCATTCGGGCCCAATGCGTGCCCAGCCATTTATAGGTCCCAAATGATGGGTGCTCGGCGTAGCTTTCCTTAAAGACTGTTGAGAATGGCGCTGCGACAAAGTGCGGATTTACAGGCTCGGGCGACCACTGATACCCGAAGGCCCATTCTTTTTTCTCCCCGTCCCAGCCCCACTTACCAGACGGCTGAGCAACTCGAACTAGCCGAAAGAATGCATCTGCACCATGGCGGGCGATGAAATCATCAGCGCCGTTTTTGACCCCGGCAAATTCGCAAGGAATCTGAACCACCCTTGGAACACAGGGGCGTCCTCCTCTTTCTGCCAGCCATTCACAGAGAGATTTCAAGGCAGATTGGATCTCAGTCTTAAGCGTGAGGTCGCTATCGAAAACGATATAGATCTCACGTTTCCAGTTGATCTCAAGGAGTTCGGGCAGTGGCTCCGATTCACCGGATCGGCGATCCTTCCAGCAGGTAATACCTGAGAGCCCGATCGCGGGGAAGCCGTGAAAATTCAGGCTATCCGCCTTCTTTTCGCCCTCTGTAATGAAGAGTCTCTTTCCCGTCTTCAGGGTTTCAGCCGGAAATAAAGGGCTGAAATAGGGTCGACAGCCTGCTCCGGTAGAGCTGAGATATTTAGGCCCGTCGGCGCCGGCGGAGCGGGGTTTCAGACGGTAGAAATCCTTGCCACCGTATTGATAGGGCCGGCCACTTGGGTCGAAATAGGGCACAACCCAACCGGGCTTGGAATGGCCGGTAAGCTCTCGAGCCTCCCGGTCTGTCACGAGCCTGTATCTCAGTTTCTCGTGGATTTCTGGCGGTAGGGCAGAGGCGATCAGCTCTTTGGTGAGGTTTTCAACCTCATCGCGACACTCGGCATCTGTTGCGGGTAGGGTGAGGCCAACTCGGATCTGCTGGCCGCTGCCCGCCGTGGTGGCGGCTTTTTTCATCTCACACCCCCACCAGCTCAAGGGTGCGGAAGTCACGAGCGAAGGCTTCCGTCATCGCCTGCTCGCATAGCTCCAGTTGATAGAGCAGTGGGCTGTTAGCGGCGGGATATTTGCGGCGGTAGTGCTTGCCGGGCTTCAGGAGGCCAGCTGAACGCCAACGCAGAAGGGTGCGCTCGCTGACGCCAAGCTGATCGGCAGCATTGCGCTGTGGCACCCACGCAGATGTGGATCTCATGGTTTGTTGGATTCATTGGTTTTTGGAAACCGCGAATCCCACAACCCAGCCTGTCCACGCGGGTGCGGTTACCGAATAGCTCTCCCTTTGACCAGAAGACTTGAGCGCCGGCTCAGCGCAACCTCAAGCCACAGATAGCGAGGCCAATCACCTGGCAGCTCCAGCGGCTATCTGCAACGCTGATGAGCTTTTCTATCCTGCGCAGCCGGTGATGACTGAGAGCCGCAGGGGAATCGTTCTAATGGGAGAGCGATTCGTCGCTGCCAAAACAGTACACGCCCTGTCGAGGCAAGCAACGCCAAGTCGGCCCAGGTATCAGCACTGCGCAATTCGCTGCTCGGCTCGCATAAAGGCAGCTGATGCTCCCGCTTCACTGGCCCAGGGATAGGAGCGGCAATGCACCTCAATGCTGTGACCCATCGCCAGCGCCATCGATCCGTTGTCGATTCCGCGCTGATGGCCACGCACCGAGTAGCCATGGCGGAAGGAATAGCAACTCAAGCGCTGGCCGTTGCTCTCCAGCTGCGTGCGCAATGCTCGCCAACCCTCGCGGCGATTCAGGTAGGTGGCGATGGCATCAGCAGCGCCATTACCGGATCGAAGCGATGGCAGCTCGATCAGGCCAGCCTTCCACCGGAGAAGCAGATTCCACTGCTCCACTTCGCGATCGTCGCCCTGCAACGGCAACGGGTAGAGCCTGCGGGGCTTGGTGACGCCACCACCGGCACGTTTCTCATAGGAGCACCACCAGTAGGACTCACCTGATGCCGGATCGGTGCGCACGCTCAGGTGGAGCAGCTCCACCGGCCGCAGACCCAACTCAGCCATCAAGCGAATCACATCGGCCCACCGTTGGCCGGCTGCGTCATCAGGAAGCGAAGCGATCAGGTTGATGATCTGCTGATCGGTAATCGGATCGCTTTTCTGGCTGCGCGCATCAGCAGGCTTGCGGCCGATGGCATCCTTCAAATCGATTGGTGGCTGCCAGATCGCCGGGACCTGCTCACGAGCAACGCAGTAACGCAGGAACTGGGCGAGATTGCGCGCGCGCTCTTGGCGGGTGCGGCTGCCGGGATCCCACGACCTGATGCAACGGTCGATCAGTTCGGCGGGTGTGGTGGGCGGCTTGCGGCCTGTGAGCAGCGCAACGGCATCGCTCAGCACCGGCAGGTATTTGGCCTCCCATGTCGCCGGCTTGATCACAGTGCCGTGACTGAGCTTTTGCTGCTTGAAGCGCTCGAGGGCACCGGGCCAATCCTGTTGCTCAGTCAGCTTCGGCGCTTTGCCATCAGCCACCAGGGCGGCCTGCTTGAGGCTGTAGCCCTCCTGCACCAGGGCGTAGAGGTTTCGCATCCGCACATAGGCATCACCAGCTCCAGCAGCGGACCAGGCGAAGGGCAGCGTGATGGATTCACTCGGCTTGCCATCGGCGCGCACCTTGAGCCGAACCTTGCCCCTGGCCTCCTCCACCGTCCATCCACGAGCAAGGGCGCGGGTCTGCTGCCGGAGCGATGTCGCCCAGGCATCGGAGTGAACAACCTCAGGCACGAGCGTGGGCAAAACGTGGGCAAAACCTACCGGATCTGCCACGCCAAGACCAGACAGCAACCGCCAGAACCCTTGCTACAACTGAGGGAGCCAGTCAGGCACTCAAGCCACAGACTGCTTTGGGAGCACTAGGTCGCAGGTTCGAATCCTGTCGCCCCGATTGACTTTTCAGGGATTGAGCTCAACCCTTCCGCTCAAATCCCGCTCAAAAATCCGTCCGGAGCCGTCCGGACATGTCACGGGATGTCAGGGCCGTCCCCCGTAGCCTCCAGTGCGACCCAGCCTCAACGGCGGCGAAACCGAGCTGCGTCATACCTGAACGCATCCATCCCCTTTCGCCACGTCCGCTGATGGATCGATCGCAGATCTCCGATCCCCGGAGCTCCTGTCCTTCGTATCCACACCGATGACTCATATCCCCCACTGGTCCGTGCAGCGCCAGGCCGCTGATTGCCTGGGCGTGAGCGAGCGGACCCTGCATCGCTGGCGCTCCGCTGGCCTGCTCAAGCCGGGCGAGCACTTCCGGCGCAAGTTCCCCTCTCCCAACAGCCCGCTCTTGTATCACTTGGAACGCTGCGAGGAAGCAATGAACCACGCCTGCGCGCGCCCCTGGCAGCAGCTGGAGCGGGCACCCCAGTGCTCCCGGGAAAACCTCAAACGGCGCTGAGCTTCAGGGCTGGTCCTGACCTTTGCCGCTGACCGAACCACCCAGGGCCAGACCAGCCAGGATGCTCAAACCTTGTTTCACCGCGTCATCAATCCGCCCCTGGGGGCGTGTGCAGAACAGCGCCACAGGGTGCTCGGGTATTGATCCGGCGGAGGGCTGCTCTGGTGCATCGGGATTCACCACGCCACCACCTCCAGCGCCCTCATCCACTCGCCGCTCCACTGCCGGCAACCCATGCATCCGCACATAGAGCCAGCTCAAGGCCGTGCAGTTGAGCAGGTCAAAGGCGAGCGTGGCCCCCTGGAACCCAAGGATCCCTGTGGAGATCCAGACCACCAGCCGGCGGGAATCCATGGAGCGTGATGGCGAACAGCTCCAAAGGGTTCCGAACACCCTCGGAACCCTCAGAGGTTCTCTGCCTCTGATGCATGCCACTCACCCCTGAGGGCTGGACTCTGCTCAAGACCTGGGAGGGTTGCCGCCTGAGCGCCTATCCCGACCCCGCCAGTGGCGGTGCTCCCTGGACCATCGGCTATGGCCACACCGGGCCGGATGTTGGTCCTGGCCAAACGATCACGCAGCAACAGGCCGACGCCTTCCTGCAAAAGGATGTGGCTGATGCCGCCAGCGCCATAGAGCGCCTTCTGCCGGGTGTGGCGCTGCTGCCACGCCAACGCGATGCGCTGATCAGCTTCTGCTTCAACGTGGGAGTTGGTGCCCTGGAAACCTCCACCCTGCGCAAGCGATTGCTCGCGGGGGAACCAACTGCGCTCGTTCTCAAAGAAGAGCTGCCGCGTTGGTGCAAAGGCCCCCATGGACCGGTGGAAGGCCTCAAGCGCCGGCGAGCGGCGGAAGTGGCCCATGCCACAGCCGGGGAGCAAGCGAAGACGACACCCAGATCGCAGCAGGGATTGATCCAACTGGCCGTGCCCTATCTGAGCCAGAACGACAGCGTCACTGGCCAAGGCAGCCGGATGTGTTTTTCCTCTACCTGCGCTATGGCTGCAGCCTTCCTGAAACCGGGCTGCCTCAAGGGATCCGGCCAGCTCGACGATCAATACCTGGCATTGGTGCAGCGCCATGGCGACACCACCGATGCCAATGCCCAGGTAGCGGCACTACGGAGCCTTGGAATCGAAGCCGCCTTCCGTACCGCTGGGCGCATCGATCAATTGATCGAGCAGCTCAAGCGCGGGGTTCCCTGTCCAGTTGGTTGGCTGCATAAGGGTTCAGTGGCTTCTCCCACCGGCAGCGGCCACTGGAGCCTGCTAATCGGCTGGGATCCAGCCAACCGCCAGCTGCTGATGCATGACCCCAATGGGGAAGCGGATCTGGTGAATGGTGGTTACGTGAGCCAAGACACCAATAGCGGTAAAAACCTCCGTTATTCCGAGCGCAATTGGAGCAGGCGTTGGCAGGTGGAAGGGCCTGGCAGTGGCTGGTGGATTCAGATCAATCCGGTGCTCTGACCCCCAACAACACCTCTACCTTTTGGTAGTTGCTGCCAGCTCCGCCGCCCATTCATGGTTGGAGCGTCTGGTTTCCAGCGGAGATGCTTCCTTGGTTATTGGCCGCCTTGACCTTGG
>VFQS010001154.1_pt1 | contig 25236 bp, 26 predicted proteins | sample 3512361 | NCBI WGS metagenome assembly VFQS01 (sample SAMN10412375, study PRJNA504923) | tailings metagenome | isolation source: Relicate 1 Philex TSF3 active mining | place: Philippines
GGTGAGAAAGGGGGGAGGGGACAGAAAGTGTCTATCAGAGACCAAAGAACCAACTCCTAATTTTATCTACTTTCACAGAAAAAAGTGAAAAAACAAAATTGTCTTTTTTTATTATTTTTTGTTGTTTTTTATTATTTGTTTATTTATTAAAAAAATTGCATAAATCAATAGTTTGGATAGCTATAAATAATATTAGATTACAAATCAACAGAGAAAGAGACAAAGATGCCGACTCAAAGCCTGGGCGAGTTGCTGGACATCCTGAAGGACACGACGACCAAAATCGAGTGGACAACGGGAAAAATCGCATCAAAGGAACAGGAACTGGCGACGGCGGTTGGCAACATTGACCGCGCAATCAGGCTTCTGCAAAATCAGGAGAAGAAGCTGGAGGAAATCACGGACGAGGAGGCAAAGGCAAAACTCACGAGCGACATTGAGCACAACCGCAAGTTCGTCGTGTACTGGACAGAGAAGCGTGATAATGTGCTGTCGAGCTTGCGCCTCTACCGTGAGGATCTGGCGCGTCGTGAGTCGCGCGTGGAGAGGATCCGGTCGGCACTGGACAAGAATGCCGACTTTATCATGGAGAGCACAGGCAAGTCTGTCGCCGAAGTGATGGCGATGCATTCTCACAGCGCACAGGCGAAGGCAGAAGCCGACAAGAGCCACGCCGAAGCGGTGTGGACGACAGTCGGTAGTGTCGTGTCTAGTGCTGTGAGAGCACGACTTGCGGCGATTCGCCCTGTCGCACAAGCGGGTACTGTGTCATTGCCAGACGATGATTAGCCATCCACAATGGCTATAAGGTGGTGAGAAAGGGGGGAGGGGACAGAAAGTGTCTATCAGAGACCAAAGAACCAACTCCTAATTTTATCTACTTTCACAGAAAAAAGTGAAAAAACAAAATTGTCTTTTTTATTATTTTTTTATTATTTTTTGTTATTTTTTGTTATTTTTTGCTATTTTTTATTATTTTTTGCTATTTTTTGCTGTTTTTTTATTATATTATATTATAAAAAAATTGAAAAAAAACAATATAGATATTAAAGTATAATAAATATAAATAAAATGTCAATAAAATCAAGTAAAATAGTAGAATTTATTAAAAATAATAAATTTCATATTATATATAATGGTATAATATTAGGAGAATTTATAGCAATACATTATTTTCATGATAAAACAATTCAAGAATTGGAACAAGAGAAAACAGACATAAGAATTTCATTAATTTCTGAAAAAATGGAACATGTAGAAACATTGATAAGATTGGAAGGATTAAAGGAAAAATTAAAAGTAATAGAAAACAGAAAAATAGATCTTTCTGAATATGAATATATTGATGTATGGTATAAATACAAAACGATGTTTAATGATTATATAAAAAATCTAGTGTTAGTAGCAGAAAAAGAGAATACTAGTTTGGATTATGAGAGTATAATTAAAGATTATGAAACAAAAGAGGAAGAATATGAAGGTAAAATACAGAAAATAAAACAAGAACAACTGAATTATGAAAATAATACAGAAAATATGAATGAATATGAGAATAAGGCAGAAATATTAAGATGTAAAATACAAATATTGGAGTATGAGTATAGAATACATAAAAACAATGAACTAAAAGAAATTGTAAAACAAAAAGAAAATGAATATATAAAACAAAAAGAAAAACAATAAATTATAAAAAAGAAATAATTTATTAATATTTTATTTAAAAACTAATAGTAATAAGTGCATGATCACTATTACAACAGTTAGGAATAACATGAATAGAAGAATCAGTAGTATTAATATTTTTAATGAAAACATTATCTAAAGCAACAGGTTGAACATTATTTAATTTAGTATTAGAACAGAAATTAAAGAAATCGGAAGCTAATTGAGAGATATTGGAAGAATTTTTAGAATCTGAAATAAATTTATCATAAACTTTTTGATCATCGGAATTTAACATAAATCTTATATCAAAAGGATAAGGTTCAAAAGTAGAAACATTATATTCGACCATATTTTTGAAACCACAATCAGTGAAAACATTCATTTGTTGTGTATATGATCCATTAGTATTATTATCAAAAGCATTAAAATCGCCACCAATAATAATTGGTAAATTATTATTATTAGTAATATTATTAACATAATTGATTAAACATTGAGCTTGATTTAGTTTTTGTTTATAACCAATACCGAAATGAGTTAAAATAAGATTAACATTATCAATAACAACATGAACGAATGATTTTTCAAAAAGTTCGCCTAAAGTTTCTTCCATATATTCAATATCATTTTTTTTGTCATTGTCTGTTTTTGGTCTTGTAGTATCATTTATAAAATTACCACTTAATGTTAGAGGAATATGATAAATATCAGAAACAAGATGTTTAAGATGTAGAGGAACAAAAATCATAAATTTGAAACTAAAAAGATCATTATTATAAGGTTTAGAGATAATGAAAGAATTATCGAATTTTTGTAATTCAGAAAACATAAAATTGTCAATTTCGAATAAACAAGTTATAATATGGTTATTCATATTTTGATTAATTAATTGAGTTAATAATTCAATTCTTTTTTTAGCACCATATTTTTCAGTATAACAACTGTATAATGGCTGATTAAGTCTTCTATCACTATTCACATTTAAAAATGAAATTTTCATGATTTATATTTTAATCATATAATTTACTTTTTATATTTATTATTTTTTATATTATTATATTTACATATATTTACAAATATAATAATAATGACCACCAATAAAACAGATACCTAATGATGTTATTGATAATCCTAAAAAAGACATTGTATAATCAGAAATATCATAAGGATTAAATCCTTCATAATTAATCATTTTAACCACCCTCGAAGCAAAATAATAACTTCCACAAGCAAAACCCGCTAAAGCCGGAACAGCAACAAAACTAATTGCAGTTTTAGCAAGTAATATATTTGTTTTATTATTAAAAATGTTGCGAACATTATGAGATACAACATCATTATTATCGTTATTATTATTATTATTATTATTATTATTATTACCAGATAATTTACCAGAAGAAATATAACGGAAAGAACAAATAATGCGGGAATTAATATTAGATTTTCTAATAAAAGAAGATAACATAATAGATAAATTAATAATAATAACAAATGTTTAAAATGATTTAAAAATATGTAGGAAACAGATAATAAATAACATAGATGAATATGGAACATATAATATAAAGACACATAACAAGAAGAGAGTGAAAGAATGTGAAAGATTATAGATAAGAGGAAATATTTTGTATAATATAAAGAGAGGAACGAATGTAATATAAATTTATTAAATAAAAAAAAATAATAAGTAATAATAGGATGGGTTGTAAAATATCAAAAAATAATAGTATGAAATTTACGGAGTATTGTATGAAAAAAATAGTATAAAAGCATTAGAGATAATAGATGAGATGACAAAGGAAGAAATAAATTATTATGATAGTAATAATAATAGTAATTTAATAATAGCATGTAATTATGAATTAGAGGATGTATGTATAAAATTAATAAATAAGATGTCATATGATATGATAAATATAAGAAATAATTTTGGAAATACAGCATTATCATATGCGTGTGGATTAAATATGAGTAAAGTGGCATTAAGACTAATACCATTAATGACGAGTGAGAATATAAATTATTATAATAAAAATAATATAACAGCATTACATTTGGCATGTGAGAATAATATGATAGATGTATGTAGATTATTAATATTAAAAATGAATAGAGAGATGATAGAATTAGAAAATGTGGAAGGAAATACAGCATTACATATAGCATGTAGAAATAATTTAGAAGAGATAGCAATGTTATTATTAAGCAAGATGACATTAAATAGTATAGAGAAAGTAAATAAGAAAAGGGAGACAGCATTAATTTTGGCAACAAAAAACAGAATGGAAGAAATAGCAATAATATTAATAAGTATGATGATGAATAAAATGATAAAAATAGAAGATAATCGAAAAAAAACAGCATTATATTATGCCGAAATAAACAATATATCAAGAGTAATACAAAAAATAAAAGAAAATAATAAATTATAAAAAATTGAATTTTTTATATTATGACTATAATAATCATTATAATCATATATAAATGTCAGGTCTTATCAATTATATTTTAGGTAATCAAACATCTACATCTTCTTCATCTACATCATCATCAATACAAATTAATGAACAAATATCGCATCAGTTAGTATCATTTGACGAGGATGAAAAGGCAAGTGTCAATATTAAAGAGATATGGCATAATAAGAAGATAAATAATGATGAATTTAATGTAATTACTATAATTGGTGATGCCAGAAAAGGAAAATCAACATTAATGAATTGTTTTGTTAGTAAATTATTAAAAATGGATATTGAATGTTTTAAATCATCGTCTCAATCAGAAACATTAACTCATGGAATAACTATGTATGTTACAAATAATTATATATTTCTAGATTGTGAAGGTTTAGGTAAAGAAGGAACTGAAAGAGATATAAGATTGCTTCTAATTCCATATTTAATTTCAAATGTTATAATTATGAATGATAGTGATGATTTTAATGACAGTTTAATTAAAAAATTAGAACCATTAACAACATTAAGCAAATTTATTGATATTGACAGAAAGAAAAATAAACCAGAATTAATATTTAGAATTAGAAATTATGAATTAGATGGAGATATTAAAACAACTTTGGAAACAAAAATCCAATCTTGTAAGAAATCCAGAAAGAAAAATGATGTTTCTAAAACTATTATAACTACTTTAGAACAATTATTTAATAAAATTCATATCTATTCTACACCAGATATTGATAAAAGTGATAAACTATTACTAAAAAATAAATCATTTAATAAATTACTCGAAAATACTGATAATAATTTTGATAATGTTATATCATCCATATTAGATATTTCTGATAAAACATTAAAAACAAAATACAGCATTTTAATGGATAACATCAAAACAGCTATTCATAATATGAATACAAATTCCAAAATTAGTGCCGAATTTTTTGATGTAACCAAATTAGTCCATCAAAATGAAATTTTGGAATTTATAAGTAAAATCGAACAAACTATTTATAATGAAATAATCGTTGATGGTTCTAAATCAATGAATATTAAAATAGAAACCAGAATTAGAGATTTAGGTAAACTTTTAGAAGATTATGATAAACAATTTATATCTGTTGATCCAGATATAAAAAAAATAAAAAGAGAAGAAATAAGACAAAAAATCCAACTTCAAATAGATAATGCGATAACAAAATCAAAATCAATAGTTCAAGATTATCATAATAGAAAAATAGTGGTAGAAGTGATAAATGAATTGAATAATATAATAAGAGAAATAAATACAAAACAATATCATAAAATTAATTTTACAACTTTAATAAATATATATAATAAAAAGTTAGATGAAATAATAAATCTATTAGATGTTTTTACATATGGACATATTCATAAAAAAGAAATCAAAGATAAAATTGAAAAATTGAATACAGAAATAAATAAGATATTACAAAAACAAGAAACAGATAAAAAAAATCAGATAGAAAATATAAGAAGAAAGATGAAAGTATATGAACCAGAATTTATAATACAATATATATTGGATAATAAAATGATATGTATAGAAACATTTGATACAAATGTAAAAAATAAAATAGTAGAAATAATGGCAGATGATATAAGACAATGTAAATTTACATATATAACATTTTCAAATATAAATTTAGATGAAGTAAGATTTATAAGAAATGAACTAATAGAAGTAGTAGATTATAATAATTATTCAAAATACAGAACAGAATATGAAAATGAATTTAAGATAACAAAAGAAATAAGAGAGGTATATAATAATAAGATGATAGAGGAAATAAAGGAGTATTCGAAGAATAATGTATTTAATATAAATGTAATATTAAATAATCCAGAATTAGAAATATATTATATAACGGGAGATTTAATAAGTGAATATACAACAGTAATCCATAATAATATAAATAGTATAATAGATATATTTGAAAAGAAAGCGAAAATATATTTTATGGATGAAATAATAGAAATACTAGAAGAAAATAAAATAGATATAGATTATATGGAACCATTTTTCGTTAAAAATATAAGAGGAACCAAAAGTACTAATATAGGTTTCGGTTTAATAAAGAATGAAGAAAATATTGCTAAAAAAATAACATATAGCGAATATCTAATAAGGAAAATGTCAGATCAATTGTGTTTTAATAGATTTAAAAAATAATTTTGTATAATTAAATTTTATATATGGATTATTATGAAAAGTATATAAAATACAAAATGATATAGAAAAGTTAATATTGTTATTATAATAAGTTAATAAATAAATGTAAATTATATCTGTTAAATCTAAATTTAACATTATTGCGATTATTATGAATTTGAAATTCACCAATAGAATATTTAATATCATTATAAATAATATTAAGAGTAGAAGATTCAAGCCAAGAAGAAGGATTTTTTGTAAAAATAAAATTACAATTATCAAATTTAGAAGTATCTATAATAATTTTATTATATATTGTTATAAAATATTTATTATTATTATTATTTTTTTTTTAATTTTTTCATTATATTTTTTAATATAAAGGATGTAATCAGAAGTAAAATAAGAATTCATATACATAATAAATATTTGTTTAATATTATTAAAAATGAATTGTTTAATTGCTAAATTATCGTCGAGTTCAATAAATGGATTTATTTTTCTGGCGATATTAAGTAAAAAAGTTCTTTTAGTACATTGACCAATAACAGGAGGACAAACTTTATCAGAAAGATTATAATTTGATTTAACTTGTAAATATTTTTGATTATTAAGAAGAAAATCATGACAATTACCATTATTACCAATATATTCAATTGGAATAATATTTTGTTCTTCTAAATATTTTTTAATAATTGGTTTAATTTCATTAATAACAGATAGATTAGTTCTTTTATAATCTATATTATTAGTTAAATCAAAAATATCACATATAGATTTTTCAATAGTTAAACCGAAAGTTTCATTATTAAACATAAAATAGTTAGATATATAGGAAGATATAATAAAAAAATCAATTTTTAGTAAAATATAAAAAATAAAAAAATTGATTTATTTATTATATAAAGAATATAAAATATAAACAAAAAATATGGCAATATTAAATTACATAGGATCAAAGAAATCGTTATTAGAATTTATAGATTATGTGATGAAAGATATAAATGAAGAATATGAAAATATGAAAAAAATAAAAATGTTAGATGGGTTTGCAGGAAGTGGAATAGTTGGCAAATATTTTAATAAAAAGTATGGATATAAAATATATTCTAATGATATGGAATATTATAGTTATATAATATCATATGCGTTATTAAAAGTAGAATATAATGAAAAAATAGAAAAAATAATAATAGAACTAAATAAATTAACAAAACCGAAAGATGATAAAAAATATAATTTAATAACAGAAAATTACAGCGAAAAAGGAAAAGAAGGTAGAAAATTTTGGTCAATTACAAATTCTGTAAAAGTTGATGCGATTATGGAAAATATTCATGAATTAAAAGAAAATAAAGAAATTAATCATGATGAATATATATTTTTACTTGCTTCTGTTGTTTCATCAATTGATAAATATGCAAATACCGCATCTGTTTATGGTGCTTATTTAAAAAAATATAAACAATCATCATTAAAGGAAGTAGAAATAAAAGCAATACATAAAGATAAGAAGATAATAAATATAAAAAATAATATTATTATAAATATGGATATAAATAATAGAAGGATAACAGATGAAGAATATGATATAGTATATTTAGATCCGCCATATAATAACAGACAATATAGTAGTAATTATCATCCATTAAATTATGTATGTAGATATGATGAAAATATAAAACCATATGGAAAAACAGGATTAATAGAAAATTCAAATAAATCAAAATATTCAATAACAAAAAAAGTGGAAGAAACATTTAGAGAGTTAATAGAAAATATAAAATCGAAATATATATTATTATCATATAATAATGAAGGAATAATGACATCAAACACAATTAAAGAGATATTGACAAAAAAAGGCAAAACAACATTATATAAATACAAATATAAAAAGTTTAAATCAAATATAAATCAAGAAAATGAAACTGTTTATGAATATTTATATTTATGTGAGGTAAATAAAATAGGTGATTATTCATCTTATATTGTTGATTTATAAAGATAAAATAAAAAACAACAATAATAAAAAATAAAATATTATGATAAAATAAGTGAATATGAATTAAACAATTATGATTTTATTGAAATAAGATGTGAAGAATGTAAATATAATGTAGAAAGGTTATATTGTAAAAGATGTAGAAAACAATTTTCATATTGTTATTGTTAAAAAAATTGATTTTTATATTATATAGAGAATAAATAAAGAATAAATAAAGTATTTTAGATGGAAGATATAAATTATAATAGAAATCAGTATTTATATCTTGAAGGAACGGTGGAAGAAATAGCGAAAATAAATTTTGATAATAAGAAATACAGATGTAATGATAACATAATAGATTTAGAACTAGTAGAAAAAGCGAATGTATTGATATATTCAAATTATTATGATAAATCGGAAGAATATATAAATATATTGTCGAGCGTGAGAATAATGATAACATCATATTATAGTATATCATCAAATGGATATCAAAATTTGCCAACAACAATAGAATATGTGATAGTGAATAATAAGATATACCGAAGAAACAATGATTTTGATATGATGTATTTTATGGAAGAAGGAACATTAAAAAACTATATAAATAACGAGATAATAGGCAAACATAGACATAATGAAGTAAATATGAATGGAGAAACGGCATTACATATAAGTTGTCATAGTAGATTAAAAAAGGAAACAAAAAGACTGATAGATGTAATGAGTGATGAAAGTATAAATAAGATAGATAAACAAGGAATAACAGCATTATATTGGTGTTGTGATGGTGTATTTGGTAAATCAGCATTACAACTAATAAAAATAATGAAACCAGAAACAATAAGTACATATAGTAAATTTAATTATTCGGCATTACATTTTTCAATAAGATATGGAATGAAAGAAGTATCAATAGAACTAATAAAAAAGATGAGTAAAGAAAGTATAAATAAAATTGATAATGATGGTCATTGTTTATTGGAAAATATGTGTTTTAGCGAACAAGAAGAAATATTTATGTCATTATTACCATTGACGACAGATGAGAATGTGAATAGAATAGATGAAGATGGATGTAGTATATTACATAAATTATGTGAATATGGATATAGTAAAAGAATCGAGAAAATATTACCGAGAATAACAGATGAAAATATAGATAGGATGAATAATATAGGAAAGACGGCATTGGATATAGCAATAGAAAATGGAAATAACAGGATAATAAAAATGATAAATAAGAGGAAATATTATATGTAATTTATATAAAAAATAATAAAGTAATAATAAGTTTTAATATAAATTATTTTTTCAATAATAAATTATATTAAAATGTTTAACATAGATAATGTTTATTTACACAAGTTATTGCCAATACATCAAAATTTAAAAGGATTTGAACCACAAACGGAATTAAATAATGAAATACCAGAACAATTAATGGCAGTAGAATATATTAGACCGGATGATTGTGTATTAGAATTAGGAGGTTCAATAGGAAGAAATTCGTGTGTAATAAATTCTATATTAAATAACAAGGAAAACCATGTGGTAGTAGAACCAAGTAAAAAGGAAGCCGAAAAATTAAGAAGAAATCGTGATAATAATAATTTAAAATTTTCGATAGAGGAATCAGCAATATCAAATGTTCAATTATATTCGAGAGGATGGAGTACATTTACAACACCAGTTAAATATTCAGTGCCAGTAAATATAATTTCTTTACAAGAATTAAGAAATAAATATAATGTAAATTTCAATGTATTAGTGATAGATAATGAAGGTAATTTTGTTAGCAATCTTAAAGTTTTTCCAGATATTTTACAAAATATTAGATTAATATTAATTGAACATGATTTCAATTCTAAAGAAGATCTTGATTTTTTTACACAAACATTACAAAATAATGGTTTTGTTTTAACTGGTAAATATCTAAAAAATGCTAAATATGGTCCAGGTAATAAATGGTCTGATGGTGTTATCGGTGATCCTATTTTTGTTTCCGCATGGACAAGATAATAAAAAATTAAAAACAACTAATAATAATAATATTATAAAATATTATAAAATATATATACAATGGGTATAAATTTTTCATATAAAAAATTTGATATCAAAAATCAATCAAAAACTGAAAAAAAAGCTTTTATAACAGAAATAATTACTAATCCAAATACTAAAATGATTAATGACATTTTACAAGTAGAAATAGATGGTTATATTTATAATATTGATAAAAAAGGCAATATTTATTGTAATTATAAAGAAAAAAATACTATGGATTTTATCGGCTGTCTATCTACTTTTGGTTTCACTCAAAAAGAAATTAATTTATTATTTTCTAATAAATATATATCCTAATTTAATATATATTCTAATTATAGTTATTATGGGTTCAAAAATATCAAAAAAAAATATCTACAACATCGACAATGATTCCAATTTTACCATAGAAATTTATGGCAATCTTATCAGATTATCTATCGACAACAATACATATTATATTGATAAAGTCGGCTCCGTTTTCGGTAATATCAATAAATCTAATAAACAAGAATATATCGGCAATATACAATATCACGGCTTCTCTCAAGAAGATATCGATAACATCTTCAATAATCATAAAAATAATAAAAAAAATGATTTTCAAGGGTGCAATTTTTTAATATAAAAAATTGAAATTTTAATTATATGATTATAAATAATATAATAATATATATAATGACACAAAGATTTTCTACTTGTAATTTAGATATAATTTTATCTCTAAATGATGACAACTGTTATATTGAAATTCTTGATACCGTCTCTTTTAATCGCTATTCTCTGTCTATTGACAAATTAATTTTAGATGATATCAGAGTTATCCCTAATCATAAACAAATGTTTAAAATTTTAACTTCATTATTCGATAATGATGATGATAATGACGAACTCAACTATTCTATTAAAACTAATCCTAAATTTATTGATCTTCAAATTAATATTAATTCTTTGATTGAAACTTCTTTCACTCTATCCATTCCTAAAATTAAATCTGATGATAATGTCGAAATTTCTAAACTTCATAAAGATATCATCTCTCACAAATCTAAAATTAATTCTCTTGAAACTATAATATCTAATCTTAATAAACAATTAGCTGTTTTCCAATCTCGTGAATTCATTTATACTATTCCAGAATATTATTGGCAGAAAACTTATGGTTGTGGTTGTACTAGTAGATGCGGTTGTAATCAGATTAATTATTATATATGCTATCTTATGATGTCGAGTAATATAAAAAAGATAGTATTAAATAATTGTAATTATCAAGGATGTTATTTAATGAGTGTAGATGGTAAATATATAGAATTAAAAGATTATAGACATATAAATAAAATAAAACACAATTTGGATGAATTTGAGATAGCATCATGCGCGGATCCGAATTATGAATTACCGATGATGAATATAAATATAAGGAAGATAATAATAATAGGGAAGATACAGATAGGTAAATTTTTTGACAGAGAAGAAAAGATGGAAGTGGAAGAGATAGAGATACAAAGAGATAGTGTAAGTAATATAAGTTTATATTTTGACAAGATAAGGGGATTAAAGACGGTGAAGATAGTGAATAGTCCGAATTTGAAATCAGGAGATGTAGGATTGAGGAGGAAATATAGTTTTGATATAATTTATGTATAAAAATTATGGTAGTAAAGTATTAATTTTTTGGATGAGTTCTTTTTTACATTCCGAAACATAGAATTCAATAAAGGAATTTGAGGCTATAATTTCAAGTAATTGTCCATATTCTGAAATTGTTTCAAATTTATTATTAAAGAAGGTTATAAGATGAGAAAATAAAATAAAATATTTATCAGTAGTACTATCTGAAATAACTTTACAAACGAGTGATGAATGAGAGGTATAATATTGTATTTGATTTTGGTACCAATGAATGAATTTAATAGAAGACATTTTATTAATTTTATTAATTAATTTAGTAATATTATTATTATTCATAAAAATAAATAATAAGATAGTATATAATAAAAAAATCAAATTTTATTAACTTTAACAGAACCATCATTACAGATGCCGACTTTATAATAAATGCCATCTTTACGAGCCAAATAAATTTTCATAAAGGAAATATCATCCATTAGGATAATATCAACACAATCTTCTGTCATTTTGAGTTTAGCGATGTCAATAATATAATCTTTGACGGAACGGATAAGATCGACAGGATATGAGATGTCATTATGATGAGCGACATAATAGTTGATAGCTGACATAATAGTGTTATGAAGAGAAGGTTGAGACATTGGGATCTTGAATGTAGTATTGTTAATTATAAATGTTTAATAGTTCAAAATAATAAAAAAATCAATTTTTTATAATAAGTTTAGAAGTGCCAATAAAATTAAGGAATTTGAAATCATCCAATTCATTTTTAATTAGATTATAATATTGTTCAGAAGTTTCAAAGAATAATTCATATGTCATAAGATCAGAGGAAATAACATAAGAATCACATTTAAGATTTAATTCTTCAAGTATGTCATGGAAATTATCTATCCAAAATGTAGATTGTAAATCATTTTCTAATTCATATATATCATTATTATTTTTAAATTTAATTATCCAAACATATTTATTTTTTATTTCATTATTATCATTATTATCATTATTTTTATTATTATCATTATTTTTATTATTTATAATATTGGTTTTATTATTATCAATATTATCATAATTTTTTAATTCTTCAAAAAGTTCAATAAAATCAGTTCTAGTATGTGTAAGATGCGAATCGATAAAGTTATCACCAACTTGAAGCACACATTCAGATATCAAATTTTTTGAAACATTATTAATCCAAGTTTCCATTTATAATATATTTACATTATCCATATAATTTATTTTTCATTTTTTTTTAATATGGCGGTTGGCAAAGCTTATGATATTTTATAAAGAATAACACCGCCAGAACAACTAATATTAATGAAATTTTTAAAATATGGCGGAAAATCTTTTATAAGACAATAAGGCGAAGCCAGAATATTTTATAAAGAATATCACCGCCAGAACAACTAATATTAATGAAATTTTTAAAATATGGCGGAAAATCTTTTATAAGACAATAAGGCGAAGCCAGAATATTTTATAAAGAATAACACCAGAAGAACAACTAATATTAATGAAAGTTTTAAAAATATGGCGGAAATCTTTATAAGATAATAAGGCGATAGCCAGAATATTTTATAAAGAAATCACCGCCAGAACAACTAATATTAATAAAATAAAATCAATAATAATATAATAAGGCGATAGCCAGAATATTTTATAATGAATATCTTGTCAAAATAACTAATATTAATGAAATAAAAAAAATTGAAAAAAAGATAATATATGAAAATAGTATAAATAAAAAGAATATGTTATGTAGAACAGTAATAATACCGATAATAGTATATTTTATGATAGAGTTATCAATAATGAGAATATTTCCGAGATATTATAAATTTCGAATGATAAATGATCATGATTATATATTTGATTATATGGATGATTATTGTTATAATAATGAGATATGCGAGAGTTATATGAATTATAGGAATAGAATAGACAGAAAATGGATGCCACAAATCAATGTTGATAAGTTGAATGAAAAATATGATATAAAAATAGAGAGAATGAAAATAAAAGAAATACATCCAATACAAAAACAAATAAATAAGAAAGCAGTAGAAAAACTGTGTAATAAAATGAAAGAAAATAGATTTAATCATAAAAATTATATATTGGTTTCAAATGATAATATAATAATAGATGGAAATCATCGCTGGGGTGCTTATGAATGTTATGGAAAAGAAGAAATACAAGTAATGAAATATAATGTAAGTTTTAATGAAATATATGATTATACATATAATGATAAAACCAGTTGTTATATAGGAATGTATGATGAAACAATATATTGTAATAATTAATAATAATTTTATATAAAAAATATTAATATAGATAGTGATATATGCTGTATTATGTATTTAAAATATATAAGGTTTAAAAATAATATTGAAAAAACAGAAAAATGAAATATTATATATGTTATTACCAAATGAGAAATACAATAAAATACAATAAATAAAAAAAATTGATTTTTATACAAAATAATAATAGAATATACAAAAATAAAATGGAATATTATAAAATACTAATGGAATTTACAAATAATGAAGAATATTACGAATTCAATGACATAAAAATTTATAAAGACAAAATAACACAAAATGATGAATTATTAACAAATTATAATCTATTATTATATAATATATATCCAATGATAAATATAAAAATGAAAGAAAATAAAGAAGAATATATACACTGGAAATTATTGAATAAAATAAAAAAAAAATCATATAACTTAATTTTAGAATTATCAAAATATAAAAGCAATAAGAATAAACATTTTTTTAGTGGTTATTAAACCGTCATATTTGTTATATTTTGGTTTATTAGATGTTTGACCGTTCCAAAATTCGATACGAATCATAATATAATATTAAAAAAAAGATATAATATTAAATTAAAAAAGATTTAATATTTTTTACAGATACAAACAAATTGTTTAATATTATGATTTTTAAGTTGTTGGTTGATTTGTTGATTAAAAATCAAATATTTATTATTACCATTAAAGAATTCTACATTAAAATATGGATTTATTGGTCGATTATAATATTTATAATGATTTATGTCATTATAATATGATTCATTAAATTGATTTTTTAGATCACAAGTTTGATTTGGATAATTGGATGTGAATACATATGAAGATACGATAGGATTGATAAAGTTATTATTGATGTCTTTATAATACCAAATAACATTATCAATATTTGATTTTTCCAAAATAATATATTCATTACACACAAGTTCATTAATTTCATAACATTTAATAGATTGTTCAGTATTATTTTCTTTCAAAACATAATTATTAAATATTAAATCGATACTATTAACATTTTTAACATTAAATAATTCAATTTTCAAAAATTGATTTTTGACATATAAGAATTCATTATAAAAAAATGGATGTAGATTTATCATTTTATTATCGCCATTATTATTATTAAACATATTAAATAATTCAGATGGAATACTTGATATAAAATTATTAAATGTAAATGTTAATTTATCAAATAGATTTGTTATATTTGGTTTTGATGTTTGTATTGTTAAACACGATATATTAAAATAATCAATATTTGCGGTATCTACTATTATTTCATAATTATTTTCTTTTTTAGTTAAATTAGAAATTATTGTTTCACTTGATATAATATTGGATTTTACCATTATTTAATATTATATATAAATAATTTTTTAAATAATTTTTTAAATAATACATATTATGATGTTGCCATTTTTATACCATATCTGATAGTTTTATCTTTAGTTTCAAAATATAAGAAAGCTTCATTACCGTTATAATATAATAGTTCAAAATTACACATATCACTAAATTTTTTATTAAATAAGAAATAAAAATAATCATCTTTTATTTTTTGAATTTTTAGATTGCTATAATATTCTGTATGGGATTTATAATCATTGAAAACAGTTCCATCATAAAATTCAGATAACTCATCATCAGTAAAATTGATATTATCAACAGTAAAATCTTTCCGATCAAATTTTTCTTCATCAAATTTATTATATTCGCCAGTATGTATATATAATAATATACTCATTTTTGCTTCATTCAAACATTCACAAAAAGTTTTTGGATTAAAATTATATGACTTAAATCATTTTAATTGTTGTATAACATATTTATTATATAATGTAGTGCAAAATGTTTCTTTGTCCATTGTATCAAAATCACAACATCTTATTTCAGTACTTGCGTCTCCTTTAGCACTAATTTGCAAACCGATTTTTGGTTTATTGTAAATAATATATTGTGGTTTAGTAGAATTGTCATATGATTTATATAATATATTGTAAGGAACTTTCATTATATATTATGATAATAACTAATTATAATAATAAAAAATCAATTTTTTTGATAATAACAGAATAAATAATTTTATGTAGAAAGTTAAAAATATTATTTTGATATATTATATAAAATTATGAATAAGAAATAGTTAATGGTTCAGATATAAATTTTGCCATTATTTCTGAATCAGTTAATTCTGTTTTTTTGACATAATTTTTTAAATGGAAGATAATATCAGCAGGTGTGAATTTATCTTCTGGAATTAGTTCCAAAACATCATTATTAATATTTCTGCCAATAAATTTAATAAATATTTTCTTAATTTGATAATGATCTGCTTTTTTCATTTCAATACATTTATCCATTCTACCAGATCTATATAATGCTGGATCAATTCTATCAATATAATTAGTAGTTATAATAACGACAGAATCATCATAAGTCAAAACGCCATCAAGTAGATTTAAGAAATACTCCAAAGTTAATTTATTGTCTCCAGTTTGTTTAGGTTTAGTGGTTTCAATATTATCACGAGTATAAATAATATCTGTCATTGCATCAATGTCTTCCAACACAATAACACCACCACCAGAATGTTTAACATTAACATAATCAAATAACATTTTTAATTGTGAATTGGTAGTAATACCATTTAGATTAAGATAGAAAATGTCTCGACCCATAAAAGTAGCAATAGTAGAGATACAAGTAGTTTTACCAGTTCCAGGTTCGCCATATAACATAATACCTAATTTATTAGGAATACCGAGTTCTTTTAATCTGTCTTTATCATTTTTAAATCCATCAACAATAGTTAATAATTCTTCATCTTGTTTGTTTCTTAAATATAAATTTGAGAAATTAGAATTTTTGGTATTAATTTTATCACATTCAATTTTATCTTCAATTGTAGTATTAACAATATTTTTAGGCGGTTTAGAACCTAAACATCTAATAATAACATCGTCAGCTGTTTTAGCTTCTGTTAATTTTTTATATTCTTCCATATAAGAAACATAATCAGGATTATCAGTAATAGTTTTATTTTCAATTTGTTTTAATGAAATATTAAAAATATTAACAGTATTAGTATTATTAGATTTTTTATTGAAATTGATAACATGATCTTTGAATTTTTCAAAAGTTTCAACAAGCTGTTTTTCAGTTAAATCAGTTTCAGAAGTTTTTGATTGCTTGATTGTTATTTTAATTTCTTTTTTTTCACTAGATTTGGTTTCTGTTTTCGCGGGATCAAAATCAGGATTTGGTATTAAGCCATACTCTTCAGGTTTCAACCATTCTGTCGCGTTTTTATTCTTTGACAGCCAGGTGGGTGAGAAATTTGTACATCCAGATGGTATTTTCGGAATGATTAACCATTTGATGTTATCGCCAAAATACTCCTTTAAATTGCAATCATGTAACATAAAAATGTAGTGCATTAAGATTTTTTTTATGTTATCATCAAAATACACATTAAAAGTAATTTTTAATTTTGAAAGGAACTTTTTTAAAAAAGTTTTTTTAATTTCGCATTCAAACTTAAATGAAAGATCGGGTGAATACATTGACATATATATCATATATATGTTAAAGTATTCACCCGATCTTTCTATATTTTCTATACTAACGTTATTTTGTAGATGATAATTTTTTTCTATTTTCGAAAAATAGAACATAAATTTGTTTAATTTTTTATCTAAATCATCATCAATAGAAGATGATAATGAATTAATAGTAATATTGATATTAGAATAATTGATATCAATGTCAAGAAAGTGTTTTCCAAGTTCAAATTTATCGGAAGAAATTTTAACTTGATCGTCATATGAAATATTAAATTTAGAATCTGGATTTTTGGTTAAAAATGTTTTTAATTGTGAAATGAAATCTTCAGTCATTTCACAATTAAAAGTAACGGTTTTTTGGTAATTATAATTAATAATTTCGGTTGTTTGCGGAACCACTCTTTTAAGTTTTAATTTAATAAGTAATTTATGAATGAAATGCATAATATAATTAAAATTACGGATAACAAAATATTTTAATTTCTGATAATATTTTTTAATGAAATCAGAAATGAAAACGAAAAATGATTTAGTTAAATTAGGGATTTCTTTTTTATGTTCAAAAAGAATATCTTTAACTAGAGATTTAAAAAGGTCAATACCAATTAAACCAATAATACCCAAACAGAGAGTTTTAATATTAGGTTTATGACTTAATTTATCTAAATTAATGTAAGATGATATTAAGTCATTGATACCTTTATTAATGTAGTCAATAGAAATAAGTCCTTGATTATTAAAAGTATTAATAGGCGCAGGTGTTGTCATTTATATATATTATGATAATAACAAATTATAATATTAAAAAATCAATTTTTTTGATAATAACATAATAAATAATTTTATGTAGAAAGTTAAAAATATTATTTTATTATGTTTTTATCTTTTATTTTCTGTAAAAATAAAAATATATGATTTAGTATATTTTATGATGATTATAATTTTATATGTATAGATATTTAATTTATAAAAAATTGATTAATTAAAGGTATATAATAATAATATACAAAATGAATAAAGAAATGAATTTTAGCAATATGAATATTAAGGACTTAATAGATTATATTATATTATTTGATAATATAGATGATATATTAGAAAAATGCAAAACACAGATAGAAAAAGGATATATATTTGAGAGATTATATGATATAGTAATAAAATTTGGTTTTTGTGATATATTTAGTAATTCTAAATTTAATCATTTATATGGAAATACAAATAATGGAAAATTAAAAATATTAGATAATATGAATGAATATGTAAATGGAAAAATTATTAGTGGTAAATCGGGTGGATGTAGTGATATAACATTACAAAATAAGAATGATGATACATATATATTTATTAGTTCAAAATATCCAAAAACAGAAGAAGAAATAAAAAATCAAAAGGCAGTAGATTATTATGATATTCAAAAACTAATAGCAATGATTGATAATAATAGATATATTTATAAAAATTATAAAATATTTTTAGTTGTACCAAATAAAAAAAGAGTGATAGAAAAAGTGAAAAAAGCAAATAAATCAAGTGATTATATAACAAAATACATTATAGAAGAAAATATATTAGATAAAACAGATTTAAATAAATATTTTTTAGTATTTAAACAAGATATAATAAAAAACAAAAATAATGACTGGACTAATATATATTTATCACCAAAAGAAAATTTAATATTACGATTTCACCAAGAATTAATAACATATAAAACGAGTAATTTAATTTCAGAAGGAAATAAAACATTTGGATGGGTTTGTAAATGTAGAAGTGGAAAAACATATATGATAGGAGGAATAATATTAAAACAGTATGAAATAAAGAAAAAATTAAATGTATTAATAATAACACCTGCACCAACAGAAACATCACCACAATTTACAGATGACTTGTTTAATAAATTTAAAGATTTTGATAAATTTAAAATTCATCATATAGAAGGTTCTAAATCAATAGATACTATAGAAATAAGTGAAAATAATATATTTGTGATATCTAAACAACTATTACAAAAATATATAAATGAAAAAACAAAATCAGAAATAAAGAATTTGAAATTAGATATAATAGCATTTGATGAGAATCATTATAGCGGTACTACAGATTTATCAAAAGATATTTTAACATCATATACATCAAAGAATACAGTTAAAATATATTTAACAGCAACATATAATAAGCCATTAAAAGAATGGAATATACCAATAGAATGTCAGATGTATTGGGATATAGAAGATGAACAAATATGTAAATCTATAATAGTTGATGAGAATAATATAGAAAAATTAAAAGAGAAACATGGAAGTGAATATATAACAAAAACGATTAAATATTATACTAAATTAGGTTTATCAATAAAAGAAATATTTAATTGTTATGAGAAAATGCCAGAATTACATATAATAACGAATATGTTTGATACACAAAGATATGAAATATTAAAAGAGAAATTAAATAAAGAAAATAAAATGGGTTTTTGTTTTGAAACATTATTTGGATTAAATAAAATAAAAACTAAATTTAGTTTTGAGAATGAAGTAAAAACGATATTAAGATATATATCTGGTTCATATAAAGAAGAAGATGGAGAAAAAACTATATTTACGAGAATAAATAATATATGTTCAGAAAAGGATACACGAAAACCATTTACACAAATATGGTTTTTACCAACTGATAATATAAATGAAATATCGGAATGTTTAAAAAAAATAATGTTAGAAGATAAAATATTAAAAAAATATGATATATTATGTATAAATAGAAAAAATAAAGAATTAGCGAAAGATATAAAAGAAGAAATAAATAAACAAGAAATAATAACAAGAGAGAGTGGAAAATTAGGATTAATAATGTTAGCAGGAAATATGTTATCATTAGGAATTACCTTAAATTTATGTGATTTAGTTATTCTGATGAACAATGCTTTATCATCAGATAAAGTTTTACAACAAATGTACAGATGTATGACAGAAGCAGAAAATAAAAAAATTGGTTTTGTGGTTGATTTGAATATAAGCAGAGTATTAAATACTTGTATAAATTACGCAATATATAAAAATGAAAAAAGTATAGATGATAAAATGAAATATTTAATTACAAATCATTTAATAAATATAGATGTAGATATGATGGAAAATAAGAAAATAAATTCAGATATGATAGTTAAAAAATTAATGGATATATGGAAAGAAGATCCAATAAATAGTTTAAGAACATTATTAAGAAAGTTAGAAAATGATTATGAAGAATTTGATAATACAACACAAAAACTAATAAATAAAACATTTACAAAAAGTTTAAAAGATGATAAAATAAGTATAGAATTAAAATTAAAAGACGATGAAGATGAAATACAAGAATTACCAACAGGTAGGGAAAAAACAAAAAATAACAATGATAAAGAAAGCATAGATAAAATAGAAAAAGAGGAAACCAAAATATCATTTACAAAAGATGTATTGCCATATATAATACCATTAACATGTATATTAACGGTAAAAAACAAGAATATGGATTTTATGAAAATGTTGAATGATATAAAAGAAAATCCAGAATTGTTAGAGACATTTGAAGATCAGTGTTTAATATGGTGGAATAAGAGAGATATAATAGAAATAATAAAAGATATAGTCGAAAATTATTTTGATAAAAATTCTAACACATATAATATAAGTATACAATTTAAAATGTCATTACAAAGTTTAATAGATAAACCGAAGGAATTATTAGAATTAATAAATGATTGTTTGAAACCGAAAGAAGTAGAAAAAAAAGAGAATGGAGAAGTATTTACGCCAATGAAATTAGTAAATGAGATGTTAGATAAATTACCAGAGGAAGTGTGGAAAAATAAAAATTTGAAATGGTTAGATCCAGCAACAGGAATGGGTAATTTTCCGATAGCAGTATATTTAAGATTAATGGAAGGTTTGAAAGATGAAATTAAAGATGAAAAAGAAAGGAAAAAACATATATTAGAAAATATGATTTATATGTGTGAGTTAAATAAGAAAAATGTATTGGTATGTAAGCAAATATTTGATATAAATAATGAATATAAATTAAATATATATGAAGGAGATAGTTTAAAAGTAGATTATAATGAAGAATTTAGAGTAAAAAAATTTGATATTATAATTGGGAATCCGCCATATAATGCGTCAGGAACAAAAGCATCAGGAAATACAATATGGCAATTATTTGTGAAAAGTAGTATAAAATTATTAAAAAAAAATGGTTATATTTGTTTTGTTCATCCAAATGGGTGGAGAAAGCCGAATACAGAAAAAGGAAAATTTTATGGATTATTTGAAAAGATGACAAAAGAAAATACAATGTTATATTTAGAAATTCATGATGTTAAAGATGGAATGAAACAATTTAATTGTGGAACGCGATATGATTGGTATATATTACAAAAAAAAAAGAATGAAAATCATAAAACAAAAATATTAGATCAAAATAAAGTATTATATGAAATAAACTTAAATAAATATAATTGGTTAGCAAATTGTGAATTAGAATTAATTGATAAATTAATAGCAAATGAAAATGAAGAAAAATGTCAAATAATTCAATCTATGAGTGCTTATGAACCAAGAAAAAAGTGGATATCAAAAGTAGAAACCGAAGAATTTAAATATCCAGTCGTTCATTCAACACCAAAAGAAGGTGTAAGATTTGTATGGTCTAATAGAAATGATAATGGACATTATGGAATTAAAAAAGTTATATTTGGTGATAGTGGAATATATAATCCAATACTTGATATAGATGGAAAATATGGAATGACACAGCATTCAATGGGTATTATTATTAATAATATTAAAGAAGGGGAAAAAATATGTAAAATTTTATCATCGGTTATTTTTGGAAAAATACTTAAAGCTTGTTTATGGTCTTCATTTGCTATAGAATGGGGAATGTTTAAAGATTTCAAAAATAATTTTTATGAATTATTAAAAGATAAATGACAGAAAATAAAAAATAATAAAAAACAGCGATTTTTATAATTTTGTTGATTGAAAATCAGAGATTAATAATTATTATTTATAAATTAAAAATCAACAATTTATAAATTTTGGCTTGAAAATAGCATATTAATATTTATTATTTATAAATTGTTAATTTTTAATTTAAGATTTTAATAAAAAACAGCAATTTATAATTTTGTTGATTCCAAAGATTAATATTTATAAATTTGGGGTTGAAAACAAATTAATAATATAATAATATTAGTTTTCGACCCCTAATTTAAGATTTTAATAAAAAACAGCAATTTATAAATTTGGGGTTGAAAATAGCGGATTAATGTTTATTATTTATATTTATAAATTATTAATTTTTAATTTATAAATTTGGGGTTGAAAATTGTAATTAATGTTTATTAATTATAAATTGTTGATTTTTAATTTAAGATAAAACAGAAGATAAATAACATAAAATAATAATTTGTGATTTAAAACAGAAGATAAATGACATCAAATAAGAAATAATAAAAAAATTGCGGGTAAACTCTCCAACTTTTATATATTATTAGATGGAGTTTACCCACAATTTTAATTTAAGATGAAAAAGAAGATAAAACAACCGAAAATAATAATTTATGATTTATAACAGAAGATAAAAGACAGAAAATAATAAATAATAAAAAAATTGCGGGTAAACTCTCCAACTTTTATATATTATTAGGTGGAGTTTACCCACAATTTTAATTTAAGATGAAATAGAAGATAATCAACAAAAAATAATAATTTATGATTTATAACAGAAGATAAATGACATAAAATAAAAAAATTAAGAATTAACAATTATATTTTCATATTTGGTAGTATTAATTATTTTAATATCAGAAATATTAAATTGAATATTATGTTGATTAAGGATTTTAATTAAAATTTTTTTATCAGTATTATAGAAATTATTAAAGTTATAAATTCTAAAATTATGTTTATCATATTTGACAATACCTTCCGAAATATCATTATAACAGTCAATTAAGAAGCAAATAATTCTGCTGGTAATATTATGGAAACTTTCACATTTAGAAATAATATTATTAGTTTTATTATTATATTTGAATCCATTAAAACAGTTGAATAGATTTTTATTAGCGATGAGATCATTTTTGAAGGTTTGAATTTGGTCGAAAGAGAGTGAAAAGTCGAATTGGAATCTGGAAATATTAAGTTTATTTTCGATAAATTGAATAGCTTTAATTTGGTTAAAGACGGTATTATTTTTGAGACAAATACAGGAATTATTAAGGTAATCATTAAATAATTTTTGTTTAAAATTTTCATTGGAAGAGGTTAGTATAGTTTTATTGATAAAGTTATTAAATAATTTAGTATCACAGCAGATTTCTTTTTTATTGGTAACCGAATCATTGACATAAATTTTTCTTCTGTTGATAAGTTCATAAAGTTCATTAAATTTAGGATCATAATTATGTATGTTATTATTATCATAAAAATCGGATAACATAATAGAGTAATTGGTATTATTATCATCAATAATGGATTTGATGTTAGGATCTATCGAATTTTCGTAATTGATATTAGAAATGATGATATTAGAGATGGAATAGCCGACAGATTCGAGAATTAGTTTTAGGATATTTAATTTATTAGAATTGAATAATCGGTTATACCAAGAGTGGAAGTAATTAATATTAGTGAAGAAGTCAATATTATTGATATCAGATTTAATTTTATGTTTATTATCAATGGAGACATTATTTTTAAGGTAATGAAGACAGTTAATAATTTCATTATCTTCGATTTCTTTATTTTTATTAAAAGAGATAATTTTATTATATTTGTTGGAAGAGTTAAGGAGGAAGAAGTTAATTTTAGTAGCATTTCTGGAACGGGAGAGTTGTTGATAATAAGAGAAGATGTCCATAGATTTATCTTTATAAATATTGTTATAGAGACAATAGACATTATCACTGTAATCACAAAGGATGTCGAGTCCAGTAGTAATTTTAGGAGTGGTGATGATACATTTATTTTTGGCGATAGAATTAATATTATTAAGAGAGTCGATAGTTCCTTCTTCGGAAGAGAAAAAGAGGAAATATTCATTAAAATCAATAAAATTATTATCAGATGTATCTAAATTTAGGTTATGATTATTGGTGATAAAAAGCAGGTGATTTTTGAGAGAGTGAAGAATAGTAAGAGAATCGAGATAAATGATAGTAGAATATTTGAATTAAGAGTTGAAAAGTAATTTGGTTTTTTAAATTCTTATTTAATAAGTATTTATAAATTAAACCAAAGATTAATATTTATTATTTATAAATTATTGATTTTTAATTTATAAATTTGGGGTTGAAAACAAATTAATAATATAATAATATTAGTTTTCGA